>JADMIO011614196.1_pt1 | contig 59272 bp, 56 predicted proteins | sample 8958161 | NCBI WGS metagenome assembly JADMIO01 (sample SAMN16585339, study PRJNA669376) | soil metagenome | isolation source: Crop rotation soil | place: USA: Cullars Rotation, Alabama | collected 2011 | reverse complement strand
GGCCGCGACTTCAAGTCACGTGAATTCCAAGCTTCGGATCCCACTGTGCTGGAAATGCTGCGAATTATGCTAATACCAGTAGTGATTATGTTTGTACCCCGCTGATCCGCATCGGTGGCGTTGCCGGTAATGTGCAATAATTAAACCATCGACCTTTCAACTGAGTGAACGCTACCTTTGGCGCGCAGGGAATTGATAATGTCATTCAAATGGCGAACGTTTTTGACGCCGACATCGACGATGATTTCAAAGAAATCGGTACTGCGGTTGGTGATTTTCAAGTTCATAATATTGCCAAGGTCCTTAGCAATAATATTGGTGAGATCAGCCAAAGCGCCGGTTTCGTGGCTTAAGACAACTTTCAAGCGGCCTGTATGCATCTCCCCATCGCCCATATTGTCCCAGCCGACTTCGACCCAGCGTTCTGGGGTGTCGGCGAAGTTTTCCAAGGTTTCGCAATCAGAAGTATGGATGGTGACGCCTTTGCCAGTGGTGATGATGCCGATGATTTTATCGCCCGGGAGCGGATGGCAGCAGCCGGCAAAATGTACGGCCATGCCTGGGATAAGGCCACGGATTTGGATTTCTTCTTTCTTTTCTTTGCCACTGCGTTTGAAGAAAGAGAAAGATTTTTTCTTTTTCTTATTTTCCAGATATTCGGGATGCGTGGCATTTAGGACAGTATTGCGTGTAATCAAACCTTCGCCGACATCGGCATAAAGGTCATCAAGAGTTTTTTTGCTGAGTTTTTTGAGGGAAGCTTTCAGCTCGTCTTCTTTCAGTTCAAAACCTTCTTCCTTGAAATATTTCTCTAAAATGGCTTTGCCTAAGGAGAGATATTCCTCACGCTGTTGAGTGCGGATGAATTTGCGGATCTCTGCGCGCGCTTTGCCGGTGACGACGAAACGCTCCCAAGTCGGGCTTGGGGTTTGGGTTTTAGTGCGGATGATTTCTACCTGGTCGCCGTTTTCGAGCTGGTATTTGAGTGGGACAATGCGGCTGTTGACCTTGGCACCAACGCAAGTAAAGCCCACATCAGAATGTACGGCAAAAGCGAAATCCACAGGGGTAGAACCTTTAGGCAGGGCGATTAGATCGCCTTTTGGTGAGAAGCAGAAAACTTGGTCGTGATACATTTCCAGCTTGGTATTTTCCAAAAATTCTTCCGGGTCGGAGGAGTGGGAAAGAATATCCAAAAGCTCGCGCATCCAACGGTATTGTTTACCTTCTTTGCCGAATGAATGGTCTTGTTTATAGGTCCAGTGCGAAGCGACGCCGAGCTCGGCGATTTCGTGCATTTGATGGGTGCGGATCTGGATTTCGATCGGTTGCTTTTCCGGGCCGATTACGGTCGTATGCAAGGATTGATAGCCGTTGGATTTCGGGGTGGAAATGAAATCGCGGAAACGGTCTGGGATTACATGATAGTTTGAGTGAAGTATGCCCAAAGTATGGTAACAATCAGCCACGGTTTCGACGAAAATGCGGAAAGCGACGATGTCAGCGAGTTGCTCGAAAGTGATATTCTTCCGTTGCATCTTGTTCCAGATACTACTCGGCTTTTTTTCGCGGCCGGTGATATCGGCTTTGATCCCCGCTTCATCAAGTTTTTTGCGGATTTCTTTGATTGTGCGTTCAACCGCAGCAGCGCCTTTTTCGCGTAGGAATTTAAGGCGGTTGATGATTGATTCGCGGACATCGGGATGTAAAACAGCAAAGCTCAAATCCTGAAGCTCATCTTTAATTTGCGCCATACCGATACGTTCAGCTAGCGGTGCATATATATCCATAGTTTCTTGAGCAATCCGGCGGGCCTTTTCAGGCTTCATCGCGCCGATCGTGCGCATATTATGGGTGCGGTCGGCTAATTTGACCAATAACACGCGGATGTCTTCGGACATCGCCACTAGAAGTTTTCGGAAGTTTTCAGCTTGTTTGACTTTCTCTTGTTCGGATTTCAGTTCTAACTTTGTCAATTTGGTAACGCCATCAACCAAACGCGCCACATCTTCGCCGAATTCGCGTTCAAGATCTTCCAGTGTTGCCTCGGTATCTTCAACCGTATCGTGGAGCAGGGCGGTGATGATACTGGCGATATCCAACTTCATCTCCGTCAAAATCAAAGAGACTTCGATCGGATGCGTGAAATATGGCTCGCCGGATTGGCGTTTTTGATGTTCATGTGCTTTTTCCCCAAAAGCCAATGCCTTACGCACCAATGGCTCGTCAAAATCTTTTTTGTAAGTCTTAATCGCCGCGATCAGTTCTTCTGACAGCTCGGCGATAGTTTTTGAGGTCATAATAATAATATGGGCTAAGCCCGAGCAAAAAACAAATGGCAAACCGTTTTTGGGCAGTTAAGCGATTGCAAAATATGGGAGTAAGGTTTTTATGTCCCATTGTAAATATGATTATAAAACAGTGTATTATAATAGATAAAATTAAAATTAAATACGTCTAAAATCTTTATTAACCATTTTGTCTTACGGTCGGCCTCATAAAAGAGGGGCCGAGGATGAGAAAATTTCAGAAGCTTACTGCCTTAATCTGCGCTTTCGCAATTTTATGCGCACAAGTTCCATCGGCATTCGCAGCAGGGGAAGTTGAATATACAGTTGATGATGTTTTCGCCGCGGCGCGTTCCGGTAACCTCAACACGATCATAGATTTCAAAGAAAATATCCAAGCAGTTTTGGAAAAAGGCGGATTGGGGAAAAATCCGAAAGTCAGTTTCAATTTCGTAAATGCCCAAGGCGATACACCAATGATGATCGCGGCGCGTAATGGCCATGCCAATATCGTGAAATATTTGGTCAATGAAGGGGCGGATGTAAATATTGTGAATAGAAGCGGGGAGACCGCGCTTTCAATTGCCAATGCAAGGCCAGAGATTATGCAATATTTAAATACTAATCCTGTCCCAACGCCGCAACCCATGGCGGTTGCCGCTGTTCCAACGTCTACGCCAACTCCTATACCGGCTGCCGCGCCTGCGCCTGTCGTCTCAGTTCCACAGGAATCTATTGCTGCCAAAGAGCCGGCCGCGGGTATGAGTTGGACCACTATTGCGGCTACAGGTGCGGTGGCAACTGCAATAGTTGGTGCCGGTGTAGTAGCGGCGACTAACGGCGGTACTGGCAGCTCTCATGGCGGTAGTAGTGGTGGTGGTAGTAGCGGAAATGGCGCTTCAAATATTGTTCCGGGCGAGGAAATTGATTGCCAACCGGGTTCGGCGCCGCATCCCGATAATTGTAACGCGGCAGCATTACTGACTGCGGAAGCGACAGCGATGGAAGGCATTGCGATGATGCAGGCGAATTATTCATTGGCGCGGGGTTATGACGGTCGTATTTTCAACCGTGCGGTGAATGGGACCTTGGTTGATAATTTACCGGATGGTTTTGTTAAAGTTGCAGTGTTAGATAGCGGTATCGACCTTGACCATCCTGAATTGGATGGCAACTTATTACTCGACCAATCGGTAACTTGTACTAACTCAGGTTGTGCTAATGGTGGCGGCGACAAAGGTGCTTTGATCGGTGGAAGTTTATTTTATCACGGTACGGCGGTTGCCGGTATTATTGCGGCGGAGCGTAACGAAGATGGCGTTGGCATGCATGGGGTGGCGCCAATGGCGAAATTGATGTCGATTGGTTTCTCGAACAGCGGTGGTAACTTAACTTTTGGTGACGTCCCAGGTATCAAATATGCACTCGACCATGGTGCGCAAGTGCTCAATGCCAGCTATGGTTCTTCAACCCCGATTACTGTGGAAGACCCGACTACATTACATACTGATTTGACGACAACTTATGGAGGGACTAATTATATTACGCAATTCCAGCACATAGTTAGTAACCATGCAATCATTGTGTTTTCCAATGGTAATGATGCATTAAACCAACCGCAAAGCTTTGCTGGCTTGCCGTATTATTTCCAAGGTGCGGTGGCGCCAGTGGGTGTTAACCAATCTAATTATAATATTGTCAACCCCACACATTTGGATTGGAGCAAAAACTGGGTGGCAGCCATTTCGGTTGATGCAAACAAAGTTATTTCAAGCTTTAGTAATGAATGTGGTGTTGCTGCAGAATGGTGCTTGGCAGCGCCTGGCGAAATTAGCAAATCGACTACTAATGGCGGTGGTTATATCACCAATATCCAAGGTACATCATTTGCAGCACCAAATATTACTGGCGCAATCGCGGTGATGCTTGGCGCTTATCCACAGCTGGCACCGGAACAAGCTTTACAAATTCTTTTTGATACTGCTGAAGATTTGGGCGTTGCCGGTGTAGACACTGTTTATGGACATGGTCTGGTGGATTTGAAAAAGGCAACTAGTCCGGCGGATGGTAACTGGGTGCTGGCAGTTCATGGTTCACACAGCTCGTCCTCTTTTAATGTAAATAACTCCAGCCTCAATCTGGGTTCTGCTTTCGGTCAAGGTTTGTCTGGCCACCAGGTCCATGTGATGTTTTTGGATAGATATAATAAAGATTACGATCTTCCTCTGGATGTGTTTGATAACAAAATCCAGTATCGCGAAGATAACCTGACCAAGCTTTCTAAATTAGGTTATGGTGTGTTCACCAATACGATGCAGATTGATGACAATTCGCGCGTCAGTTATTCATTTAAAGATGATGTCGGCCGCGGTAGGCCGCAATTGCCGGATTATTTATCCAATAACCAGGATAGCGGCGATACCAAATTGGCCAATGCTTCTTACTTCTCAAAAATCGGTGATGAGAAGCAGAGTATTGATGTAAACTTTAATTACGAAACGAAGATTTCTGATGTCTTCACTTATTCAGCCTTGACGGCAGCGAATGATTCGAATTTGAGTATAACTGGTGCTTATAAAAATCCGTATCTCGGCTTCTCATCCGACGCGAAAAGCTCGATTGTTGCTTACAATAATAAATCTAGCCGCGTAGCGATGGGTGTTTATCAAGGTACGCAGAAACAAGATAATTCATATCAATTTGATAATTCGACTGATAGCGGCATCAAAGGTGCATTTGTCGAATATGCTAAGAAACATCATAAGGGAACTGTTTCCTGGGTCAGCGGTGTTAACGTGGAAAACCAGACATTTCTTGGTTCGGAAGCTGCCGGGGCGTTTAACTTGGCAGGTAAAACTTCAACTTATTATACCGGCTTGGGGAGCAAATATTACTTGAGCGATGATTTGGCATTGATGGGTAGTTATAATATTGGTGTCACCAAAGCCAATGCCAGCGGCAGTTCGTTTATCAGCGAGATGGGTAATGTGGTTTCTGATTCGTTTAGCCTTGGTTTGGAATACAGCAATTTTGCCAAGGACGGTGATAAGATCGGCGTGACTTTAACGCAGCCATTGCGCGTGAGAAGCGCTAAGGCGACGATGAATTTGCCTTATGCAATTGATGCCAACAGCAATATTTATTACCGTCACCAGAATGTCAATTTGGCCGCGAAAGACCAGGAATTGGATCTTGAGACTTATTACGGTTTGAGATTATCCGAAGATAGCCAATTGGCTCTGAGCGGGGTTTATGCGGTGAATCCGGGCAATAATTCAGCGAACGACAACGAAGGTCTGTTGCTGGTTAAGTATAAAAAAGATTTATAGCTGATTAGTCACCGTCAGTGACGTCGTCATCGCCGAAAGCGAGATCGGCACCTTCATCATCAGCTGCTGACATACCTGCGTCTTCCAGTTCATCTTCATCAGCCATGTTCAATGAGGTGAGTTCATCATTGATATCGGCGCGAGGTTTTTGTATGCCAAAGCCAGCTTGGATTTCATCAATAGTGTCTTGCTTGCCGTATTTTTGGAAATTTTGCGTCAATTCATTGCGCAAGTGTTCAAGGTCCAATTTGCTTTCGGCGATTTCGCGCAAAGCAACAACTGTATCTTTATCGTTATCGCGTTCAAGGTTGATCGGATTGCCAGAAGCGATTTGTTTGGCGCGGGTAGCGGCCAAAGCAACGAGTTCAAAACGGTTTGGAAGATGTTCGATGCAATCTTCAACTGTGACGCGAGCCATTTGGGAATCCTTAAAAGATTAACGTTTAGAGAATTGGAAGCTACGGCGAGCTTTGCGACGGCCGTATTTTTTACGTTCAACCACGCGGCTATCGCGGGTGAGGTAGCCTTCACGGCGTAAAATTGTGTGGTGGTCAGGATTGTACAAATCCAACGCTTTGCTGATACCGTGACGGACCGCGCCAGCTTGGCCGGACAAACCGCCGCCTTTAACTGTGCAGATAACGTCGAATTCATTCGAAGTTTTTGTCGCTTCAAAAGGTTGGTTGATAACCATGCGAAGGACTGGGCGAGCGAAGAATTTTGTTACATCGCGGCCGTTAACCGTGATTTTACCAGAGCCTTTTTTGATCCATACGCGGGCAACTGCGTTTTTACGTTTGCCGGTTGCATATGAACGGCCGAATGAATCGATTTTCGGCTCACGTGGGGCAGTTTCGATTTGTGGGATTTCAGCGGTATCATTATCCGCTTTTTTGGCTTTCTTTTTGATATCTTTTAATGCTGTGACGTCCATTATGCGGCCTTATTTTCTTTTTTATTTTCTGTGCGTTTATTTTTTTGGTTCTTTTTAGAAAGATCCAGGATTTCTGGATTTTGCGCTGTATGCGGGTGTTCCGTTCCGGCATAAACGCGGAGTTTGCTCAATTGGTCATTCATCAAAGAAAAACGGCGGCGGGCGAACATGCGTTTAACCGCCAATTGGATAACTTCTTCCGGCTTTTTGCCTTCCAAGATTTTAGCGGCAGTGCGCTCTTTGATACCACCAGGGAAGCCAGTGTGTTTGTAGTAAACACGGTTTTCAGCTTTTTTGCCGGTGATTTTGATTTTTTCAGCATTGATGATGACCACGTGGTCGCCAGTATCAATGTGCGGAGTGAAAATGGCTTTATGCTTGCCGCGCAAGATTTTGGACACTTCCGCCGCCAAACGGCCGAGTACCACGCCATCGGCATCGATGAGATACCATTTCCTCTGAATTTCCTTAGGTTTAGCGCTAAAAGTTTTCATGGTTTTTTGCTATAATATGCTTTAAGAGTCGCGCATTATGCTTATTTGAGGGTATGGTGTCAACAGCTAATTTTATAGTTTTAGAAAGCGAATCCGGGGAGCGGTTGGACAAGTTTTTAACTGCCAAAACCGGGCTTTCGCGGAGCTTTGTGCAAACCCTGATCGATAACCCCTCGCGTAAGGTAAAGGCAGGGGAGAATATCACACTTGAAATCCCGGAAGTCAAACCCTTGGACCTGACGCCATGGGATTATAAATTGGATGTGATTTATGAAGATGATAACCTGATCGTTATCAATAAGCCGGCCGGTTTGACTGTGCATCCGGCGCCGGGGAATTATGAGAATACGCTGGTCCATGCGCTTTTGGCGCATTGTAAGGGCAAGCTTTCGGGGATTAATGGCGTGGAACGGCCGGGGATTGTGCATCGGTTGGATAAGGATACTTCTGGGGTGATTGTGGTGGCGAAAACCGATGCGGCGCATAAGCAGCTTTCGCAGGCGATTGAAAGCCGCGAGCTGAAGCGGCAATATTTGGCGGTTGTTTGCGGAGTGCCTAACCCTTCTAGTGGGATTATTAAAACCGGCTATGGGCGCTCGCCGCATAACCGGCAGAAAATGACGACATTTGATTTGACCGAAACTGTTTATGGCACGGGCGGTTCAAGCCGGTGGCGGGATTATAATAAAGATGGCGAGATCGAGCTTGGCCATAATACCGAATTCGGCATGGAACGGGGTGAGGGTAAGAAATCTAAAATTGCGATTACGGAATATAAAGTGGTAAAAGTTTTGGCTGGTGGAATCGCCAGTGTTGTTGAATGCAAATTGCAAACCGGCAGGACGCACCAGATCCGTGTGCATATGAAACATATCGGCCATCCGATTATTGGTGACCAAGTATATGGTTCGCGCAAGATGGAAAAGAATTTGCCGGAATTTAACCGCCAGGCTTTACATGCTTATAAACTCACAATTCCTGATGTAGGGGAGTTTGAAGCGCCGCTAGCCGAAGATATAAAAGAATTGCTAGAAGCTATCCTTTAATACCCAATTATTATTAGGGTCTTTGATAAATTTATAATCGGCGCCGTTTTTACTAAGCGCCATCCTACCATCTGATGCAATACTGGCGCGGACGTAAGTGGTTTCCATTGTTCCCGGGAGTTTAGTGGACAAATATTGCATTATTTCTATCGCCTCTAGTTGCATAGCCGCAGGTTCGGTGGCAGGGATTTCTGTTTCATAGATAATTTGGAAAGTTTCATTCGCTTTTAATTCTTTTGGTAATTCTAACTTACCGGCAGAAAAAACTTTTATGTATTTGCCGCTTTTTAACTGGATATAATTATCACTATTGCTCTCAGCTTGTGCTGAGGAAAAGCATAGGGTCAGGATAACGAAGGTGAAAAATATTTTTTTCATAATGGCTAAATTTCGAGTGATGATAATCAATCCCCACTAATAAATCATCGTGCCCGTACCATGTTCGGTAAACACTTCCAGCAAAACAACATGGGGCACACGACCGTCAAGAATATGCGCGGCTTCGACATTGTGTTCTACAGCAGAGATACAAGTTTCCAATTTCGGGATCATACCGCCGGTTGCCACACGGTCAGTTATCATTTGCTTGGCGTCTTTGATGCTCATTTTGTTGATCAATTCCTTGTCATCACTCATAACACCAGGGACGTCGGTGAGCAGGATGAGCTTGCTGGCGGCGAGCGCAGAAGCGATTGCGCCGGCTGCAGTGTCAGCGTTGATATTATAAGTTTCGCCATTCTCACCGATGCCGATTGGGGCGATTACTGGGATAATGTCCGATTCTTCGAAGGCGACCAAGACTTCCGGGTTGATTTTAAAAGGCTCGCCGACAAAGCCGAGGTCGAGAATTTTTTCGATATTGGAGTCTGGGTCTTTCATCGTCCGCCGAATTTTGCGGGCTTCGATCAAGTCACCGTCTTTACCGCTCATGCCAACAGCCAAGCCACCGGCATCATTGATATCAGAGACGATTTGTTTGTTGATCGAGCCGGATAATACCATTTCTGCAATTTGTACGCTTTCCGCATCAGTGACGCGTAAACCTTGTACGAATGTGCTTTGGATTTTCAATTTCTCTAACATTGCGGAAATCTGCGGGCCGCCGCCGTGGACGATAACCGGGTTAATGCCAACTTGTTTTAAAATCACAATATCGCTAGCGAATTTTTTGGCTAGCTCCGGGTCACCCATGGCGTTGCCGCCGAATTTGATCACGAAAGTTTCGCCGGCGAATTTGCGCATGAAAGGGAGCGCCTCGCCAAGGGTCTTGGCGATTTTCAGCCATTCCGGCTTAATTTTTGTATCAAATTTTTTCTTTTCTTCTTTAGCCAAGGTTACTCCGCCCGAGTTAAATAAAATTATTCTTTAGTCAGAGCTGCTAAACTAGCTTGTAATTCGTTAATGCCAAGCTTTTTTTCCGAAGAGGTGACAAAAAACTCGTTGATTAAAGCTGCATGTTTTGTTTTGTCGAATTTTATCTGTGCCTCTTCGCTAGGGCGTAGCTTATCAGCTTTGGTGAAGATGACTTGATAGGGCACCGCGGACTCATCTAAAATTTCCATGATTTCTTTATCCGATTGTTTTACACCGTGACGGGAATCGATGAGGATGAGCGTCCGGCGTAAGTTAGGGCGACCGCGTAAATAATCTTTGATCAAACCGTCCCAGGCATGTTTCTTATCTTTGGAGACTTTGGCATAGCCATAGCCGGGCATATCAACCAGCATGAGGCGGTTGGCGAGGTTGAAAAAGTTCAATTGTTGCGTGCGGCCGGGCGTATTGGATACTTTTACTAAAGTTTTTCTGCCAGTCAGTGCATTGACTAAACTGGATTTGCCGACATTAGACCGTCCCGCAAAAGCTATCTCCACCATAGCTGCTGAAGGTAGTTGCTCTAAATTGGCGGCGCCAAGCACGAAATCGCATTGTTGGGCAAAAAGCCGGCGACCTTGCTCCAATTGTTCAGGTGTGAATTCCATTTTAGGATTTCTGGCCGTGGTATTTTAGGAAGTATAATTGTTGGCAGATGGTCAATGTATTGCTGAATGTCCAGTAAATGACAAGGCCAGCTGGCATTTTTGCAAAGATAAAGACCAAAACGATCGGCAAAAATTTCATCATCTTTGCTTGCGCGGGATCCGTCATTGGCGGTGAAATTTTTTGTTGGATATACATAGTGATCGCCCAAATACATGGCCAAGCGCCGATTATTAGGTATTCCGGCAGGTGGATCGGTATCAAACCAAACAAGTTGAAAATACTGGTAGCGTCTTGTGCGGAAAGGTCTTTGACCCACCCGAAGAATGGGGTATGGCGCATTTCGATGGAGACATAGAAAACTTTATATAGCGCAAAGAAGATCGGCATTTGCAAAAGAACCGGCAAACAACCAGAGGCGGGATTGACCTTTTTCTTTTTATAAAGCTCCATTATTTGTTTATTAAGCTCCATTTTATCGGTTTTGTATTTTTCACGCAGCTTTTGCACTTCCGGCATAATGTCACGCATGCGGCCCATGGAAATGTATGATTTACGCGCCAGCGGGAAAAGCAGGAGTTTGACGCATAAGGTGAGGGAAAGGATCGCCAAGCCGTAATTGCCGATCAAATGATAGAAGAAGATCAGCGCATGCATCATTGGTTTGGAGAGGAAATGGAACCAACCGAAATCGATCAGGCGTTCGAATAATGGGATTTTGTAGTTATCGGCGTAACCTTCCAAAATATTCAGCTCTTTAGCGCCGGCAAAAATCTTTGGGGCGTAGTTGATAGCGGCGCCAGGGGCAACGGTTTTGCCATCGCCAAGATAATCAACTTGGAATTTCTCTTCCGCAGCTTGGATGGAATAACGGAAATTGGCTTTGAATTTTTCGCCAGTTGGCGGTACCAGGGCTTTTGCCCAATATTTATCGCTAATGCCGATCCAGCCCATCGAGTTGGGAAATTCGTGGGATTTATCATCGCGCAAAGCTTTGTAGGAAACTTCAGTAAGCGTGCCGTCCATTACGCCCATCGGGCCAGTGTGAAGCACGCCGACTGGTGGTTTGTCGGTTTTCGGCTCAGCTTTGCTGATCAAAGCGTAAGGATAGAAAGTGGCGCTGGTGGCGGAATTGTTTTGCACTTTTTGTTCAACCGTAAACATGTAGTCTTTATCGATTGAATATGTGGTTGTGAATATAAAGCCTTGGCCGTTATCCCATTTTAATATGACTGGGTTATTTTCAGACAAAACATTATTGCCGTCCGCCTGCCAGAGGGCTTCAGAATCGGGGGCTTTCAAATCTTTGTTATCGCTGATCCAGCCGGATTCGATAAATGCTGAATCGGTGGTGGTTGGCGGGGAAAGCAGAACGGTTTCCAGGCTGTTCTTGTCTAATGTTGCTTTGTATTTTGCCAAAGTTATATCATCAATGCGGCCGCCTTTAAGGTTTATGGAGCCGTGAAGTTTGGCGGTATTGATTTTAATTCGTGGGCTTTCGGCGATTACTTCATCGCGCGGGCGGTCTTTGATTTGCGCGATGGCTTTCTCAGCCTCAGCGTTTTTGGCGCGGTCAGATTCATTAGTACCAGCCAGTTTGGCCATTTCCTGTTGTTTAAACTGTACCTCAGCTTTAATGCGCATTTGCTCTTCATAAAGCCGGTGGCGGTGCGGGATTTCATAGAAATAATACCAGAAACCCATCATTATCGAGATGATTGCGAAAGCAATTAACAAATTACGGTTATATTGCGCGTCGTATTGATGGGGAGGTTTTTTCATGCTGCAGGCTGAGTATTATTTTTCCGGAACATTGTCAATGCCGGATCCACCAAAAGGATGGCAGCGACATATTCTTTTAAAACCCAACCAGCTGCCTTTTACCTTTCCATGTTTCTCGATTGCTTCATGGGTATATTCAGAACAAGTCGGCAGGAAGCGACAATTATGACCGAGCCATGGGGAGAGGAAAAATTTGTAGAAGCTAAAAACAAATTTCATTTCTGGAAAATCTTTTTAAGTGAATATTTAAGATCGCCTTGTAAGTCTTTATAATCGCGTTTTAAAACATCGAGCTTGCCGATTAGCACATAATCATAACCAATGGTCGCGTTAGCGGGGAAAATCTCCTTAACAAGGGCACGCAGGCGGCGTTTAATTTTGTTTCTTTCCACTGCCAATTTGCTGGTCTTTTTGGTGACGGTATAACCTACACGTAATGAGCCGAGTTCATTCGGGGCGGCAAGAAGCACTAATGTTTTGGTGGAAGCTTTTTTGGGATTTTGGCCGACGCGCAAAAAATCGGCGCGTTTCTTCAAGCCCTCAATCTTCGTCTTAGACGTTAGCAAGACGTTTGCGGCCCATTTTGCGGCGCGCGTTAAGAATTTTACGGCCAGCAACGGTTGCCATACGAGCGCGGAAGCCATGGCGGCGGGCGCGAACTTTATTAGATGGTTGAAAGGTACGTTTCATTGACTCTCGATCCAGAAATTTGTAATAAGGACGCGTCTTTTAACCCGTGCCCCAAACCCTGTCAATGAAAATCATTTATAACCCTAAAAATATTACCGGCGGCCAAGCTTTGGCCTTGGGTAACTTTGATGGGTTCCACCGCGGACATAAGGCGATTATTGAGAAAACCAAGGAAATTGCCCAGAAAAAAGGCCTAAAACCAGGGGTAATTACTTTTGAACCGCATCCAATCACGCTTTTTAAGCCGGATATTCTGCCGGTTAGGATCAATGACCTGCACGGAAAAATGGCGCTTTTGGCGCAGGCTGGGGTAGAAAATTGCTATATAATTAAGTTTACTCGCCACTTTTCACAAATGAAAGCGCATGAGTTTATCGATAGATATTTGACCGGTAATCATATTGTCACCGGGTTTAACTTTGCTTTTGGCCATAACCGGGAGGGTAGCCCGGAAATGCTCCATCAGGTTTTGGGGGGGAATTACACGCAAGTTGAGCCGGTGCAGGAATCGGGGTCGATATATTCTTCTTCGATGGTGCGGATGGCGATCAAATCCGGTGAGATAAAAATGGCCAATGGGGTTTTGGGCTATAATTATTTTATTACCGGTAAAGTGTTACGTGGTGCAGGTAAAGGGGCGCAGATTGGCTTTCCGACGGCTAATATAAAATTGAAGCCTAGTATCTTGAGGCCAAAATATGGGGTTTATGCGGTTAATACTAATTATGGGCGAGGGGTGGCCAATTTTGGGGTGCGGCCGACCGTTGACGGCAAGAACGAATTTTTGGAAGTCCATATTTTTGATTTTGCTAAAAAAATCTATGACGAAAAATTGAAGGTCGAATTTTTAGATTTCATTCGTGCAGAAAAAACTTATAACTCATTTGACGAATTAAAAGAGCAGATCAAAAAAGACGCCGCCCGCGCCAAGGAAATAGAATGAAAAAAGGCTTGTTAATTGCACTAATCGCTTTGGTTGCCGACCAGATACATAAATATTATATGGTATATGTAGTCGAAATGGCGAATCTTAATTTGAATAATTTCCCAATTATCGAATCCGGCAGTAAAGTTCTTAAAGTCACCGATTTTTTCAATTTTGTAATGGTATGGAACCGCGGCGTTAGTTTTGGCATGTTCAATCGCGGCAGCGTCGCGCAATATCAACCGTATATTTTGATCTTTGTCTCATTAGTTATTATCGCCGGGCTTTTATATTGGTTAAGGAAGGCGACTAATTCCTGGCAGATCTCTGCAATCGGTTTGGTTATTGGCGGGGCATTGGGTAATGTTATTGACCGTGTAATCTATGGGGCAGTGGCGGATTTCTTTGACTTTCACCTCGGTGACCAGCATTGGCCGGCTTTCAATATTGCCGACTCTTGTATTTGCATCGGCGTTTTTATTTTGATCTTTGAAAGCTTCTTGGTTAAAAAGAAATCCCATGAATAAAATTACTTCTACAATTTTTGCCTGCATATTGCTCGGCGCCTGCCAGGGCAATGATACCAAGGAAATGCTCGGTATGAAAATCGATGCGCCGGACGAATTCGCGGTAGAGCGTAAGCCAAAGCTGGAAGTGCCGCCATCATTCAAGCTGCGCCCACCAACGCCGGGCGAAGAATCAAATGCCATGCCGGATACGCGTGATGTGGTTAAAGAGCAAATAACCGGTATTAAAACTCCAACTGCTGCTAATAGCGCGGGGGAAAAAACTTTCTTGAGCCAAGTGGGCGTTAATAATGCTAACCCGAATATCCGTAATGTGCTGACCCAGGAATATCCGGCGACTGCAGAAATGTCGACATTGGAAAAGATCCGTTCAATATCGGATAAAAATGTCAAGAAAACCCTGGTTGACCAGGACAAAGAAAAAGCCCGCATCCAGGAAAATTTGAAAAATAAAAAACCAGTGAATGAAGGCGAAACCCCAACCAAAAGTATGAATGATGGGCAGTCGGTCATCGACAAGATCTTTTAAAAAAGTTCTACTGTGGATTATTATCCCGGCGATTATATTGGCTGCGCTTTTCGGCTATTTATCCAAACATAAAAACAATAGCCGCTTTTGGTTTGATGAAGGTTGGTATCAAAACTTCACCCTCAAGAATGGGATGGAAGTCATCGTGATCCCTAACCACAAAATCCCCGCCGTTACGCAAATGGTTTGGTACAAAGTCGGTTCGATTGAAGATCCGAAAGGAAAATCCGGCTTGGCGCATTTCTTGGAACATTTAATGTTCAAAGGCACACCGGCGCATCCGAAAGGCGATTTTTCTAAATTGGTGGAACAAAATGGCGGCCAGGAGAATGCTTTTACCTCTCATGATTACACGGCTTACTATCAAGTAATTTCCAAAGATAAACTGACATTGATGATGAGTTTGGAAGCGGATCGGATGAAAAACCTGATCTTGAGTCCCGAGGAAGTGGCGTCGGAAAGGGCGGTGATTTTGGAAGAGCGCAAGATGCGTTATGACAACCAGCCGCGAGCGCTTTTAAAGGAAAAAATGGAACAGGCGCTTTTCCCTAACCATCCATATGGTACACAAGCTATCGGCTGGGAAAAGGAAATGGAAGGTTTGACGCGTGAGGATGCGTTGGAATTTTACAAAAAATATTATGCGCCGAATAATGCGATATTGATTGTTGCCGGTGATGTAAAAGCCGATGAAGTCGCAAAACTCGCAAAAAAATACTATGAGCCGTTGGCGCCGAGCAAGGATTTACAAGAGCGTATCCAGCTGCCTGAGCCCGGTGCGGTGACTGAACATGAAGTTGAATTGGTTGATGAAAGGGTGCGCGAACCGGAAATATGGCAAGCGTATATTGCTCCTAGCTACCATGGCAGCGATGGCGGCAGTGATTTTTATGCGGCGGTGTTGCTGTCTAAAATCTTGGGAGAGGGGAATCTATCGCGTTTTTACCGTAACTTGGTTGTGGACAAAAAATTGGCGTCGATGGCGGGCACTGATTATGACGGCATAACATTTGGCCCCGGTGGCTTTGAGGCATTTGCGATTCCTGCCAGCGGCGTTTCGATCAACGATGTGCGTGTGGCAATGCAGGAAGAAATAAAGAAAATCGCTGAAAACGGCATTGATGATGCGGAACTGGAACTGGCTAAGAAATCACTGATCGCGGAACAAACTTATGGACATGAAGGTTTGCAGAGTATGGGATTGCTTGCCGGGCAATTAGCAATTGCCAATATTGACCCGGATTTTATCAGCACCTTGCCGGACAGCATAAACGCAATCAGCGCTGATGAAATCCAAATAGTGGCGCAGAAAATTTTCAAGGATGAAAATAAAGTGACTGGGGTATTACATGGCAAGTAAAACGCGGCATTTTCTTTTCGTCACTATGCTCTGGGCCCTATGCCCTGCGCTTTCACAGGCTGCTGATATTAATATCGTCGAAGCCAATGGTGTCAAAGCTTGGGTGGTGAAGGATAATATTCTGCCAATTGTTTCGGTTGAAATTGCCTTCAGGAATGCCGGCAGTGCCCATGATCCGTTTGAAAAAGATGGTACAGGTTATCAAGTCGCTTCAATGTTGAATGAAGGGGCGGGGGAATATACTTCGCAGGAATACCAGAAATTATTGGAAGAAAATGCAATTGGTTTTACCCCGAATATTGATAAGGATAATTTTTATATTTCGGTAAAAACCCTCACTGAAAATTTGCCATTAGCGATTGACCTCACCAATTTGGCGCTGACCAAGCCAAGTTTTGCTGAAAACGATTTGGCGAGGATTAAAGTCCAAACTCTTACGGTTTTGAGAAAAGAGGATGAAAACGAAGGGCAGGTGGCACAAAAAGTTTTTGAGAAAACCATGTTTGGCGCGCATCCTTATAACCGCCATAAAGAAGGTTCCGCGGAAAGTTTGGCGAAAATTACCGGCGAAGATTTGCATAAATATGTCCATGATAATTTCGCCAAGGATAATATCATTATCAGCATTGTCGGCGATGTGGATGATGCCAGCGCTAAAGACATCATCACCAAACTCACTAAAGACCTGCCGGAGAAATCAGCTACGACAACCTTGCCGGATTTTGACGCTTATGCCAAAGGCGGGGTTTATGATGTTAAAATGAATAACCCACAAACCTATATTATATTTGCCGAAAAAGGCATAAAGCGCCAAGACAAGGAGTATTATGCGGCTTACGTTTTAAACCATATATTTGGCGGTAGCGGTTTTTCCGCCCGCTTGATGACCGAAGTACGGGAGAAGAATGGCCTGGCTTATGGAATTGGTACGGGCTTGCAAAGCATGGATAAGGCGGATTTGTTTGCCGGCGTGGTTTCCACCAAAAACCAAAGCGTGCAGCAAACTATCGATATCATCCAAAAAGAGGCGGCGCGAATTGCTAAAGATGGTGTGACCCCGTTTGAACTGAAAGATGCGAAAGATTATATTACCGGCTCATTTGGTCTTAACCTCGACAAAAATGAAAATTTGGCGGCATTTTTGGGTTCAATGCAGTTATTTGGCCTGCCGCCGGAATACTTAAATAAGCGTAATGAATACTTCAATGCTGTTACAATCGAGAATGTCAACGCAGTTGCACAAAAGATCATCCGCCCGGAAAACCTTGTTTTTATTAAGGTTGGGCCGACAAATACTGTCACAAAACCTTAATTTTACTGCAAGTTGCGATTTGCTATAATTAGACCATAGAGAAGGATTTAATTATGAGCACATTAGCACTCGATTCTGCAAGGCCAATATCAATCCTTGAGATTACCCAGGGTCTCGGCCAAGCTGCTTTCGCTAAAGTAAAAGAATTAAATGCAGCATTCCAAGCCCAAGGTTTTGCAAGTGTATTCGCTTCTTTAAATAAAGCCCCGGCTGAGCCACAAAGTTATGCCAGCGTTACCGGGTCGATTTCCCAATCCCCGGTAAGCATGAGTTCATCTTTAAGTAAATCAAAGAATACTAAGAAAGGCAAAGAAGATCACGATTAAATAAGTACGTTTGTTATTATTACTCGCTAGAAAACCACCATCGAAAGCTGGTGGTTTTTTATTGCTGGTAAACGGGATGTTTTTGATTATCAAAAAAGCCTAGAAATCGTGGGTTTTTAGGGCAAAAGAATAAATAGCATAAATTCTTCATAAAAGTGTTTGACAAGGTAATTTGTTTTATGTAGAACACCCTTCCTCATCAAAAATGAGTGTATTGCGTAAGGCAAAAAATGAGAGTTTTTTGTCCCGCTGTTTTTTGAAATTGTTAGTGACAGTCTAATGTAAAAACGACATCGTCGTTACAGATCTGCACAGCTCTGTAATGATGTTTTTACATATAATATTCCAAATATATATAACCTAAGACCTAGCCTAACTAGCTAGGTCTGAATAATTTTAAAAATTCAAAATTAGGTGAATCTCTAAGCGGTTGGTAGAAATATTATTTCTAACAATCTGTGAAAGAACTAAGTTCTAAATAATAATCTAAACCTTGTTCGCAAGAGCAAGGTGCGATCTAAAATTAGAACCAGCGTAAATAAGTATGATAAGAGCATTCGATGGATGCCTAGGCGAATACAGGCGATGAAGGACGTGAAAATCTGCGATAAGCCGCGGCGAGCTGATAATAAGCTTTGACCCGCGGATTTCCGAATTGGGAAACCAACCACATCTGTGGTACAGCGCAAGCTGAGCGAACCCGGTAAACTGAAATATCTAAGTAGCCGGAGGAAAAGACATCAAACGAGATTCTGCTAGTAGTGACGAGCGAACGCAGACCAGGCCAATGTTTCAAAATAATAACTAGAACTCTCTGGAAAGTGAGGCAATAAAGGGTGATAGCCCCGTATAGGTAAAAAGTTTTGATTCTTTGAGTAAGGCGGGACACGTGAAATCCTGTCTGAACATGGGGGGCCCACCCTCCAAGCCTAAATACTCGTATTCGACCGATAGTGCACAAGTACTGTGAAGGAAAGGTTAAAAGAACCCCGACGAGGGGAGTGAAATAGAATCTGAAATCGGATGCTTACAAGCAGTCAGAGGGGTTATTACCCTGATGGCGTACCTCTTGTATAATGGGTCAGCGACTTAATGTGTGCAGCAAGCTTAAGGCGATAGCTGTAGGCGTAGCGAAAGCAAGTGTGAATAGCGCGACAAGTTGCACGTATTAGACCCGAAACCTAAGTGATCTAGCCATGATCAGGATGAAAGTGAGGTAACACTTGCTGGAGGTCCGAACCCACGCCCGTTGAAAAGGTCGGGGATGAATTGTGGCTAGGGGTGAAAGACCAATCAAACTGGGAAATAGCTGGTTCTCCGCGAAAACTATTGAGGTAGTGCCTCGTGTAATTTTACCTTCGGGGGTAGAGCACTGAAAGGGCTAGGGGGGCCCAAAGCCTTACCAAACCTTATCAAACTCCGAATACCGAAGAGTATTAGCACGGGAGACAGACAGTGGGTGCTAACGTCCATTGTCGAAAGGGAAAAAACCCAGATCCGCAGCTAAGGTCCCTTAGTCATGGTTAAGTGTGAAAGGATGTAGAAACTCCAAAACAACCAGGAGGTTGGCTTAGAAGCAGCCATCCTTTAAAGAAAGCGTAATAGCTCACTGGTCTAATTAAGAGTTTCCGCGCCGACAATGTATCGGGGCTAAAACCATGCACCGAAGCTCGGGACTCTCGCAAGAGAGTGGTAGCGGAGCGTTCCGTAAGCCGTTGAAGCAGATCTGTCAGGATTTGTGGAGGTATCGGAAGTGAGAATGCTGACATGAGTAGCGATAAAAAGTGTGAAAGACACTTTCGCCGAAAGACTACGGGTTCCTGCGTAAAGCTAATCTGCGCAGGGTTAGCCGGTCCCTAAGGTGAGGCCGAAAGGCGTAATCGATGGGAATCACGTTAATATTCGTGAGCCAGTTGAAAGTGACGGATGTGGTAAGCGGTTTCTTCTTATTGGATTGAGGAGGCCGTGAACATGTTCCAGGAAATAGCTTCAACATAAGACCGTACCCTAAACCGACACAGGTGGTCAGGTAGAGTATACCAAGGCGCTTGAGAGAACTATACTGAAGGAACTAGACAAATTGCACGCGTAACTTCGGGATAAGCGTGGCCCACCGATAGGCAACTATTGATGGGCGGCACAAAAGAGGGGGTACCAACTGTTTAATAAAAACACAGGACTACGCAAACACGTAAGTGGAAGTATGTGGTCTGACGCCTGCCCAGTGCTGGAAGATTAAGCGGAGAGGTGAAAGCCTTGATGTCAAGTCCCAGTGAACGGCGGCCGTAACTATAACGGTCCTAAGGTAGCGAAATTCCTTGTCGGGTAAGTTCCGACGCGCATGAATGGCGTAATGAGTTCCCCATTGTCTCCAGTATAGACTCAGCGAAATTGAATTCTCCGTGAAGATGCGGAGTTCCTACGGTTAGACGGAAAGACCCTGTGCACCTTTACTATAGCTTTGCAGTGGTATTAGGAACAACTTGTGTAGAATAGGTGGGAGACTTTGAAACCGGGGCGCAAGCTTCGGTGGAGTCACCAGTGAAATACCACCCTCTTTGTTTCTGATATCTAACCGCGTAGAATGAATCTTCTACCGGGACCCTGCATGGTGGGTAGTTTGACTGGGGCGGTCGCCTCCCAAAGAGTAACGGAGGCGCGCGATGGTAGGCTCAAGGCGGTCGGAAATCGCCTGCTGAGTGTAATGGCATAAGCCTGCCTGACTGCGAGAGTGACAATTCAAGCAGAGACGAAAGTCGGTCATAGTGATCCGGTGGTTCATCGTGGTATGGCCATCGCTCAACGGATAAAAGGTACGCCGGGGATAACAGGCTGATGATGCCCAAGAGTCCATATCGACGGCATCGTTTGGCACCTCGATGTCGGCTCATCACATCCTGGGGCTGGAGAAGGTCCCAAGGGTACGGCTGTTCGCCGTTTAAAGTGGTACGTGAGCTGGGTTTAGAACGTCGTGAGACAGTTCGGTCCCTATCTGCCGTAGGTGTAAGGAAAATTGAAAGGATCTGCCCTTAGTACGAGAGGACCGGGGTGGACGTATCTCTGGTGTACCAGTTGTTCCGCCAGGAGCATGGCTGGGTAGCTAAATACGGACGGGATAAACGCTGAATGCATCTAAGCGTGAAGCCCACCTTGAAACTAGTTTTCCCAATTAGGACGGTAGCAGACTACTACCTTGATAGGCTGGATGTGGAAGCGCTGCAAGGCGTGGAGCTAACCAGTACTAATAGTCCGATTGATTTATTTACATAATATTTCACCAATCGCTTAAAGATTCTCAGAATTTTGAGCTTAAAAGGTTATATAAGTTTCAAGTTTCAGGTTCCAAGTTGCAAGAAATTGCTCACTTGGAACTTGAGGCTAAGAACTAGGAACTATTAAAAGAAGCATTTCGCCGAGCTGGTGATTTTAGCGAAGGAAGAACCACCCGATCCCATTCCGAACTCGGAAGTGAAAGCCTTCATGCGCTCATGGTACTACGTTATGGAGACGTGGGAGAGTAAGTCGTTGCCAGCTCTGCGAAGTGCTTCTGATCTATAAATAGTCGCTTTAAAAAGCGATGGCTGTCACTAACAATTTCAAAAATTATAAAACCCTGCTTTCGAGCGGGGTTTTTTATTTTATGCTACATTGATAATTGCAGGATTTTTATCTAGTCTGCCGTGTTTAATAAATTCCGCCCAGACTTTGGCATCGTAATGTGGTGCGGATTTATATGGAGGTAATAAAAAAGCTTCCTCATTAAATTTTTCTCTAGGATCAAAACCTCTAGCTCTTTCTAAGCGCGGATTATTGTGTTTTACGGTTACTGCATTAACCTGACAAAATGGGAGGGCACTTTGTGCGGCTACTGCAATTAAACCTGTAGCAGTTGAAACCCATAATTCCTGAGGCGGTTTTTGCATTCTGCGAAATACGGCTTGCAACGTTTCAGAAATATTCCTTCTTACTTCTTCGGTGTCTAGACCCATCGGGATAATTTTATAACTGTTTCCAGTATATTTTTGGCTAGCTTCTACACGTAAGTTAGTTGAATCAGATGGGTCTGATTCCCCTTCAAAAACTAAGTCTGCACCTAACTTTTTACATTCTTCTAAATTGGGTGACATTGAGTCATGTTTGGATAAAAATATAATTGGATGCTTGCCCGTACCTTGTGTTGATAAAGTAAATGCCAGCGAGCCGTAACCTAAGGAGTTAGATGCATATACAAGATTTGGCTCATCGCCACGAGTGAATACACCGCCCGCAATGCCATATGTTTTGAGTCCGCCATGAACAGCGTCAAACCTAATGACATCAACCCAACTTCCTTTTATGGAATGGCGTGTTATCGGTGGAAGTTCTAAATAAGACATTTAAATATCTTAAGGGATTAATATTACAGAGATATTACAATAGCCCTATTGTGATTTTACAATTGAATGTTTTTTGGCATTCCGCGCCATAGTTAGCAGCAAATTATGGCCAATAGAGTCATCCCAGTTGAATGTATTATATAGAATCACAACTGCAACCTTGCTCTTAGGTTCGAAGCCCATATAAGCGGCGTAGCCGGCGATTAGGCCGTGGCGGAACATAATTTCGGTTTTGCCGTTATCGAATTTATCAACGCTCCAGCCGACAGAGATGAAATGGTATTCGTCAGCATCGCCTGGCATCGGCACTGTTACAATTGGGAAATCGCCTAAACGCATGCGGTATTTGAGATATTTTAGCAGGTCATTGCTGGTTGAATAAAGTCCAGCCATTCCGCGCACGCTTTCCCATGTCTGCCAAGTTGGGATGGGCGTATTTCGCGCGACAAAATAAGGGGAATCGCCAACGTGACCTTGTGCTAACCGGGGGAGTTTTTCTTCCGCAACGACATATGATGTGTCTTTCATTTTCAAAGGCCGGAAGAAATGCTCGTCCATTAAAACAGCTAGTGATTTTTTAGTTTTAGCTTCGATCAACTGGCCGAGTAGGGCAGCGCCCATGTTGGAATAGACATATTTGCCTACAGAATCCGGATTAGGATCAAAAGTTTTTAGGTAATTATAGATTTCCTCTTTATCCATATGCGAATAAATATTGTCACCGGTAAATGAGTAATGAATCACATTTTTCATCATCGCTAAACTCATTGGCTGCCGCGGCAGGCCGGAAGTATGATTAGCCAATTGTTCTAAAGTTATGCGCTTTGCAGCCTGGCTAAAATCTTCATTAGGGAGAATGTCACCGACAGTATCGCTATATTTGAAAGTGCCATCTTTGACTAAGTCGTAAAGCAAATGCGTCGTAAAGCCTTTGGTTAGGGAACCGATTGCGAAAATCGTATCGCCATCTGGAGGTGCATCGGAATTCGGTAATTTTTTGCCGTAGCCGAAAGTATGTTTTTGGCCGTTTTCATCAAGCACGGTAACGACAATGCCGTCATCCAAATGACTGTCAATATTAGGTTTGGCTAGTTGGTCAACTAATGCATGTAGGTCATGTTTCTTAGCATATACGTCATCCAATGCTTGCTGATCACCGACTTTCATTGCAGTTAAGTTCCCGCAAGCAGCAAGTGAGAAGAAAATGCACGATACAATTGTGAGTCTTAAAATTCGTGATAACGAATTTGAAAAAGATAGAAAGATCAAATGGTCTGTCCGGTTATTTGTGGAGGTAACCTATAGGTGAAACAGCTATGTGTCGATTTATTTATCTTATTAATTTGCGGAAGCCATTTTGAGCAAGATTAGCCCAAGTAATTGACGTTGATGTGGTGTAGGTTCTGAAGATTTCCTTTGCGGCTTTGTGGATGTAACGAGCTGTTTCTTAGCATAATTAGCGCTTTGTTGATATTTTGGCGCTGATTGTTGGGCGCTGGTATTTACTGATATTGTAATCATTGCAATTAGCGTAAGGGTAAACAATTTTCTCATATATGCCTCTCTGGTAAGGGTAACACCGCCTTTTTAGGGGCGGTGTTTTGGGACTTGGGAGTTATAAAGTTTCACGAATTGCAACAAAGCTACGATGATTGTTTGATAGATAATGAGTAAGTATGTTTTGGTATTTGTTGTTGTCGTTCGTGATAGGTTTGAAGATAGCAAATGAATGTTGCCCCCGTATTTCAATCTAGTGATAGTTATGTGAAGAAAGCACGGCGGTTTGATCGGAATTTGTCTAAAATTTTAAGTATTTTTTAAGCGCTTAAAGACAAGGGTTTAACTTGTCTTGTAAAAACTGCAAAAAAATGCTATATTATTCATGTTCTTCGGAACTATGGCGATAAACGCGGTTTGGAATAGGCGAATTGGACCCGGGGGCGGTACCCGGCAGCTCCACCAGGCTCCGCTCTTCGAGCTTTGCCTGGCAAGCCCTGAAAATAATCAGGAGGCTTGCCAGGCGTAGCCAACGGCGGAGCCTGGTGGGGCTGACACAGCATCGACAAGCGCAATAAAAAAACAACCTTTGCCTGAGGCAGATTACTCCTCATTAAAAAACGGTCAAAATAGTAAATGCTAACGATAACACTATCGTTGCTGCTAACGACAACTTTTCAGTTGATGTTGCTCTCGCTGCCTAAGGGTAGTTAGAACGACGACGTTACAGCACGGTTCGGGGGGTTCCCGGGTAACAGAAAACGCCCCATCTTTTTTATGTATAAAATCCTCTTTGTCTGCACTGGAAATATTTGTCGCTCGCCGACGGCTGAAGCAGTTATGCGCCGTAAGGCGGATAGGTTAGGTTTGAGCAATAAAATCTATATAGATTCGGCAGCTACGCATGGATATAACACGGGCGACGCACCGCATTGGCAATCAGTAAAAGTCGCGGAAAAGAAAGGTTACAACTTTTACCAAAACCAGCCAGCGCGAATATTTATTCCCAAAGACCATGAAGATTTCGATCTGATTCTCGGCATGACGCGCCAGCATGTTAGCCATATCCAGCCGGGATTATTTGATAAGCCGAAAGGCGAGGTGACATTATTCCTTGAATATGCGGGGCTTGGACAAAAAGATGTACCTGACCCATACGGCAAAGAGTGGAAAGATTTTGAACATGTGTTGACGATGATCGAAGACGGCGTTGACAAAATATTGCAAAAGTTGTCACCAAAAATTCATTAGATTTCAGCTACTTGACAGCTCTTAAATTGCATCCCATATTAGCTGTCTATGATTAAAACATATCCATTCAAAAATCTCGGCACGGCCAATTATGGCTGGCTGAATGCGCATTATCATTTTTCGTTTTCAAGTTATCACAATCCTGAGCGTATGGGGTTTGGCAATTTGCGCGTCATCAATGATGACGAAATCAAAGCCGCGCAAGGTTTCCCACCGCATGGACACCGGGATATGGAAATCATTACTTATGTCCGTAAAGGCGCAGTTATGCATAAAGACAGCCTTGGCAATGACGGGGTGACCAATGCCGGCGATGTACAGGTCATGTCGGCGGGGACGGGTATTCAGCACTCGGAATATAGCCATAAATCTGAAGACACCATGCTTTATCAAATCTGGATCATGCCTAATAAGGAAGGCGTGAAACCACGCTGGGAGGCTAGGACTTTTCCTAAAGATTTCAGCGATAAACTAACTTTGCTGGTTTCCGGCCGTGCGGAGGATAAGGATAAATCTGCATTGTTTATTTATGCCGATGCCGCAATTTATGGTGGGCGCCTGAAAAAGGGCACAAAAACTGAACTGGCATTTGGCGATAAAGCTTATGTCTTGGCTTCTAAGGGCAGTGTTGAAATCAACGGCACAAGCTTAAATGAACGGGACGGGGCGGAGGTCGAAGGCGAAAAGCTCTTAGCCATAAAAGCCGTTGACGATTGCGAAGTTTTGGTGATTGATGTTGGTAACTAATAACTGGAGAGAGATATGAAAAAATTATTTTTAACATTCGCATTGGCTTTATTGGCTTCTAATGCGCAGGCCGTTGACACTGGCCCGACTAAATACACTTTTGATAAAACGCACACCAATGTGATTTGGTTTGCTAACCACTTCAATTTCTCCCATCCATTTGGTTATTTTAAGGAGGTTGATGGCTATTTTGCGGTTGACCAATCTCATCCAGAAACTGCTAAAGTGGATGTCACGATCAAAACTGCCAGTCTGGATACGCCATTCCCGAAATTCACTGACCACTTAAAAAGCAAAGACTTCTTTGAAGTGGATAAATTCCCAGAAGCTAAATTTGTCAGTACAAAAGTTGATGTAATTGGCAAAGATACTGCCAAACTAACCGGTGATTTAACAATTAAGGGCATCACTAAGCCAATCACGCTTGATGTAAAATTGAACTCGATCGGTGACCATCCAATGAATAAAAAGCCTTATATTGGCTTTTCTGCCACTGGCATTATCAAACGTTCTGATTTCGGTATTAACTTTGCTTTGCCGGGTGTTGGCGATGATGTCCGTTTAGTTGTCGAAGTTGAAGGCGCGAAAGCGGAAGATGATGCAGCTAAAAAATAGCGAAGAAAGATACGCCACTATTACCAAACTATTCCACTGGGTAATGGCGCTGTTGATCTTGGGCATGTTGGTGATGGGTTTGAAAATGGTAACCTTGCCAATGGGCCCGGATAAGTTATGGGTTTATGGGATACATAAATCCACTGGGATTATAATCTTATTTCTCGCTTTTTTGCGCCTATCGTGGCGGCAAGTGAATTACCAGCCTAAAATACCCGAGGCAAAAGGCATTGCCCCACGCATTTTTAAACTTATGGAATTTGCTGCAAAAACTACGCATGCGATGATTTATATCCTTTTCTTCGCCATGCCATTCACCGGTTGGGCAATGTCAAATGCTTATGGTTTTCCGGTATCTGTGTATGGTTGGTTTGTAATGCCGAATCTGGTCGCACCGGACAAGGATCTCGCTAAAACTTTGGAAACAATACATGACTATGGTGCATATCTACTGATTGCACTGTTAGTGATGCATGTAGGGGCGGCACTGTTCCACCATTTCATATTGAAGGACATCGTTTTGAAACGCATGTTGCCATTTACACTATTTATTATCGCATTGCCGGTAATTGCCAATGCGGCACCAGTTCAATATGAGGTTGATAAAGCCAAAAGCTCTATCAAATTTGAAGCTGTACAGAACGGTGCGCCGGTAGTGGGGGAGTTCAAAGATTTTACTGCAGATATTGCTTTTGACCCTAAGGATTTGCTGGGTAGCAAAGCAGTTGTCATGGTTAATACAGCCAGCATTGATTCTACTTATGGGGAGATGGTGTCCACCTTAAAAGAAGGGGATTGGTTCGATAGCAAAAAATTTGCTTCGGCAAAGTTTGAATCAGAAAAATTTACGCTCCAAGGGGAAAAATATGCGGTAATTGGCAAACTCACCATTCGCGACAAAACCCAGCCAGTAACTTTGGATTGCGATATAAAACTTTCCGGTAAAAACGCGATTGCTAATTGTAACACTAGTCTTGAACGTACCAAGTTTGATATTGGCTGGAAGGACACTAGCGGCGTCAAAGATGTAGTGAAGGTCACGATCCATATAGCTGCAACTGCAAAATAGCTATCAGTGTCGATTTGGTGACAGGTTAAGAACTATTACATCTATTTATCATTTTTAACTCTATAAACGAGATCATTTTTGATATATCCTCTATACATACTCATGTAATTTAAGCCCGTATCGGGCAATGATCAATTAAGCAAAGGGAGCTTATATGTTAAAAAATAAATTTGTTGCTGCGTTATTCATATCAACAATTATATCAAGCGCCGCTATCAGCGCAGAGCCAGTAAAAACTACAACTGCCACTCCGGCAACTCCAGTTGCTAAAGTCGCCCCGCCAGTTGGTGCAAGAGCCGCTGCTGTACCTGCGCCTGTTGTAAAGGGACCTGCTCCAGCGGGTGCGCAGGCTCCATTGGCCGGTAATATTGAACAGCGTAAAGCCATGTTTAAAGAAAGAGCTGATAAATGGGCGGCGATGAATAAAGCCGACAAAGTTAAATTCGTTAACACCCAGCACGATACAATGATCAAAAACATGCAAGACCGTTGGACAAAAATGAGCGATGATGAAAAAATCGCCCAGCAACAAAAATCTATCGACGCTGCAAAAGCTAATCTCGGCTTATAATGCCAAAAATTTAGGGAGTTTCGACATATTGTGACGCGAAGATAATCCGTTCTTTCGGAAGGCGGATTGTTATCTTCGTGCCAACATTAGGTTCGCTTTCAATCAGCAACTTGCCGCCATGCATTTCAATAATATCTTTTGAAATGCTCATGCCCAGCCCACTGCCACGGTTTTTGCGGGTATATATGTTATCAACTTGCGCGAAACGCTGGGCGATTTTTTTCAAATCCTCTTTGGCTATACCAATACCTGTGTCCTGTACCTCAATAACAAAATCCTTATCCACCACAGCCTTTAACTGAACCTTGCCGTTATTGGCGGTAAACTTCACAGCATTAGACAACAGGTTTAAGAGGACTTGTTTTAGCTTTGTCTTATCGGCCTTGATATAGGGCAGGTCATCTTTGATATCGACCACTAACTTAATTTTCTTGGTATCCGCACGTTGTTGTACGGTCTTTACGCAATCTTTGGCCAAACGATTGAAGGAGAAAGGCTCTTCATATAATTCAAGACGGCCGGATTCGATCTTAGATGCATCGAGAATATCTTCGATCAATTTAAGCAAGTATTGGCCTTGTTCATTAATATCATCGACATATTCGCTATACCGTTCATTGCCGATATCGCCAAAGATCTTCTTTTTAATAGTTTCTGAAAAGCCGATTACCGCATTTAAAGGTGTGCGGAATTCATGGCTCATGTTGGAAAGGAAGCTGGATTTGGCTTTCAACGCCTCTTGCAACTCGGCTTGGGCGGTGGTTAAGCGTGAGATAATTTCATGGATAGTACCAAGCTGCTGGGAAAGGACTTGATATTCATGGATATCAGTTTTTGGCATTTTAACATCGATATTGCCTTTAGAGATTGCCAAGGCCGCCGCCGATAAAGCTTCAACCGGATGGATGATTTTGCGTTGGAAGAAATAAAGCAAAAGCAGGAAGAATAAGCCAAGAATGATGATTACACTAATTCGGGGCCACAATTCTTCACCCATTTCTTTACCTTGGAAATATTTATTATCGCCAACCAAAACGATGAACGGATAATTCTGCATACGGTGATAGTAAGTATATTCTACGTCCTCATATTTAATTGGTTGTGCCAGGCGACCTTGGTTTGCATCCATGCCTAAAAGTTTCGCGGCAGGAATTTTATTTTCAGCTTTTTTACTATCGCTGTCTGGGCCGAGGATTACATTATTCGACTTATCAACCAGGATAAAACTAACGCGGCGGTCTATTGTCGATTTCAGTTTATGCCTCAAGTTGTTTATATTAAAACTAATTGAGATCGCGCCGATATATTTGCCCAACTTATCTTTAATACCGAAGCCCACCGGCATAACATATTGATTGGTTATGACGCCAATGTCAGGTTCTGAGAAGATCAATTTGCCCGGCTGTTTCGGCCCTTGCTCCAACCAGGCGCGGTTTTTTGGCAGAAATGTTGGTTCTTGCAGCACGCCGTTGAGTGAGCTCGCCAGGATCTGGCCATCAGGATTGGAGAAATCAAGTACGCTCCATGCGAAGTAATTATCTGTGGAATCATTATTGTGATTTTTTATGCGTGGCCAGCTTTTCTCCAAATAAGGAGCAATTTTTTCTGGGCTAGGGTTGCTCAAGCGCGAAACGTCATTAGCGATGAGGCGCATGAAGCTTTCAAGATAATTAAAGCTTTCCTGTAATTGGTCAGAAACTTTGGCTGACTCTTCTTGATAGCGTAATTCCTTATCTTTGTTCAGTGAATGATAAGTCTGCGCGGTCCATAAAATAGAAAGCCCGATCAAGGCAGCAGCTATAATTGCGGCAAATATGAAATAATCTCGGGAAAGCTTTTTAGTTTTAATTTTCAACATAAAATTTAGTAACAGTTAATTCGGTGCAAGCTAATTAAACTTGGTTAATAAATCGTTAATATTTGCTTAGGAGCCGTGCTTTCTGCGGTGTTTGATGTTAAATATCTCGACGATAGTTGAGAAAACAAGCGCAAAATATGTGTATTGTCGTGGGATATGTTGATGGACACCTTCCGCCAATAAAACAACACCAATAAGTATAATAAAGGCGATGCCGAGGATTTTAAAGCCAGGATATTTTTCCAAGAATGCAGAAAGATAACCCGAGGCCACCAACATTACTATCATTGATACAACAACTGCAGCAACGATGACAGGTATATTTGTTGTCATACCAATTGCGGTGATGATTGAATCAAAAGAAAATACAAAATCAACAAACACGATTTGCGCAATCGCGTTGCCAAAACTAGCAGCCGCTTTAATTTGTTTTTTCTCGTTTTTCGGCGGCTTTTTGTTGCTTAAATCAACTTGAATCTCATGGCCACCTTTTATGATCAGGAATAAACCGCCGACTACCAGCAATAGATCTTTGAAAGAAAGAGGAATGATTAGTGTGGTCACTGGTTCTACCAAACCCATCACCCATTTGGCCCCTAGAAGCATTATTACTCTAATGATCAGTGCTAGGCTTAAACCGATAATTCTTGCTGAACGGTTGTATTTTTTCGGTAAGCGGGAGATGACCAAGGCGATGAAAATCAGATTGTCGATACCGAGGACGATCTCAAGCAAGCTTAAGGTGATAAAACTTAAAATAATCTCAGGTGTGAGGAACATTTCCATGGCCAGCTATTCTATTTATGGACTTATGAATAGCAAGAAAATAAGAACAGCAAAATTTGCGGATGTTGGTTGCGGGAGTAGGATTTGAACCTACGACCTTCAGGTTATGAGCCTGACGAGCTACCGGGCTGCTCTATCCCGCGACACCATCAAATCGGGCATAAGCCTCGAAAGGACGCGGATACTGCCATCATGGATCTATTAAAGCAAGTACAAAATGATTAGTTTTGCGCAACAATCCCGGTAATAAGATAAACCGAGCGTTTGGCTTCATTGCCGTCATAGCTGATCTTGCAATATTTGACAGTAAGTTCACTATCCCGCAAGTAATCAATTATATTGTGGTTATATTGTTTATCAAAGCGGGTATTGGATTCTGTGTGTTCAGGTGGCAATCCCGAATCACAGAATACGAATGCAGTACCGGGGATAGTTAGCTTAGAGAATAACTCTTTCATTTCCTCTGGTGTCAGGCTGGCCAGGACATTCATCGCCAGAAAAATTGTGCCGGGTTTGTTATATTTTTTGACCATTTTTAAAGCATCAGCCGCCTTAAACTTTAACTTTGGAAAGGTTTGCTGGGCACGTTCTAGGCGTGGGCTTTTTACATCGGAGCCGAGGATCTTTCCAAAAGCAAATTTTGTGCTTAAATAATCTAGATATTCACCGCTGCCGGATCCAAGTTCAATTAAGTTGGTAAGATATGGATAGGCTTTGGTTAACTCGGTAAGCTGGCGTGTGGTTTCTGAAAAATTGGGGTTATTATCGAAATCAATTCTTGGTCGGTCTGAAAAATTGGCATTTTCCTCCCAAAATTTCCGGATCACCGTTTTTTCCGCCCTTTTAAAAATCATACGGCTTTCCCAAATTTATTTGCTGCCTTAACTTCATTAATACGTTTTGCGATCAATCCCAAGTCCTCGCGCCCGGCGCTAAATGAAATCCGCGCATAACCTTTTTTGCCGTCAATGCCAAAGCAGCTGGCAGGGACGGTGCCCAGCCCGCAATTGTTGGATTGACCGAAGCCAAACATTAGGGCCATGCAAATATCGATGTCATTTTCGATTATAGTTTTTGATTCTGAATAGGCTGCACGCGCGCTTTGTGGCATTTTAGCGCCAAGCATAAAGCTGAAATCGGCAATAAAATAAAACCCGCCTTCAGGTTTACGGCCGACCAATATATCTTGGCATTCATCGATTAGGAAATTGGCGCTATTTTTATAGTACTGGCTTATCGCAACTTTTTTATCTTTGTTCATATTGCCAAAGGCCGCCGCCATCGCTGCTTGTCCTGATAAAGGTGTGTTGCCAATTAACCGACTTTGGAATTCCTCAACTACCGGCATATATTTCACCGGTACCCGTTGTAATGCCAAACGTTCCCCCGGCAATCCCAGCGCTTTAGTGCCTGAGCGCATGATAATTATACGATCTGCCAAATGCGGGAGGGCATGAACCAGAGAGACATTGTAATCCTGGTCAAAAACAATTTCAGCAAATGCTTCATCCAAAATAATGGGCACATCATATTTTTCTAAAATAGGCGCCAAAGCCTGCCAATCTTTCTTACGCATAATATTCCCCAGTGGATTGCCGGGGTTACAAAACAGAAATGCGCCGATTTTGGGGCAGGAATCAATCGAAGTTTGCAAATTCTCGGGGGTGATTTTTCGTTCGTTAAAAAAGTCGATTGGATGGAGCTTGGTATAAATTGAGGTGATAACTTCATGGTTAACATACCAAGGGCGGGGGGTGAGGATATAACCGCCATTTAAGGAAGCGACTAAACTGGCTGCCGCCGCGATACCAAATTGTCCGCCGGGGGTGAAGATAATTTCGTAAGTCGGGAATTCCAGCCCGTATTCTTTATAAAAACCTTCTGCAGCATATTCGCGGTTTTTCCTTTCGCCGAGTACAGAGGTGCCATAAAGCGCTTCGCGGGATTTGGTAAGTTCGGCGGTATAATTATTTAAGGCATTGACTGCATCTATATCTGCTGGAAAGGATGGCCGGCCACGTCCGGCATCGGCGATGTCGAGGCCTTTTTTCTCCAAACTATGCGCCCATTCATGCACGAATTGCGTGATGGTTAGGGTGCTGGCTTTTGTCCAATTCGGGCGTAGGAGCATATTAAAATCTTATATGATTCTGGTATTATATAGGTTTGCGCGCGTTGCCTTAAATCAAATTCCGTGCTATTTGTCCATATTCTAACCACAGAGGGTATATTTATGAAGCTGAAAAACTTAGTTTTTTCCTTGCCAATTATCGCGATTTCCATGGCCGCCAGCGCTGAAATCACGCTAGATGCGGATAATAATGTCTCTTATACCGGCCTAAAAAACTCTAAATTGGAGATTAAAGCCGATGGTTCAGCCTCTGTAAATGGTGCTTTAGTTAAGAAATGCGAAGGCACGGAAGGCGGAAAAGTCAGCAAATCCAAGCTCGGCAGCGTCACTTGCGATGAAGGCATGGTGATCCTCAAAGACAAAAACGGCAATATTTTGAGCCGTTTCAGTTCCTATGCTTTGGCAACCGATAACCGCGGCACCAATGAGCGTAAATTATTTGATCCAGCCATGGCCAAACTAGGCTCTGCCACTAGCGGTGCGGCGGCTTTGAGCCAAACTCAAGAAACCACGGTTGAAACCACAAAAATTACCACAACCGAAAAATTGGCCCCAGGTGCGGGTTATTTGAACCGCCCGAAAATTGAGGCGCCGAAAGTTAATGAAAATACCTATACGCCAAAACTCGGCGTAATGGCTGAAAAAACTCCGGCAGTTAATAAAACTCGCTCTGCCGAAGAAATGAAAACTGACCGCGCTGTAGCAAAAGCAGAGAAAGCAGCGCGCACAGCCCCTCCGGGAACGACAGTGCCAATGCCGGAAGTGACGCAGCCACCGGTGGTTTTGGAAACTACGACTTCGCCAAGCACGGTGGAAACGAAAACTACCACGACTGTAGTTGAGCCAACTCCAAGTGCGGCAGCAGCCGGTGTAAAACCGGAAACGAAGGTGCAGACGGAAACTTCAACAGTTCCGGCTGAAGAGAAAAAAGAAGAAAACCCTTTGACCCCACCTCCTGCACAATAAGAGTTTAGTTTGCCTGAAATAATCAAGATAGTTCATAGCGACAAACGCTATAAGGAAGCCTTGGCCTTGCGCCAGCTGATCCTGCGCGACCCGTTAAATATGAAATACACAGAAAAAGAATTGGAGCATGACAAGATCATGATCTATTTCGGCTATGATGATAATGGCGAAATACTTGGTGTAGTCGGTTTGGAAAAACTATCGCCAATAAAAGCGCAACTCAGACAAATGGCAGTGCATGATAAACTGCAAGGTAAAGGCGTTGGCCGCCAGCTAGTGCGATTTTTAGAAGATTATTGCCGTAAGGAAGGCATGAAAGAAATCCAACTCGATGCAAGATATCCTGCCCGTGGCTTTTATGCAAAACTAGGTTATAGCGAATTTGGCGAGATTTATGAAAAAATCGGTATAGATCATATAGATATGAAGAAAATGCTTTAAGCATTACTTCCGCGGGCTATTATTCCTCTAGAGAGGGATTTATGAAACGCTTAGCATTTTTATTACTCATTATAGCTTTATCTGCCTGTGATAAAATTCCGGGTAAAGTATCATTCAGCAAAAGTGCTTCCTCTAACGAGATAGTTGCCGGTGACAAATCAACTTCTATAGTAGATTATTATGCAAAGCTTGACCCAGAAAGCAGTTTATTTAAGAAAATTGAAGTCGTATTTTTTACAGTCAAACTTACCGACGAACAAAAACAAAAGCTTGCTACCAAACAATTCGCAGATGATGCTTTTATCAAGAAAGTGACAGGCGGAAACCTACCCGTCTTAAGACTCTGGCTGTTATTTGACCAAAAAGAACAAGTTTGCAGTGAAGATACTATACAAAGTTTTACCGCAATTTTTGAAAAAAATGCCAGTTTTAACTTTGATGCTAAAAGTGATGCGCCGATAAATTTTGCGTTTAGTAAATCTAGCTTCGATAAATTAAATTCTATAGGTTTTGAGGGCTTTAAGTGCTCCTTTGAAAACGCAGAGAAGATAACATTTAAACAAAAAAACCAATTTGAGGCAGATTCGACAATGTTTGGCAGTATGCTTCCAGACGGCGTAAGCAAAATGAATTTTAGTTGGAATCTTGATGTGGATACAAAACTATATGACCCTCTAAAAATTTTAAAACCTTTGCCGGCAGTGTCTATAACTAATGATAACATTAACGGAATAAAAGTTTATTGGCGTCCGGAAGATAAAGTATTAACCTTGGCCTATCTTAAAAATCCGGAAAAACCGGGAGTAAAATCCGATTACCATAAAAATTTATTGGCCGAGATGCGTGTGGTTTATAATGAAATTCCAGAAAATTTTGAAACTGCAAAACCTAAATATGTGACAATATCACTTGATATGCCGGGAGAGGGAAATTCAATAAATATATTGGATTATACAATTCACGCTGAAACTGTCAGTATTTCCGGAAAAGCGGCGCCAGGTTCGGATATTAAAATTCTTGCCACTGGCACTATGCAAGGGGATGTATATGAGCAGAAGCCTGGGATTAATTATAATATAAATTTAGTTTCCAAAATTCCCTAAGAAATGAAGAAAGTGCTTTAAATCTTACTAGGCTTTGCCTATATCTCTGTAACTTATGGTAAACATCACACTCCCAGACGGCTCGGTGAAGAATTTCCCTGGCCCGGTAACCGGCCAACAAGTTGCTGAAAGCATTGGCGCGGGCCTAGCGAAAGCGGCATTGGCGGTGAAGGTTGACGGCAAGCAGCAAGATATTTATTGGCCGATTGATAAAGATGCGCATCTGCAGATCCTTACTTCAAAGGATGAAGAAGGTTTAGATGTAATGCGCCATACATTGACTGCGCAAGTTCTAGCGCGGGCAGTTAAAGAATTATGGCCGGACGCGCAATTGGCGATTGGACCGACTATTAAAGATGGGTTTTATTATGACATCGACATGGAGCATAAATTAACTCCTGAAGATCTGCCCAAGATTGAGAAGAAAATGCTCGAGATTATCGACCGCGGGCAAAATGTGCGCCGCGAGATGTGGGATAAGAAAGAGGCGGAGAAATATTTCAAAGATTTCGGAAATACTTATAAAGCTGACATCATCCACCGTGCACCGGAAGGAAAGATTTCGCTCTACCGCCAAGGCGAAGGCGATAAACATTTCATGGATTTATGCTTTGGACCGCATATTGAAAATACTGCCAAGATTTCCAAGGCTTTTAAGCTCACAAAATTGGCTGGCGCTTATTGGCGTGGTGATTCGAATAATGCGCAATTGCAGCGAATTTACGGCACGATGTGGGCGAATGATAAGGATTTAAAGGCTTATTTAACCCGTATTGAAGAAGCTGAAAAGCGCGACCATCGTAAACTCGGTGTGCAGCTTGATTTGTTCCATATACAAGAAGAGGCAACTGGCCAAGTTTTCTGGCATGATAAAGGTTGGACCTTATATCGCCTGATCGAAAATTTCATCCGCGATAAAATCCGCCGCGAAGGCTATATCGAAGTCAAAACTCCAATTTTGGTTGATAAAGTCTTATGGGAAAAATCCGGGCACTGGGAAAAATTCCGCGAGAATATGTTCACTGTTGAAAGTGAGGATAAAATCCTTGCCGTTAAACCAATGAACTGCCCATGCCATGTGCAGATCTTTAATAAAAAAACTGTGTCTTACCGCGATTTGCCAATCCGTATGTCTGAATTTGGTTCATGTTTCCGCAATGAATCTGATGGTTCATTGCACGGTATCATGCGTTTGCGCGGGTTTGTGCAGGATGATGCGCATATTTTCTGCATGGAAGACCAGATTAATGAAGAAGTCACAAGCTTCTGCGAGTTACTGAAGACAACTTATAAGCAACTTGGTTTTGAAAATATTATAGTTAAATTCTCCACCCGCCCAGAAAAACGCGCCGGTTCAGACGCAACTTGGGATAAGGCAGAAGCTGCATTGGCGGATGCATGTAAAGCCGCGAAACTGGAATATACTATAAATCCGGGCGAGGGTGCCTTCTATGGACCGAAATTGGAATTCACTATTAAAGACAGTTTGGAACGCGAATGGCAGTGCGGGACTATCCAAGTAGATTTTGTTTTGCCGGAAAGATTGGATGCCAATTATATCGGCGCTGATAATCAGAAACATCGCCCGGTAATGCTCCACCGCGCAATTTGCGGGTCATTGGAACGTTTTATCGGTATCTTGATCGAACACCACGGTGGCGCATTTCCATTATGGCTGGCGCCAGTGCAGGTAGTTCTGGCAACCATCGTTGATGATGCAATTGATTATGCCAAACAAGTTAAGGCCGAATTGGAAAAACACGGAATGCGCGTTGAACTTGATCTGCGCGGCGAACAAATTTCCTACAAAGTCCGCGAACATAGCCATGCTAAAGTGCCGGTAATCATTGCTCTCGGTAAACAAGAAGTTGAAAAGCGCACCGTTGCTATCCGCCGTTTTGGCAGCCAAAAGCAGGATTTTGTGGCTTTGGATGAGGCAATTAAGCAATTATCTAATGAATCTAAAGTGCCAAACTAGCATTTTTGCTTTACGATAGGCCGAATTTGGGCTATTTAAGCCTGGTATGACACAGGCAAATGACATGTTTAATTCTTAAATGCTGAACTTTCAGCACGATCGCCTGTTTTCCATTATCGAGTGTAAACGCAACGCGGGCCACTGCAGCCCCAATTAATATTTCAACCAATCAAGGAGTTTCTTATTAACGACAGACCAAACGACCGTTTCCAAAAGCGAAACGAAGATATAGCAAAAGTTAACCGCCAAATCCGCGCGCCGCAAGTACGTGTGATTGATGAAGCAGGCGAAATGTTGGGCGTAATGACAGTCCCGGAAGGCATTAAATTAGCAGAGGACAGGGGCTTGGATTTGGTTGAGGTATCTCCTAATGCCAGCCCACCAGTATGTAAAATTATCGATTTTGGTAAGTATAAATACGAAGTCCAAAAGAAGAAAAATGAAGCTAAGAAAAAGCAGAAAGTCGTAGTTGTAAAAGAAATCAAACTCCGCCCGAATATCGATCCGCACGATTTGGGAATTAAAACTAAACAAATGAAAGGTTTCCTGGAAGACGGCGATAAAGTGAAAGTCACTTTGCGTTTCCGTGGCCGCGAAATGGCGCATATCGACCTTGGTCGCGCCCTTCTTGATAAGGTAAAGACTGAATTTGAAGCGACTGCAAAACTAGAATTGCCACCCCGCCTCGAAGGCAAACAAATGATCATGGTTCTTGCCCCGGCTACTGCGAAGTGATAGCTTCGCGCTATGCCTGAAGCTGCGATTTCGATCAAAAATCTCTCCAAAACCTATCTCTCCAAAGATGGCAGCGGTTCAAAGCATGCGCTGGATAATATCAATTTGGAGATCCCCAAAGGTAGTTTCTTTGGCTTATTAGGGCCGAACGGGGCGGGGAAATCGACTATTATTAATATTCTTGCCGGGCTGACTTTGAAGACAGCGGGTGAGGTTAAAGTTTGCGGTTTTAATCTTGATACGCAAATGCGCCAGGTCAAGCAATCGCTGGGGATTGTGCCGCAGGAGCTTATTCTGGATCCGTTTTTCAATGTTCGAGAGGCGCTGGAATTCCATGCCGGTTATTATGGCGTGCCTAAAAAAGAACGCCGTACCGATGAAATTATTAAGGCTTTATCGCTGACGGATAAATCCGGTTACAATGCTCGCAGACTTTCTGGCGGTATGCGCCGCCGCTTGTTGATTGGTAAGGCGCTTGTCCATAATCCGCCGGTATTGATTCTCGACGAGCCAACTGCGGGTGTTGATATCGAGCTGCGCCGCAGTTTATGGGACTATGTGCGTAAATTGAATGCCGCCGGAACTACAGTTGTGCTGACTACGCATTATTTAGAAGAAGCTGACGAATTATGCGACCAGATTGCAATTATTAACCACGGCAAGATTGTCGCTTCCGACAGCAAGCAAAGACTATTGGCTAATGTTGCTAATAAAATGGTGATTTTCCGCTTAGCGGAAGAGATCACGGAAATACCGAAGGGCTTATCTAAATATAATACTAAAATATTACCCGGTAACCAGATCGAGATTCAGTACAACCCTGCGGAAACTCACATGGGTGAATTGTTAGAGGCGGTTAGTAAAGCTAAGTTAAATATTACTGATGTGGTAAGCGAAGAGGCCCGGTTGGAGGAAATTTTCCTGCAAATAACCAAAGCCGCGTAAATGCTTTTTTAATTTAATCTGTTATGATAAACTCCTGGCATGATTTTAACCTGTAATGAATGCGAAACTAAGTTCCTGGTCCAAGCAGAACAGCTTGGCGAGAAAGGCCGCCGCGTCCGTTGTGGCAATTGTAGTGCGGTTTGGTTTGTTAAACCGCCGGAGCCGGAAACAGTTGCCGAAGAGAAGAAGGTTGAGAAGGAACAAAAAGAGAATTTAAAAGAAGCTGTAGCGCAAAAAGCTGCTGGTGTAGAACCATCGTTGCCTTCAACTGTAGTTACCCAGCCAGTGCCTAAATGGTTGAAAGCTGCGGTAGTTGTGTTGGTATTTGCCAATGCTTTGGCGTTTGTGGTGCTTAACAAAAAAATGATCGGCCAGACTTCATTTTATGACATGCTCGGCCAGTATGAAACCAAAGGCCTGGAAATATCAGCTGCTTCAGTTTCATTCAAGGAAGAAGAGGGTAAAAAAGTTGCTGAGCTGGAATGGGCGATAGAAAATACCTCGGATGAAAGACGAGATTTACCAGCACGCCGCATCAAAATTTTGGATAAAGATTTGAATGTTTTAGTTAAAAATTCCGATAGAACCTCGGTGATTTTGGAACCCGGCAGGAACCAGGAAGTGGCACCAAGTAAATTGCCAAGCTTTGATGGCAAGGCAAAATATATTATTCTGGAAATTGGCAATCCATACGAGCTTTCTTTAAGATAGGTAATCTGCAATATGGATTTTTCATTCGAATTTTTCCCGCCGAAAACGCCGGAAGCTGAAAGCAAGCTTTGGGAAAATATAAAAACTTTAGAAGCGCTGAAACCATATTTTGTCTCGGTAACTTATGGCGCTGGCGGCACCACGCGTGAAAAAACCCATGCGATTGTTAAAAGAATTGCTGAGGAAACAACATTAAAACCAGCGGCGCATCTTACTTGCGTCAATGCCACGCGTGAGGAAATTGATGAAATTGCCCGCAATTATTGGCAGAACGGGATCAAGCATATAGTCGCCCTGCGCGGTGATCCGCCAAATATGACTGGTGAATATGTGCCGCATCCAGGCGGTTATCAATATGCTGCAGATCTAGTCAAAGGTTTGAAGAAAGTAGCTAATTTTGAAATTAGCGTCGCTGCATATCCGGAGGTACATCCGGCGGCAAAAAGTGCAGAAGATGATTTGAGGCATTTGAAAGCAAAGATTGATGCTGGTGCTACGCGCGCGATTACGCAGTTCTTTTTTGATGTGAATGATTATTTTCGTTTTATCGAGAAAACACATAAAATCGGCATAAAAGTGCCAATTGTGCCGGGTGTTTTGCCGATTTCTAACTTTGCACAAGCAGTGCGTTTTGCCACAATGTGCGGCGCTAAAATCCCATTACAATTGACCGAGAAGTTTGAAGGCCGCGAAGGTGAGGAGCTAAACAAAGTCTCAATCGAAGTGGCGACTGATATTTGCCAACAGCTAAAAAGCGCAGGAATCAAACAGTTCCATTTCTATACGTTAAACAGAGCGGATTTAACCCAAGGCGTAGTTAAAAATTTGGCTTAACCAACCTGCATGTTGCGGGTGGCGGCAGGCAGTGTAACTGTTAGACCATCCAAAGCATCTGTCACCATAATTTGGCAGCCTAAACGTGAAGTATGAGTGAGGCCAAAGGCCAAATCCAGCATATCTTCTTCATCTTCAGTTGCTTCTGGTAATCCGCTATAGAATTTAGGGTCGACAATGACATGGCAAGTTGAGCAGGCTAGCGAGCCTTCGCACGCGCCTTCCAGGTCGATATCGTTCTGGTGCGCGACTTCGAGCAAGGAAATCCCTACTGGTGCATCAACAGTTTTGGTCGAGCCGTCTTTTTGGACAAAGTTAATCTTTGGCATGGGCTTTGAAATAGACCAAGTCGTGTATTAATTCAAGATTATATTACATGCATTTTAATGGCGCCGGTAGCCAGCTTATCAGCGCGTTCATTCATCGGGTCGCCGTTATGGCCCCGTACCCAGTGCCAGGTGATCTTGTGTCTGGCAACGGCAGTATCCAATTTCTGCCAAAGGTCTGGGTTTTTAACCTTTTTATATTCCTTGGTTTTCCAGCTATGAATCCATTTGGTAATGCCATCTTTGACGTAAGAACTATCTGTGTATAAATCTACCTCACACGGTTCTTTTAAGCCTTCTAAGGCCTCAATTGCAGCAGTTAATTCCATACGGTTATTGGTAGTTTCTGGCTCAAAACCGCTAATATCTTTCTCGGTTTCGCCATAAATCAACACCGCCCCCCAGCCTCCGGGGCCAGGATTTCCGCTACATGCGCCGTCTGTGTATATAGTTACTTTCTTCATGCCGCACTTTGCGTATGCGATTCAACGACCTGCGCTGCATCGCGTGGGAAAGTGCAGGTGACTTTGGTGCCTTTGCCTTGTTCGGATTCGATTTTGATAGTGCCACCATGCAGTTCCACAAGGTTTTTGGCAACTGATAAGCCAAGGCCGGTGCCGCCTTTGGTTTTGGATTTTTCGAATTTCTTGAAGACATTACCGATTTGGGATTCCGAAATACCTTGGCCGGTGTCTTCAACCCAGATAATGATATTATTATCTGAGGCCTTGGCCCCTAAAAGAATTTTACCGCCTTGCGGAGTGAATTTGATTGAGTTGCTTAAAACGTTGAAGATAACTTGTTTAATCCGCGCCTCATCCGCATTCATGCGGCCGATATTTTCTTGGCAGTTGAGTTCAATTTGTAAGCCGGCGTTTCTAACACGTTCTTGTAAGATAGAGACTAATGCGGTGAGCATTTCCTGGATATTGAAATACTCAATATTCAACTTCATATAGCCGGCTTCGATCGTTGAAATATCAAGAATATCATTGATCAAAACTTCCAACTGGCGCGAGGAAGTGAAAATATCGGTTAAATAAGCGCGTTGCCGGTCATTTAAACCACCGAATAACTCCTGGCGGAGGATTTCGGTAAAGCCAATGATTGAGGTGAGCGGCGAACGTAATTCATAGGAAACGTTGGTAAGAAACTCAGTTTTCAAACGGTCCGCATCTTCCAAAGCCTCGGCGCGTTCGCGTAAAGAGCGCTCGACCATAATTGAGGCGGTGATGTCATTGAAAGTGATTAAAATCTCGCCATCGGGCAGGGGAACGGTTTTAACTTCCAATACAGTGCCGTTGGTTAATTCAAAATTATGGGCGATATATTCGCGGTTTAAGGCGCGGACCATGATTTCCTGCTTAAACTGCTCCCAATCTTCTGGATGGGCATAAAGCGCGCGGGTTTTTTCCATGATGTCTGAGAAGAATGGTTCGGTGGTTAAGAATTTCTCATCCAACCCCCATAATTTGGCAAAAACTTGGTTGCTTAAGGTTAGCTTGCCTGATTCTCCAAATACCGCGACACCCTCATGCAAATTTGCCAGAGTTTCGCTTTGTACTGCTAATAACGTGTTATAAGACCGTTCCAAAGCCAAACGATCGGTCATGTCTTCATAAATGAACTGCAAGCCGCCGAGGGCATGGGGGATGACAATCACCCGCAATGAGCGTTCATTAGGCAGGAAATAGAAATATTCTTTACTATCGGTGAGAGAATTGAATAATCCCAGATTCTCCTTCTTAAAGCCTCGGAAATCCTCTTGTTCAGGGAGGCGGCGTTTTTCGCGCAAGGATTCAAGTATTTCACCATAAGTAGGGCCGGTGCCCAGCCAAGATTCTTCCAGTTTCCATAAATTGACGAAAGCATTGTTAAAATATTTTAAACGCTGGTCCGGGCCATAAATGGCGATTGCGCTGGCAGAGGTTTCCAGAAGTTGCTCTTGTACTTCTTGATAGCGTTTTAGCTCTTCCTCCGCTTTAGCGACGTTATCTGTGCTTTGAGCATAGCCAATTGTCCCTAATTGCCCGCCAAACTCAAATGGTGCTTCGCAGACATTAAATTCCAAACGCTTGCCGCCGGAGACTATTTTTACCCGTTTACATTGCGGTTCTCCGGTCTCTAAAGCACGGGTGGCGAGTTTTTTTACTTCTTTATCTAATTCTGCAATTTCCTTCAGGCCTTCGGGCACTTCAGCAAGCTGGCGGTAATAATTATTGGCAAAAACTATTTTCAGATTTTTGTCACGTTGCCAGATCGGCTGCTCAACGGCGTCGAGAATTTTAAATAGGCGATTAAGATCCTTAGTTTTACTAAAGCCAAGCATGTTGCCAGTTTACTATAAAACTGCCATGCGCAAATAAAATTAATTAGTTTTGCTTAATCAAATGACGCGTGAGAAAAATTTAGTACCTATAAGCATCAGGCTTGAATGGCCCCTGTTGGGAAACGCCAATATATTCAGCTTGTTCTTTGCTGAGCTTGGTCAATTTCACACCGAGTTTGGCCAAATGCAGACGGGCAACTTTCTCATCCAATTCTTTTGGTAATACATAAACTTGGTTTTTGTATTTGCCCGGATTTTGCCATAATTCGATTTGAGCGATGGTTTGGTTGGTGAAGCTTGAAGACATTACAAAGCTCGGGTGGCCAGTGGCATTGCCAAGATTGCAAAGGCGGCCTTTAGATAACACGATAAGTTTTTTGCCGTCTGGGAAAATGACTTCATCAACTTGTGGTTTGATTTCATTCCAAGTGTAATTGGCGAGATCTGCAACGCGGACTTCGGCGTCGAAATGGCCCATATTGGACAGGATAGCGTTACTTTTCATGGCGCGCATATGTTCCAAAGTGATGATGTCTTTGTTGCCAGTTGTAGTTACGAAAATATCTCCGCGTGGAGCCGCATCTTCCATAGTAACAACTTCATAACCTTGCATAGCGGCTTGTAATGCGCAGATTGGATCGATTTCTGTAACTAGAACGCGCGCCCCTTGGCCGCGTAAGGCTTCAGCGCAACCTTTGCCGACATCGCCGAAACCGGCGACCACAGCGATTTTGCCGGCGATCATTACGTCAGTCGCGCGTTTCAAGCCGTCAATATAGGATTCTTTGCAACCATAAAGATTGTCGAATTTGGATTTAGTTACAGAGTTGTTGACGTCAATAGCTGGAACTTTGAGTTTGCCAGCTTTTGCCATTTCGTGAAGGCGATGGACGCCAGTAGTGGTTTCCTCAGAAATACCGCGAACGTCTTTTAATAATTCCGGATATTTTTCGTGCATGATTTTGGTAAGGTCGCCGCCGTCATCCAGAATCATATTCGGTGTCCAGCCGTTTGGACCTTTGATTGTTTGTTCAATACACCATTCATATTCTTCCTCAGTCTCGCCTTTCCATGCAAAAACTGGGATGCCAAGGGAAGCAGTGCCCGCAGCCGCCTGGTCTTGGGTTGAATAAATATTGCAAGAAGACCAACGCACTTCCGCGCCGAGATTCACTAAAGTTTCGATCAATACAGATGTCTGGATTGTCATATGCAAGCAACCGGCAATACGCGCGCCTTTCAACGGGTTTTTGCCTTTATATTCTTCACGCAAAGCCATTAAGCCCGGCATCTCAACTTCTGCCAAAGCAATTTCTTTGCGGCCCCATTCGGCCAGACCGAAATCTTTTACTTTAAAATCAGTGAATTCTTGTTTGCGTGCGGCTGCTGACATGTTTTATCCTTTGTTATTTTGCAAAGGTTTATATGCCAAGTAAAGAGTGGAAGCAACTGTAAATTATGCTGCTTTCAAACTCTTCATATCAATGACGAAACGGTATTTTACGTCGCTTTTTAGCATACGCTCATAAGCCGCATTGATTTCGCCCATTTTGATCATTTCAACATCGGAGACAATTCCGTGTTTGGCGCAAAAGTCTAGCATCTCCTGGGTTTCTTTAATGCCGCCAATCAATGACCCGGCAACGGCACGGCGGCGGAAGATCAAGCTGCCGATATTTGGTGGTACGGAAACCGGTTCAACGCAACCAACCAGGCACATTGTGCCATCGCGTTTCAAGAGGTTCACATATGGATCAATATCGTGTTTGGTTGGGATTGTGTTCAAAATAAAGTCAAAACTATTGGCGGCTTGTGCCATTTGTTTTGGATCTTTGGAAATCAAGACATCATGAGCGCCAAGTTTTTTGGCATCCCGTTTTTTATCAGGTGAAGTAGTGATCATTGTCACTTGCGCACCAAATGCCCGCGCGAATTTCACGCCCATATGGCCAAGCCCACCAAGACCGACGATACCGACTTTATCGCCTTTTTTAACGTTCCAATGACGGAGAGGTGAATAAGTTGTGATGCCTGCGCAAAGGAGAGGGGCAACGGCTTTTAGTTTTTTACCGGCTAATTTTTCTGAGATTTTTAGGACAAATTCTTCCACGACGGTGATCGATTGGGAATATCCGCCGTAAGTTAGGTTGCCCTTTTTATCGCGGCTATTATATGTTGCGACAAAGCCGTTTTCGCAATATTGCTCCATATTGTTATCGCATGAGCCGCATTTTTGGCAGGAATCTACCAAACAGCCGACGGCTGCAATATCGCCTTTTTTAAAGCCTTTTACCTTTGAACCGACCTTAGTCACGCGGCCAACTATTTCGTGTCCTGGAACGACAGGATAGACGGAATTATACCATTCATTGCGCGCGAAGTGGATGTCGGTATGGCAGACGCCGCAATAAAGTATTTCAATTTCAACATCTTTTGGGCCAGCGTCACGGCGTTTGATGGTAAACGGCCCCAGTGGTGACCGTGAGCCTTTAGCGGCAAATGCAGCAACTTTTGGCATGTTATATCCTCTTTAAAATTCTAGATTTGTTCTATATGATATATTTTTTCTATAAGTTTTCGAGGACAAAATGATACCCCGCTATTCACGCCCAGAAATGACTAAGATCTGGGATCAAGATAATAAATTCCGCATTTGGTTTGAGATTGAGGCGCATGCTACAGATGCATTGGCAGAACTAGGCGTGGTGCCGAAATCTGCCGCGAAAAACATTTGGGCGAAAGGCAAATTCAACGCCAAGAAAATCGATGAAATCGAGAAAGTTACCAAACATGATGTGATCGCTTTTCTGACCAATGTCGCCGAATATGTGGGTGAAGATGCACGTTTCCTGCACCAAGGTATGACTAGTTCGGATGTGTTGGATACATGTTTGAACGTGCAGCTAAAGCAATCTGCGGATTTGCTTTTGCAAGATATGGATAAATTGCTCAAAGCTTTGAAGAAGCGGGCATTGGAATCCAAAGATTATCCGGCAATGGGCCGTAGCCATGGTATCCACGCTGAGCCGGTGACGATGGGTTTGAAATTTGCGCGTTTCTACGCAGAAATGCAGCGTAATAAAACACGTTTAGAAACCGCACGCGATGAGATAGCGACTTGTGCGATTTCTGGTGCGGTTGGGACATTTGCTAATATTGACCCGAAAGTTGAAGCTTATGTAGCTAAGAAAATGGGCTTGAAGATTGAGCCGGTTTCGACGCAAGTTATTCCACGCGATAGGCACGCTATGTATTTCGCGACGCTTGGCGTTGTTGCATCGTCGATTGAAAATATTGCGGTGGAAATCCGCCATTTGCAGCGTACGGAAGTTTTGGAAGCGGAAGAGTTTTTCTCCAAAGGTCAAAAAGGTTCCAGCGCCATGCCACATAAACGCAACCCGGTTTTGTCTGAGAATTTAACAGGTTTGGCACGCTATATTCGTTCTGGTGTAACTCCAGCATTAGAAAACGTGGCCTTGTGGCATGAGCGTGATATTTCGCATTCGTCGGTTGAGCGTTTCATTGGCCCCGATATGAATGTGGCCCTGGATTTTGCCTTGGTGCGGCTGACTGGCTTGGTAGAAAACCTGGTGCTTTATCCGCAAAATATGCTCAAAAATCTCAACCAAATGCGCGGCCTAGTATTCTCCCAGCGCGTATTGCTTGCATTGACACAAAAAGGCGTTAGCCGCGAAGATGCATATGTTTATGTGCAGCGTAATGCGATGAGGGTTTGGGAAGAAGGGAAGGATTTTTATACGGAGCTTTCAAAAGATAAGGCGGTGACTTCAAAAATCCCGGCACCGGAATTGAAAAAATTGTTTGATCTGAAATACCACACCAAACATGTGGATACGATTTTTAAGCGCGTATTTGGAAATAAATAACAGAGGGTTAAAATGAGCTTTTTACAAAAACGTCAGGAAGAGAAGATAATTTATGGTCGTAAGTCGATTTTTGGAATTATTCTTTTACTATGTGGGGCAGTAATTATTGTTGCCTGTGCTTATGAGTTTTTCAGCATTGGTGGTATTGAATATATGTATATAGGCGTAGGACTTGGTTGTCTGATTTGTGGGGCTTTGATACATTTAAGCGCTACCAAAGAATTAGAATGGATTAAACAACAAGAAGAACGGGAAGCTGTAGAGAAATACCAATAAAATTTTCCTTTTACAAAATCAGTTAACCTGTCTAAGTCATCTGCCATGATCGAAAAAGTTAATGTTATCTGCACAAAATGGGGCAAGAAATATGGGCCGGATTATGCCAACCGCCTATATAATATGGTTAGGCGGCATCTTACGATTCCTCACAGATTTATCTGTTTTACCGATGATGTCACGGGTTTAAATTCCGCGATAGAAACTTTTCCCATGCCGCCTTTACCCTTGCCCGAATCGCACAAAAATCTGCCTTGGCGGAAAATCGGTTTGTTTGCGCCGGAGCTTGGAGATTTAAAAGGCCTGACATTATTTTTGGATCTGGATTTGGTGATTGTCGACAATATTGATGCTTTTTTCACTTATCCTGGTGATTTCTGCATCATTCATAATTGGACCAATTCTAAAGGCCGTGAAATGGTTGGTAATTCCTCGGTTTATCGGTTTGTTGTGGGTGCACATACTTATGTTTATGATAAGATCGTGAACAATACGGCTGAGGTTTTAGCGACTTATCCAAATTCACAAACATATCTTTCCAATACAGTCAAACAACTCACTTATTGGCCAGCTGAGTGGTGTGTGTCGTTCAAAAGACATTGTGTTGCGGCATGGCCGTTGCGTTATTTTGTGCCCGCAAACTATCCCAAAGGGGCTAAAATCGTGGTATTTCACGGCAATCCTAACCCAGACGCTGCAGCTGAAGGTAAATGGCCGGGTTTTGGATTTCCGGTGGGAGCACATAAATTTATCAAGCCGGTAAAATGGATCAGCGAAAATTGGAAATAGATCTGAATAGCCCATTTGGCAAATATGCGTTACGCGGACGCAGGAAACTTGCTTTTAACTTAATACGCAAATCGCATTCCAAAACTTTCATTAATTTGGTGCGTGTGGCTGGTGGTTTGCGGGATTATAAAGTTGCGGATGTAGAAGTATATGGCGGCAAAATGCGTTTGTTCTCCGGCGCTAACCGCTCTGATAAACAAATGATTGCCAAGTCGCATATCTTCGATGCTGCTGAGCGTAACGCATTAGCCAAGCATTTGCGCAATAGTAAAAACCCCTCTTTTATAGATATAGGAGCAAATATTGGGGCTTATAGTATTTTCGTGCAAGGCCTGGCTTTAGGCACAAAGATAATTGCCATTGAGGCTGATCCGGAAATTTTCCAAAGATTACAGTTCAATCTTCCCGAAGTTACAAAACTAAATATTGCCGTTGCCTCCCAAGAAGGAGTGCTGCCGTTTTATATTAATGAATCCAGCCGCGGGGAAAGTGGGCTGGTAGCTGCTGAAGGTAAAAAGAAAATCGAAGTTACTGCAAAGAGGCTTTTGCAAGTATTGGATGAAAACCGAATTGACCAACCAAGTGCCATAAAAATTGATGTTGAAGGTGCTGAGATGAATATTTTGGGCACATTTTATGAAGAAGCACCGCAAAACCGTTGGCCGCAAATGGTTATAATGGAGTATTTCCACAACAATGAAGTTGTTGAATTGCTTAAGTCTAAAGGTTACAGAGAGCAATTACGCACTAAAATGAATATAGTTTTGAAATTGCAGGGGAATTAAGCTAAAGTGCGGCGCTTATGAAAACTTTAAACGATATCCGTACTTCCTTTTTAGATTATTTTAAACAAAACGGCCACGAAGTTGTGCCGTCCAGCCCGCTAGTGCCGCATGACGACCCGACATTGATGTTTACTAATGCGGGTATGAACCAATTCAAGAATGTGTTTACCGGTTTAGAGCAACGTCCATATAAACGCGCGGCTTCTTCGCAGAAATGCGTGCGTGCTGGGGGTAAACATAATGATTTAGAAAATGTCGGTTATACGGCACGCCACCATACGTTTTTTGAAATGCTCGGCAATTTTAGCTTTGGGGATTATTTCAAAGATGATGCAATCCATTTTGGTTGGGAGTTTTTGACCAAAACTTTGGCGCTGCCGAAGGACAAATTATACGTCACGGTGTATCACACTGATGATGAAGCCGCAAAAATCTGGAAGAAAGTCGCCGGTTTAAGTGATGATCGCATTATCCGCATCCCGACTAGCGACAATTTCTGGTCAATGGGCGATACTGGTCCATGCGGACCATGTTCAGAGATTTTTTATGACCACGGTCCAGAGATTGCCGGCGGTTTACCAGGAACGGCAGATGCTGATGGCGACAGGTATATCGAAGTTTGGAACCTGGTTTTCATGCAATATGAGCAATTGGTTAGCGGTGAACGTATCAATTTGCCAAAGCCGTCGATCGATACTGGTATGGGCTTGGAACGGATTACTGCTGTTTTGCAGCATGTGCATAACAATTACGAGATTGATCTATTCCAGCATTTGATTGAGGCTTCCCAAGAATTGACGAAAGGTGGGGAAATTACTTCGCATCGCGTAATTGCTGACCATTTGCGCTCATCATGCTTCCTGATTGCTGATGGCGTTATGCCGAGCAATGAAGGGCGGGGCTATGTCCTGCGCCGCATTATGCGTAGGGCAATGCGCCATGCTTATAATCTCGGTGCCCAAGAAGCGCTAATGTACCGTTTGGTGCCCGCATTAGTGGCGCAAATGGGTATTGCTTACCCGGAGCTGAAACGCGCGGAAATGTTGATCACTGAAGTGTTGAAACTCGAGGAGGAAAAATTCCGCGAAACTTTGGGACGTGGTTTGAAGTTGTTGGAAGAGGAAACTTCCAAGATGAAAGGCGATACATTGGCTGGCGAAGTCGCTTTCAAATTATATGATACTTTCGGTTTTCCGTTAGATTTGACTGCTGATATTTTACGCAGTGAAAACCGTAAATTGGACGAAGCGGGATTCTTAAAATCCATGCGCGAACAGCGCGAGCGTGCCAAAGCAGCTTGGAAAGGTTCGGGCGAAAAGGCGACTGATGAAGTTTGGTTTGATATTAAACAAGAATTCGGCGCTACGGAATTTCTAGGTTACACAACTGATACTGCCCAGGCAAAAATTGTCGCGCTAGTGAAAGAAGGCCAAAAAGTTAATGAAGCCAAGAAAGGCGACACAGTTAGCGTAATCGTCAACCAGACCCCGTTTTATGCCGAATCAGGCGGGCAAATGGGTGATATCGGGTTTATTGAAGTATCCGGTGTTAAATCGCAAGTTATAGATACTAAAAAGCTATTAGGGGAGTTACACGTCCACCAAGTGAAATTGGCTGGGAATGTGAAACTGGATGATACTGTTACTTTAACAATTGATGCCGATAGACGAGATGCTTTGCGCGCCAACCACTCGGCGACGCATTTATTGCATAAAGTTTTACGCGATCAATTAGGTACGCATGTGACGCAGAAAGGCTCCTTAGTAGCCGAAGATAAGCTGCGCTTTGATTTCAGCCATAATAAGGCACTATCGCATGAAGAGCTTGAAAAGATCGAAGATGAGGTCAACCGCCGTATCCGCGACAATAGTGAAGTGGGCACCAAATTGATGAAACCGGACGAAGCGATTAATGCTGGCGCGATGGCGTTATTTGGCGAGAAATATGGCGAAGAAGTGCGCGTTTTGAGTATGGGTGATTCAATTGAACTTTGTGGCGGCACGCATGTCGGTGCTACGGGTGATATTGGCTTTTTCAAAATTACTTCTGAAACCGCAATCGCTTCCGGTGTGCGCCGTATTGAAGCTGTTACGGGTGAGGGCGCTGTGAAATATATCCAGGCGCAGGAAAATCTGGTTAATAGCTTGGCGGGAATTTTAAAAGTTGCGCCAAACCAATTGGCTGACCGCATTGAAGCCCTGCAGAATGAACGCAAGAAATTGGAAAAGGACTTGGCCGATGCCCGCCGTAAAGGGGCTGGTGACTCATTTGATGAGGAAACCGTTAATGGCGTGACATTGATCTCCAAACGCTTTGATGGATTAGGAGCAAATGATGTCCGCGGCATTGCTGAAGATTTGCGGAAGGCGAAAAGTAATTCGGTGATTGCCTTCTTTGGGGTAAGTGAAGGCAGGATTTCCATCATCACAGCTGTTTCGGATGATTTGAAAGCTAGAATCAATGCAGCCAATTTAGTTAAGATTGCTGCCGAAGCAACCGGTGGTAAAGGTGGTGGCGGCCGGCCGGAGTTAGCTCAGGCCGGAGGGGCGGATGAAAGTAAGATCGGGGACGCGATCGGTGCTATAAAAGCAGCGATTTGATATATAGATCAATAAGATATCGTGTAATTAAATAGCAATATTTATATGCTATTATATGCATATGGCAAAATCCCCTGAACTCGTTTTACAGAAAATAGATAATATGAGCTTGGCGCAGATAAGAAACACTCCGCCTGAAATATTATTCGGTGGATTTCCTGCGGATATGGAAACGTTGAGCGAAGAGCAATATCGGGATCTTCCTCTAAAGCAGCGAGAATTCTTTGAAAAATTATTAAAGTTCAGATCAAAAGAGATAGAGGCAACACCGGAACAGGATGGTAGGCAGAAAAGAGGTGGCTTTGTTGCGAGGAATATTGGCTCAACTAATAATGCAAATAATCCCGCGCGCCGGGTGACCATGCATTTCAGATTTTGATTTGCAAAAATAACAATTTAGAAAGCGGATAGCAAATTTTCCATTCCATAAAAGCCATTAGGCTGGTTGGCACACCATTGGGCGGCTTTGATGGCGCCTTGGGCGTAGATGCCGCGGCTGGAGGATTTGTGGGTTAATTCCAGGCGGTCATCGTCGCTGGCAAAAATTACCGTGTGGTCGCCGATTACTGAACCGCCGCGTAATGTTGCAAAGCCGATATCGCCTTGTTTTCTTTCGCCCGTGATTCCATCGCGTGAGCGAACGAAGCTTTTGCTGTCAATGCTACGGCCGCGCGCAGCGTATTCGCCTATAGTGAGAGCAGTGCCACTAGGCGCGTCTTTTTTGTGTTTGTGGTGCATTTCTAGGATTTCAATATCATATGAATCATCAAGCAATGATGCTACGCGCTCAGTCAGGCGGAAAAGTATATTTACGCCGATGCTCATATTTGATGACCAGAAGATTTTGCTATTTTTGCCAAATTTCTTAAGCGCTTCAAATTCTTTGTCGTTGAATCCGGTAGTGCCGATGACATGGATTTTGCCAGTGGTCAGGTTAGCAAAATCAAGTGTGGCCATAGGCGCGGTGAAATCAATCAAAGCGTCACATTTTTTGATAAAGCCGGCAATATCATCACCTTTATCGACGCCGCCGACTAGCTGCACGCCTGTTGTCTTGGCGACTGCATCCATTAGGGTTTGGCCCATGCGGCCCTTATTGCCGAGAATTCCGATTTTTAATGTCATGGGTATTTTTTAATTCATAAGCACTTATGAATCAATCAAGACTTACTCTGAGCCCCACAAATCCTTCACTTTGCTGAAGAAACCTTCGCTTTCTGGGCTAGAGCCCTTGCTTTCGTCGTCGAAGCTTTTGAGCAAATCTTTCTGTTTTTTGGTCAAATTCTTAGGGGTTTCGACGCTGGCGTGGATGAACATATTACCGCGCATAGATTCTTTCAAAATGCTCATGCCTTTATCTTTTAAGCGGAATTTATCACCGGTCTGGGTGCCGGCGGGAATAGTAACTTTAGCTTTTTTACCGTCAATTGTCGGCACTTCCACTGAGCCGCCGAGGGCGGCTGTGGTCATTTTAATTGGGACTTTTATATGCAAATCTTCGCCGTCGCGTTGGAAGAATTTGTGGCGTTTGATGCTTAGGAATATATAGAGGTCACCAGGCTGGCCACCGCGCATGCCGGATTCGCCTTCGCCGCTTAAGCGGATGCGGGTATCTTCCTCAACCCCGGCAGGGATATTGACGGATAAGGTTTTGTCTTTGCGCACACGGCCTTGACCGCCGCATTTTTTGCATGGGTTTTTAATGACTTTGCCGGTTCCGCCGCAAGTATTACAAGTGCGCTCAACTGAGAAAAAGCCTTGTTGGGAACGGATACGGCCGTTGCCGTGGCAGGTTGGGCAATCAGTGGCTTTGGATTTGTCTTCGGAGCCGGAGCCGTTGCAATGGTCGCATTTGTCGTAAGTATTGACACGGATTTCCTTTTTGGCGCCAGTGAAAGCTTCTTCCAAAGTAATTTCCATATTATAGCGCAAATCGGCACCGCGGGTTGCCGCTTCCGTGCGGCCGCGGCCGCCAGCTCCGCCGCTGAAACCGCCAAAGCCGCCGCCGAAGAGATCTTCGAATATATCAGCGAAATTGGTTGCATATTCCCGGCCGGAATGTCCGCTAAAACCGCCACCACCGCCCATTCCGCCATCAAAGGCGGCGTGTCCGAAACGGTCATAGGCTGCCTTTTTCTGTGGATCACGGAGGACGTCATAGGCTTGGGAAAGTTCTTTGAATTTTTCCTCAGCAGCTTTATCGCCGGGATTTTTGTCAGGGTGATATTTTACGGCCAGCTTGCGGTAAGCTTTTTTAATTTCATCATCACTGGCGCCTTTGGCGACACCTAGGATTTCATAATAATCTTTTTTCGCTGCCATTTTCTGTCTTAAAATTTACCCCGCATTTTCGTGCGGGGTATTTTTTAATATATTGTGATCAATTGATTAGGAAGCTTTTTTCTTCTTATCGCCTTCGTCATCAACTTCTTCATAAGTTGCGTCAACAACTTTGCCGTCATCACCAGCCGCTTCTGGGTTAGAAGCTTCTGAAGTTTCAGCAGTTCCGTCAGAGCCTTCAGCACCAGCTTGGTCTTTGTACATAGCTTCGCCAAACTTCATTGCTGCTTGCTGCAGGGTGTTGATTTTATTTCTAATATCTTCTGCGTCTTCAGCATTAGCGGCGGCTTTCAACTCTTCCAAAGCTTTTTCGACTGCTTGTTTATCATCGGCAGAAACTTTGTCGCCATGTTCTTTCAATGATTTCTCAGTTGAATAGATCACGCTGTCAGCTTGGTTCTTGGCTTCGATAAGCTCCCGGCGTTTTTTATCTTCTGAAGCATTGGCTTCGGCGTCTTTGACCATTTTATCGATTTCTTCCTCAGATAAACCGCCCGAAGCTTGGATGGCAATCTTTTGCTCTTTGTTAGTCGCCTTATCTTTCGCCGAGACGTGGACAATACCGTTGGCGTCAATATCGAAAGTGACTTCGATTTGCGGGACGCCGCGTGGGGCCGGCGGGATACCTTCTAAGTTGAATTGGCCGAGTAATTTATTATGCGTTGCCAATTCACGTTCACCTTGGAAGACGCGGATAGTGACCGCATTTTGGTTATCTTCGGCAGTTGAGAAGGTTTGCGATTTTTTAGTAGGGATCGTGGTATTGCGCGAAATCAATGCAGTGAATACGCCACCCAAAGTTTCGATACCGAGTGAAAGTGGAGTAACGTCGAGCAAGAGGACATCTTTGATATCGCCTTGCAATACACCGGCTTGGATTGCTGCGCCTACAGCAACAACTTCATCCGGGTTAACGCCTTGGTGAGGTTGGCGGCCGAAGAATTCTTTAACCACTTCGATAACTTTCGGCATCCGAGTCATACCGCCGACGAGAACAACTTCATCAATGTCGGAAGCTTTGATACCCGCGTCTTTTAATGCTTTGCGGCATGGTTCGACGGTTTTTTGGATAAGATCATCAACCAGGCTTTCCAATTTGGCGCGGTTCATTTTCATATTCAAATGTTTCGGGCCGGAAGAGTCTGCCGTAATATAAGGCAGGTTGATTTCAGTTTCAGTTGAGGTCGAAAGCTCAATTTTGGCTTTTTCAGCAGCCTCTTTGAGGCGTTGCAAAGCGAGAGGGTCTTTCTTCAGATCAATACCGCTTTGTTTTTTGAATTCATCAACCAAATAGTTCAAAACGCGCATGTCGAAGTCTTCACCGCCGAGGAATGTATCGCCGTTGGTGGATTTAACTTCAAATACGCCGTCGCCGATTTCGAGAATGGAAACGTCGAATGTACCGCCACCTAAGTCATATACGGCAATAGTTTTGCCATCTTGTTTATCCAAGCCATAGGCGAGGGCAGCAGCTGTTGGTTCGTTGATGATGCGAAGCACGTCAAGACCGGCGATTTTACCGGCGTCTTTAGTGGCTTGGCGTTGTGAATCGTTGAAATATGCAGGGACGGTGATGACCGCTTTCTCAACTTTTTCACCGAGGAAGCTTTCTGCAGTTTCTTTCATCTTTTGCAGGATGAAAGCGGAAATTTGTGATGGTGAATAATCCGTGCCGCTGACATTGACCCAAGCATCGTTGTTTTTAGCTTTAATGATTTTATAAGGGACGATGTCCATGTCTTTTTTAACCATCGGATCGTCAAAGTTACGGCCGACTAAGCGTTTGATGGCGAATAATGTGTTTTGCGGATTAGTTACCGCCTGGCGTTTTGCCGCTTCGCCAACCAGGCGTTCGCCGCTGGATGTGAAGGCAACAATTGATGGGGTCGTGTTGCGACCTTCAGAATTCATGATAACGCGAGGGGTTTTGCCCTCCATAATGGCAACGCAGGAATTGGTTGTGCCCAGGTCTATACCAATGACTTTACTCATATTTTTTTCTCCTAATTAGTCCGGCGGAGGCCGGCTTTAAATTCTCTAAGAGCATATATGGTGAATAATATTTAAGTTGCAAGAATCTAATGCAAAAAAATGCGAAAAATCGTCATCTATAGACTTTTGGCCATAATCCGGCATAAAAAAAGCCGCCCGACTTGCGTAGGGCGGCTTTTTAAGTCCAAGTAGAACTTTTATTGCATACCGCTTGAAGTACCGAAACGGATAGCGAATTGGTTAGCCGCACCATATGCGCCAGTAGTATAGCCACCTGCATCAGCCGTCAGATCTGTAACAACAAGCATGTTACCCGTAGTGGCAAGACCATTGTCCATTTTCAAGTCGATTGCTAATGAATCATTGGCATTAACATTTGCTGTTGCTAGATCTGTTAAAGTGTTAGGTGTGGCAGGCTGAGTCGCTATGCGATAGTAGTTAACTCTGGCTGCTGTATCAGCACCAGGCCAAACACCTATGCCGCTACCTAGTTTTGCAACTGGAACACCTGTGCCAGGAGCACCGTCATCGGCCGCATAAGCTTGACCATTCTCATTTTTCAGGCCAGAGGTTGATAGGTTATTCCAGAATTCGCCTCTTTCGCCATCCATAGTATTGGCAGTAGCAGATTGGATTAAACCATCATTATTACCATCTGGGCTAACGCTGGTTTCATCGCCTGGAAGGCCGTTGAATTTAGTTTGATAGTTAGCGATTGCGGCGTCGAATTGGCCGATTTGTCTAACAAAGGCTTGGATTCTGGCTGTGCCGATCATTGATTGGGCGACAAGGATACCCCCGATAAGCAAGCCGATGATTACGAGAACGATTGAAAGCTCCACAAGTGTGAAACCTTTCTTTGAATTTTTAGTCATATAGTTTTCCCCCTAGATTTCGTAGCGTGTTAATTATAAGAATATAAAACTTAATAAAAGCTTAAGCTTTATTTAATTTCTGAAGGCCATTAAATGCCATTTGGCTGAAAATAGAAGCGGATTTGATTATTAATTAGCTACTAATTACACAATTTAGCAGCTTTGTGGCTAATTTGACGCAAATTGCTGTGTTGTAAAACGCTTCTCTATATAGTTTTCCACAATATCCTGAAATTCCTCTGCAATTTTTGTACCACGCAAAGTCATTGCTTTTTCACCGTCAATAAATACTGGTGCCGCAGGGGACTCTCCTGTGCCTGGAAGCGAGATGCCGATATCAGCATGTTTTGATTCACCGGGGCCGTTGACGATACAACCCATCACCGCGATGTTTAAATTTTCCACGCCAGGATATTTTTTCTTCCATATTGGCATTGAAGTTTTCAAATGGGTTTGGATTTTATCAGCCAGTTCCTGGAAGAATGTACTAGTGGTACGGCCACAACCTGGACAAGCGGAAACTTGTGGGTTGAAATTGCGTATGCCGAGTGATTGTAAAATATCATGGCAGAGTTCGACTTCCTTATTGCGCAATTCTCCAGGTGAGGGGGTTAATGAAGCGCGAATTGTATCGCCGATGCCTTCTCGTAATAATGGTGTCAGCGCGGCAGTTGTGGCGACGATTCCTTTCATACCCATCCCGGCTTCGGTGAGGCCAAGATGCAAGGCGTAATTGCAGCGTCGAGAGAGTTCGCGGTAAACAATAACCAGATCGGGCACGCGGGAGATTTTGCAGGAAATAATAATTCTATCTCTGCCTAAACCGATTTCTTCAGCTTGGGCGGCACTGGTTAATGCGGACACAATCATTGCTTCGCGCAAGACTTCGTCAGCAGTTTTTGGATTTTTAGATTTTGAATTCTCATCCATCAATGCTGTAGCCATAGCTTGGTCGAGACTGCCCCAGTTAACGCCAATGCGAACTGGTTTGTCATATTTGATTGCCGCTTCGATCATTTGACGAAATTGCGGGTCATGCTTATCGCCGAAGCCGACATTGCCGGGATTGATACGATATTTGGCCAAAGCTTTCGCCATATCGGGATATTGGGTGAGTAATGTATGACCGTTATAGTGAAAATCGCCCACCAAAGGCACATTCACTTTTTCGGCAATATGCGGAACTGCGGCGGCGGCATCTTCATTATTAACAGTGATGCGCACGATTTCGCTGCCGGCTTGGGCTAGTTCATTTACCTGTTGAATAGTTTTTTTAATATCAGCCGTATCGGTATTTGTCATCGACTGCACAACCACAGGCGCCGCGCCGCCAATGGTGACGTTGCCAACTTTAACTGCTACAGTTTGACTTCGGTTAATCATCATATATAAGTAGCTGATGTCACTGGAAAACTCAATAACCATACATAAGCCGGAAGACTTTGACGGTATGCGCAAGGCTGGGCATTTTGCCGCCGAAACGCTTGATATGATTGGGGAATATATCAAGCCCGGGGTGACGACAAACCAGCTCGATAAGATTTGCCATGATTTTATTGTGAACAATAAAGGCATTCCGGCACCGCTAGGTTATCGCGGTTACCCGAAATCAATTTGTACTTCAATAAACCACGTGGTCTGTCACGGTATACCGGGTGAGACGAAATTGGCTGATGGGGATATTGTCAATATCGATGTGACGGTAATTTATGAAGGCTGGCACGGCGACACTAGCCGGATGTTTTTTGTTGGCAAACCCAAGATCATGGCTAAGCGCTTAGTGCAGGTGACTTATGAAGCAATGATGCGTGGTATCGAACAAGTGAAGCCCGGCGCAACATTGGGCGATATTGGCTATGCAATCCAAAGTTTTGTTGAAAGCAACCGTTATTCAATTGTCCGGGATTACTGCGGGCATGGTATCGGTAAAATTTTCCACGCGCCGCCGAATATTTTGCACTATGGCAAAAAAGGCGAGGGCGTGGTTTTGAAAGAAGGCATGTTCTTTACCGTAGAACCAATGGTAAATGTTGGTCGCCCGGAAACTAAACTGAATGTCAAGGACGGATGGACGGTGACTACGAAAGATCGTTCTCTATCTGCACAATTCGAACATTCGATTGGCGTTACTGCAACTGGATTTGAGATATTTACATTATCTCATCGCGGCTGGAATCATCCAGAATGGTAGATCTTGAGGGGTCGCTTTTAATGCAAGTTCTATTGTGATATGATCAAATAAATCAATTAGAATTTATATGGAAAATAAAACTATTCGTACTGTAACACTGGCTGAATTACTAACTAACTATAGGCCAGAAGATGTAATCAAATGCATAACTGGAAGCGATTTGTTACCACTTAAGAAGCCAGATCGTTCCAAGTAAGTTTCGGCTCGCGAGCGGCTTTTACTTCGTCGAGTTTTTTGCGCGGGGCTTGTTGTGGGCTGGATTTGAATTTCTCGCCATTGCCTTTTTCAACATCATCAGCGATTTTGCGCATAATTTGAATGAACTCGTCCAAAGTTTCTTTTGGCTCGGATTCTGTGGGTTCAACTAACATTGCGCCTTGCACTACCAATGGGAAATAAACTGTCATTGGGTGGATACCGTGATCTAATAAAGTTTTGGCAATTTCCATTGTGGAAATGCCTTTGGCTTTTTGTAATTTGTCGGTGAACAAAGCTTCATGCATGCAATTACCTGGGAAGGGTACATGGAATTTATCCTGCAATGAAGCGCGGATGTAATTTGCGGAAAGCACTGCATCTTCGGAAGCTTGACGGATGCCGTCTTTGCCGTGTGAAAGCATATAGGCAAGGGCGCGGGTGAACATACCGAAATGGCCGTGGAAAGATTTCACGCGGCCGATCGGGGAATCCTTTTCTTTCCAGCACATTGGGATCCTAAGCTTAGAATTCCACGTGGACAAGTTGTCGCG
>JADMIO010932604.1_pt1 | contig 59272 bp, 53 predicted proteins | sample 8958161 | NCBI WGS metagenome assembly JADMIO01 (sample SAMN16585339, study PRJNA669376) | soil metagenome | isolation source: Crop rotation soil | place: USA: Cullars Rotation, Alabama | collected 2011 | reverse complement strand
GCCGCGACTTCAAGTCACGTGAATTCCAAGCTTCGGATCCCACTGTGCTGGAAAGCATTTGTCGTAGGCGGTGGTCTGGTTCGGCGTATCGGGCAGCGCCATGGCCGTGAAGCGGGCGAATTCCTGCTGGGCCCAATCGCGTCGGCCCAGGGCGTCGAGCTGGCGATCGAGCTGTTGCCAGAGCGGGATGAGATAGCGGACGTCGTCGAACGCGTAGCTGACCTGAGCCGAGCTGAGCGGCCGATGCCGCCATTCGGTCAGCGTCTCGGCCTTGGTCAGGCGCTGGCCGAGCAACTGATAGACGAGCGCGCCGTGCCCGAGCGGATACGTCAAGCCGACCAGGCCGGCTGCCACCTGCAGGTCGAACCAGCTCGACGGCGCCTTGCCACTCCAGCGCCGACACATGCGAATCTCTTCGCGGCCCGCATGCACGATCACGGTGCGGGTCGGCTCAACCAGGAGTTCCCAGAACGCATCGAGCGCACCGGCACTGAGCGGGTCGATCAGGCAAAGCGAGGTGGGAGTGGAAACCTGAATCAGGCAGAGGCTTGGTTCGTACGTGTCTTCGCCGACGAATTCGGTGTCGAAGCCAAGGACCGTCGTCTCCCGCAAACGTGCGCAGCACTCCGCCAGCGACGCGGGATCGGCAACGACGTATTCCTCGGGTGAAGTCATAGGCAGTCACAAGACGTATGAATCGTCTACCCAATTTTATTGCTCCGTCCATCCACTCACAAGATACCCACGTGTTGAGATTTGATAAAGATTCTGGCCCGACCGCCGAATATACTCACCGAGTAATCCAAATCTGCTCCCGGAGAACCATCATGTTTCGACTCCGTGCTCTGGCAATCGCTACGTGCATTCTTACCCTCGGCGCCGTCCTCGTTCAGGCACAAGGCCAGGATGATGACGCCAAGGCCGTCCTCCGCAAGGCCATCAAGGCCCACGGCGGCGAAAAGCTCCTCTCCAACATGAAAGGCATCACCGCCAAGTTCAAAGGCACCATCGATATCATGGGCAAAGCGCGCGAGATGACCGGCGAAAACGTCCTGCTCAAGCCGGACAAGCTCAAGACCAGCGTCACCGTCGATATCGAAGGCATGCAAATTCCGGTCATCGTCGTCTTCGACGGCAAGAAAATGTGGCGATCCGTCCTCAACAAGGTCGAGGAGATCAAGGACGAGAAGGTGTTGACCGAAATGCGCGAGAGCCTGCAGGCCGAAGGCGCCGGTTCGCTGCCGGAATTTCTCGAGGCGCCCTACAAGGTGTCCACCATCGGCGAAGTGAAGGTCATGGGCAAGGACGCTGTCGGCATCCGCGTCACCAAGAAGGGGCAGCGCGACATCACGTTCTACTTCGACAAGAAGACGCATCTCGTCGTCAAGTCCGAGATGCGCGTCAACGACACCGAAGCGGGCCAGGAAGTCACGCAGGAGAAGTTCATCACCGCCTACCGCGACACCGACGGCGTCAAGACCGGTTCTCGCCTAGTCATTCACAAGGACGGCAAGCTCTTCATGGAACTCGACATTACCGAGACCAAGGTCCACGAGAAGCTGGACGAATCCAACTTCAAGATGCCATAATCCCGCTCTCGTTCCCACGCTCTGCGTGGGAACGAGAAGAAGCCTGATATGAATAACCAAACCATCCTGTCGATTCTTGCCCATCCCGATGACGCTGAGTTCCTGTGCGCCGGCACCTTGATCCGCCTCAAGCGCGAGCACGGCTTCGACGTGCACATCGCGTCGATGACCGCCGGCGATTGTGGCTCCGTCGAGTACGGCCCCCAAGAGATCGCGCGCGTACGCCGTGCCGAGGGGGCGAAGGCGGCCGCGCTGATCGGGGCGACGTATCACTGCCTCGAGGAGAAGGACCTGCTCGTCTTTTACAACGAACGCACGCTGGAGAAGGTGACGCGTTTGCTGCGGTTGGTGCAGCCGAGCATCGTGTTGACGCACAGCGCGGCTGACTACATGCTCGATCACGAGATGACCAGCACCATCGTCCGCGCGGCGGCATTTGCAGCGCCGATTCCGAACTTCATGGACGATCGTCGGCTCGGGCAGGTGTTGCGGGCGATTCCGCATCTCTATTACTGCGATCCGATCGAGGGGAAAGATGCACTGGGGCAGGATGTGACGCCGACTTTCTGTATCGATATCTCCAGGGTGATCGACGCGAAATCCGACATGCTTGCCGCCCACGTTAGCCAGCGCGATTGGCTCATGAAGCATCACGGCATGGACCAGTATCTCCAGGCCATGCGCGACTGGAGCGCTCAACGCGGCCGTGAGCGCAGCGTCATGTTTGCCGAGGGATTTCGCCAGCATCTGGGACATAGCTATCCGCAGGATAATTTGCTCGGAACGCTGCTTGGTACTGCTTGATCCGCCGCTTGCGGCTTAGCGTCCGCATGACGTCATGCGGACGCTAAGCCCGCAAGCGGCGGAGGAGCTCTGTATGGACGATGTCTATCTCCTCTCGCGACTGCAATTCGCGCTCACGATCATGTTTCATTACCTGTTCCCGCCGCTCTCGATCGGGCTCGGCGCGATCATGGTCGTCATGGAAGCAACCTATCTCCGCACTGGCAACGTGCTCTACCACAACATGACCAAGTTCTGGTCGCGCATCTTTGCCGTCAACTTCGCCGTCGGCGTTGCGACCGGCATCGTCATGGAATTCGAGTTCGGCACCAACTGGGCCAAATACTCGCGCTACGTCGGCGACGTCTTTGGCTCCGCGCTCGCCGCTGAAGGCATTTTCGCGTTCTTCCTCGAATCGGGCTTCCTCGCTGTGCTCGTCTTCGGCTGGGACCGCGTCGGCAAACGCATGCACTTCTTCGCCACGCTCATGGTGTCGCTTGGCAGCATCTTCTCTGCCATCTGGATCGTCGTCGCCAACTCGTGGATGCACACCCCGGCCGGCTACGAGCTCGAAGGCACCGGCCCCGAGACGCGCGCCGTCATCACCGACTTCTGGACCATGGTGCTCAACCCCTCCAGCGTCGACCGCTTGATCCATGTCGTTCTCGGCGCCTTCATCCAGGGCGCGTTCTTCGTCATGAGCATCTCCGCGTACTACCTGCTCCGCCGGCGCCACCTCGAATTCGCAAAGCGCTCCTTCAGCGTCGCCCTGATCTTCGGCTGCATCGCGTGCCTGGCGATCGGCGCGTCGGGACATTCGCAGGGCCGCATCGTGGCGAAGAATCAGCCGGCGGCGCTAGCGGCGCTCGAAGGACATTACCACACCGGACCCGCCGACCTGCACCTCTTCGGCATACCCAATCCGAAGGAGAAACGAATCGACGCCAGCATCGTCATTCCTGGCGGTCTTAGCTTTCTGGTTAGCGACAAGTTCGACACGCCGATCGCGGGACTCGATCACTTCGATGAAAAGGATCGGCCACCCGATCACTTGCTGCCGCTCATCTTCACGACGTATCACCTGATGGTCGGCATCGGCTCGCTGCTGATGGCGCTGTCGCTGCTCGCCGTCTTCTTTCTCTGGCGCGGCACGCTGTTCGAAAAACGCTGGCTGATGTGGGTGTTCGTGCTGGCCGTATTCGGCCCGTTCATCTGCAACCAGAGCGGCTGGGTCGCGGCCGAAGTTGGCCGGCAACCATTCATCGTCTATCCGGAGGTTGTCTGGCAGGACGACTTGCCGAAGATGGTGACGGACGGCCCGCGCCCGGGACTGCGGACGCGCGAAGGCTTGTCCAGCGAGAAAGCGGTTAGCCCCAATCAGATCGTGCAATCGATCGCAATGTTTAGCTTCGTGTATCTGCTGTTGTTCGTCGTCTGGGTGTACGTCCTCAACAGCAAGATCCAGCACGGCCCAGATGAAATGACAGCGCCGGCGCCCGAGACGACCACCGGCAGCTTGCTTGATGCGGCGACCGCGAACAAGCCCGCGGGCGGCGAATCCTTGACTTCTGCCAAGGGTGAGGGAACGTGATATGAACCCAACCACCCTCCAACTGACCTGGTTCCTCCTGATCGGCATCCTCATGGCCGGCTACGCCATCCTCGACGGCTTCGACCTCGGCGTCGGCTCGCTGCATCTCTTCGCCCGCAACGACACCGAACGACGCATCTTCATGAACTCCATCGGCCCGCTCTGGGACGGCAACGAAGTCTGGCTCGTCGTCTTCGGCGGCGCACTCTTTGCCGCGTTTCCGAAGGCGTACGCCGCCGCCTTCTCGGGGTTCTACACCGGCTTCATGCTGCTCCTGTGCTGCCTAATCTTTCGCGGCGTGTCGATGGAGTTCCGCAGCAAACAGGAATGGCGCTGGTGGCGCCTGTCGTGGGACATTGCCTTCGCCGTCGCCAGCACGCTCGTCTCCTTCCTCTTCGGCGTCGTCGTCGGCAACTGCGTCCACGGCCTGCCGCTCGGCGCCCATGGCGAGTTGACGCATCCGCTCGGCGTTCTCGATCTCTTGCTCGGCCCCGAGGACGCGCCGCTGCGCGGCTATCCGATCCTCACCGGCTTGTTCGCCGTCGCCACTTTTGCGATGCACGGGTCGATCTATCTCTACATGAAAACGGAAGGGGACCTACAGACGCGCATCCATCGCTGGATGTGGATCTGCTATTTCCTCTTCGTCGCGCTCTACCTCGTCAACTCGGCGTGCACGATCCTCGCCATCCCGTCAGCGACGGCCAATCTCGACCGCTATCCGATCCTATGGGCGGTGCCGATCCTGAACGTGCTGGCGATCCTCAACATCCCGCGCGCGATCTACCAGGGCCGACCGCTCGACGCATTCCTCTCGTCGGCGTGCGTGATCGCCGCATTCACGTTCCTCTTCGGCATCGGCCTGTTCCCGCACATGCTGGTGTCGACCGTGGACCCCGCCCACAGCCTGACGGTCGCCAACGCCTCGAGTTCCGAGAAAACGCTCGGCATCATGCTGATCGTCGCCGCGATCGGCTTGCCGTTCGTGCTCACGTACACGGCAACGATCTATTGGGTCTTCCGCGGCAAAGTGCAGATCGGCAAGTTCAGCTATTGACGTTTAGCCCCGCCTCGCAGAGGCGGGCGGACTGGACGCTGTCATCGGTGATTGGATCCTGTCCGCCCGCCTCTACGAGGCGGGGCTAAACGGGAAACGACGGACCGGTAATTTTTCCGAATATCATTTTTCCGCTGTTGCCGCGCGCAATAAGCCGCTATAAAAGGTGAGTCCCATTTCGCTATGATGCGTCTTGGGGTCGCGGTTGTTGGGGGGTAACAGGTCCGGCGACTCGGGTCGTGCGGAGCTGGCCGCGGCCCCTATTATCACGTCCCGCATTACCCGGCCACTCACGCGGCACGGCTTGCCTGAGCCCATCGCTGATACAAGAATTGATTCAGTCCCGGTCCGAAGTGCACCTCGATGATGGTGTCGTCCAGCGCCGCGCCGAACTGGCTCACCAGCGAATCCTTCACGCTGCGCTCCTCGTCGAGATCCTCGCGATAGACCACATGCGCGTCGCCGCGGCGTTCGATCTGGCTCGCAATCTCATCGGCGAGATCGAGCCACTCGTGCGATTCGTGTTGTGCGTCCGGGAAGAGGGAATTGAGGAGTTCGCCGTAGCGCTGGCCGAGCTGTTGCCGGGAGGGGAGCACGTAGAACGTCGCCATGATCGGAGTCCTTTCGAGGTTGGCCGTCTCTACGTGGATCGACCTCAGGCGAATCCGAGTTGGCGATGATGGCGGCGAATCGATTGCGACCTGGAACATTCCGGCGATACAACCGGCAGAATCGGCATCGTGAGAAATGCAAGGTCAGTGACTGCAAAATTTGCCAGAAGCAGAACCTGTCCGAGCCGCGCACGTTAGTAAGCGGGCAGTATCCGTTCGTTTCGCATGCGGTTCAGCCCGCTTACTGACGTGCGCGGCTCGGACACGTTCTGTCCGCCGATAGAAATTTGCGCTTTTTGAAATGTCAATGTCCGTTGTCCGACGATCTTAGAGGATTCGTCGCGCGCAGGAGGGGGGTGTCTCACTGTGCGCGCGACGAATCCGTATGCAGTGTTTTCGCGATTCGAGGTGACCACGGATCGTGGGCATCTACTCGCCTGGTGGCACGCTCACGCCTGGATCGCCTTCGCCCACGCCGCCCGGGCGGCTTCGCCGACGGCTTCCGACAGTGTCGGATGCGCGTGACAGGTGCGGGCGAGGTCCTCGGCACTCGCGAAGAATTCGAGCGCCAGCACTCCTTCGGCAATCAGGTCCGACGCACGTGGGCCGATCACGTGCATGCCGAGAACGCGATCGTTGTCGGCGTCGGCAATGATCTTGACGAAGCCTTCTGTCTCGTCCAGGCACTTCGCCCGGCCCGTGACGCCGATGTTGAACTTGCCGATCTTGATCTTCTTTCCCGCTTCCTTCGCCTGCTCCTCCGTTATGCCGACGGCGGCGACCTCCGGATGCGTGTACACGACGCTCGGGATCGTCTGATAGTTGACGTGCCCTGCCTTGCCCGTGATCAGCTCGGCGACGGCGATTCCCTCCTCGCTCGCCTTGTGGGCAAGCATCGGCCCGCGGATCAGGTCGCCGATCGCGTAGATGCCGGGAACGCTGGTCTCGAAGCGATCGTTGACCTCGACGCGCCGGCTCTTCTCGTCGACGGCAACGCCGATCTCCTTCAGGCCGAGACCGTCGCTGTACGGCCGCCGGCCGACGCTGACGAGAACCTTGTCGCCGACGAAGTCGAGCTTCTTGCCGTCCTGTTCCGCGTGCACCGTGACTTGTTTGGCTTGCTTCGTCGCGCCGGTGACCTTCGTCTCAAGATGGATGTCGAGCCCTTGCTTGCGCAGCGAACGTTCGAGCGTCTTGGCGACCTCGGCATCGTTGGCGGGCAACAGCCGCGGCAAGAATTCGAGCACCGTCACCTTCGAGCCAAGGCGAGCCCAGACGGAGCCGATCTCGAGGCCGATGAAGCCTCCGCCGATGATGACGAGCCGATCGGGGACGCGCTCGAATGCCAGTGCCTCGGTCGAGCTGACGATCTGCGTGCCATCGAACGGCAGAAACGGCAATGGCGTCGGCTCGCTGCCGGTCGCGAGGATGATCGACTTCGCCTCGATGTCGGTCGTCTTGACGCGGATCTTGCCGGCGCCTTGCAGGCGTGCGGCGCCCGGAAAGTGCGTGATGGCGTTTTTCTTGAGGAGGAACGCGACGCCATCGGTCAGGCTCTTGACGATGCCGTCTTTGCGTTTGAGCATCGCGGTGAGATCGAGTTCGACGCCGCCGACATTGATGCCGTGGACGCGGAAGCGATTCTTCGCGAGGTGATAGAGTTCGCTGGAGTCGAGGAGGGCCTTGCTCGGAATGCAACCGACGTTGAGGCAGGTACCGCCGAGCGTGCGCTCCTTTTCGATGCATGCGACCTTGAGCCCGAGCTGCGCGGCCCGGATGGCGGCGACGTAGCCGCCGGGGCCCGCGCCGATGACGGCGACGTCGAATCGTTCAGGTGTTGGCATATTCATCCTCTCGTTCCCACGCTCCGCGTGGGAACGCACTGCTTCGCGACGCTCCTGCGTTGCGCGAGTAATGTCTGCGAGAACAACACGGCAATGCAGCGGATACTGTCCGCACCGCAGGAGCGGTGCGAAGCAGTGCGTTCCCACGCGGAGCGTGGGAACGAGGAGTTAGCGCCGGCGTAACTTCTCGGCGCGCTGCTGCTCCGCGTAGATCTTGTCGTACAGCTCGCGCAGCGCCTGGTCGCGCGGCATCTCGGCGTACCGGCGTGGGTCGAGCGGTTCGCCGAGTGAGATCGAGAGCGTGCCGCGGCCGGCGGGCCAGAACAGCGGCGCCGGGGTAGGCAGCCAGGCCCAGTGCGGCATCGCTTCATACGCGCCAGCGATCCCGACGGGCACGATCGGCGCCAGCGTTCGCTTGATCAGCAGGTGGATACCGGGCTTCAGCGGGTTCATCTTGCCGTGGCGGGTGCGTTCGCCTTCGGGATAGATGACGATCGCCTTGCCGAGCGTAAGCTGGTCGAGAATGGTGCGGATGCCTTCCTTGCCAACCCCTTCCTGATCGATCGGCACCGCATTAAGGCTGCGAATGATCGCGGCGGCGTAGCGATTCTTGAACAGAGTCTTGCGCGCGAGATACACCAGCGGCCGACGCGCAACCAGGCCGCACAGGATCGGATCGAGAAAGCTCTGATGATTCGCAATCAGCAGAGCCGGCCCGGTCGGGGGCATGTTGTGTGTGCCCTGCATGCGCAGACTGAAGCCCATGGTCAGGCTGAAGTGATAAGCCAGGAAACAGGTCTCGTGCCATAGGCGAAACCAGATGCTTTCCATCTGGTTGAGATAGTTCGGCGGCGTTGCAGACGTCTGGCTTCGCGGTGCCGCTGGCTGGCCGTTCCCCTCGCTTGCGCTTGGGGTTGGTGTCGCGATTCGCCGTTTGACCTCCGCCTCCATCTGGTCGACGACTTGCTCGAGCGTCCATGGCGTGCTGTCGACCATCACCGCATCGTGCGCCGGCTTCATTGGGGCAATGTCGCGGGCGGCATCGCGGGCGTCGCGCGCCTGCTGATCGGCGAGGATTTGCTCGTAAGTGACCGATTGGCCGCGATCGAGCAACTCGCGGTAACGGCGGCGGGCGCGTTCGTTCGGATCGGCGCTGAGGAAGAACTTGCACAGGGCGTCGGGGAACACGATGGTTCCTTGATCGCGTCCCTCGCAGACGTAGTTGCCGTTGGCGGCGATCTGACGTTGCCATTCGCTGAGCTTTTTGCGAACGGCTGGACTGGACGCGATGGCGCCGGATGCAGCGGTGATCTCGGGAGTACGCAGCAGCGTTGTCACATCTTCGCCATTGAGTACGACGCGATCGGTCGGCATCGTGATGCGCATGTTGGCGATGAGGCGTGCGAGGGCGGATTCGTCGGTGCGGTCGACGTTGCCGCGGACGGCGGCGAGAGTGACGGCCCGATACATGGCGCCGGTATCGAGGAAGGCAAAGCCGAGCCGCTGCGCGAGTGCGCGAGCGGCTGTACTTTTGCCTGCACCGGCGGGACCATCGATGGTGACGATCATGCGGACCGAGTTCCGACGGTTATCGCGCCGTCACGGTGAAGGTATCCCCCGCGGCAAGCGAGGTGAGCCGGTTACCGAGCGTGCCCCAGCGTTCTGAGTGGACCTGGTAGCTGAGGGCGCCGGTCGGGACCGCCTGGACAATCTTGGAGCTGTTGGCGGGAACGCTGTAGCCGTTGCCGTTAAGGATGAACAGCAGGTCCTCGTTGTACATGTTGACCAGGACGACTTGGCCGGTGGTCGCGGTGGCGCCGTTGGGGTAAGCCGAGGTGCGTTCCTTGGTCGGGCCGAGCCGAGCGATCGCATCCTTGAGCGCCCTCATCGAACTGTGGAACTCCTCCATGAACGCCTTGTCGATCGCCGGCGTCTGCATCGGAGCGCTGCCAGCGGCCAGCATCTTCTTGCGGAGCGAGTCCAACTGCGTGTTGAGGTCGTCAATATCGCGCTTCTGGCGAATCTGTTCCGCCTGGACGGTGCTCAGGTCCCCTCGAATCTTCTTCATGTCCTTGCGGATGTCATCCAGAGCGCCGTCTTCGAGCTTCTTGAGCTCGGCGCGGAACACCTCAGCAATGGCGTCCTTGTCGGTCACCGGCTTCTTTTCGAGTTTGTCGATACGCTCGATCAACGCGTCGACCGACTTTTGCAGCTTTTGCAAGGCGCCGGTCTTGTCGACGATTCCCTTGTCCTCCTGGGCCTGCACCACCACGGGGGGCGGCGCCAGGCTCGCGGCGGCGACCAGGAGCGAATACATCGACACGGTTTTCCAGTTGCGAATCATGGGGCTGTCTCCAGGTTGCACGCTGCACGGCTGCAAGTAGACTACCGGATCTTGGCACGTTTCCATGGCGATCGGGGCTGGCGGCGCCACCGGATTCAACCACGCGCCCGGCGACAATTGCGGCGGTTCCACCGTGGAGATTTTCGTCTCCACGCGCTTGGGCGCCTCGAGCGACTTCACCTTGCTGAGATCCGTTGTCGGTTTAGCCTGTGCGCTGGATTTCGGCTCCGACGTGTGATTGGGAATAGCCTTCCGAATTCCTTGGCTAAAGTTGAGCTTAGGAAGATGTAGCTCGACACGCAAGAGTTTTTCCGGACCTTTCTTGGCTAGCAGGCTCGACGCCCCCAGGGTCACGCCGCCCCATGCAAACAGGCCGAGCACCAGCATCGCCGCCCAGAACAGCAGGGACGACTTCCCGTCCCCGCCGCTGGTACGTGGCTGCGCCCACGGAGCGTTGCTTCCGGCTTCGTTTTCGGTCATTCGTGTCATGGCAGCCACCCGGGCGTGAGGATTGATCCAATCTCGGCCACCTATAAGGGATGCGGCCGCAAAAGAAAATACCGACCTCCGCCGCTTGCGGCGTAAGCAGTTCGCGATTGCTACGCCGCAAGCGGTTGTTGGAGGCGCACGCTTGGGTAACTTGGCAAAAAGAAAGAATTCAACAAAAACAGCGTCTCGTTTACAATCAAACGGAATCCGAGACGGCATAAACGTGCGATTTTTACAAAATCTGGGGCAATCGCTGACTTGTTTTTGTGCAGAGGCCGATCTTATTGGCAGAACAACCAACTGGTTGCGCCCATCATCATTGACCTCGGAGGGTACTCGGCATGACGATTGCTTCTCTCGCCAACCTGCATGATGAATGGATTTCATCAATCACTCACGGAGGAGTAACCATGATCGATGACCAGATGCCCTGGGACGACCTGTGGACCGATCTCGGCGGCGAAGGTTAACACGTCAGCGCTTTGCAATCAGGAATATCCGGGGAAACGGAAGGAGCGTCGTGCCCTCTTTCGCCGGATAGGCAACTTTCAGTAGTTTGCCCACTTCATCCAGAAACTCCAATTGGGCCTGCGGTCCCAGCGCCTTGAGCATGGGCCGCAGTGCCGAGCCTTTAAACCACTCGAGCACCGGATTCTCGCCCGTCAGCACGTGAATGTACGTCGTCTCCCACGCATCGACGGCCAGGCCCAGGCCGTGCAGCAGCTCCACGTACCGGACGACCGGCATCACCGAATTGTGATTCAGCCCAATGCTCCCCAACGCCCCGCGCCAGCGCGGACTCGACTTCACCTGTTCGAAGATGCCATGCGCCGGCCCCTCGAAGTGATGCGGCACCTGCACCGCGAGCACGCCCTTCGCCGACAGTAACCCGACCAAGCGCGGGAACAGCGTCGCATGATCGGGCACCCACTGGATCGCCGCATTGCTGACGAGCAGATCGATCGGCCGATCCGGCGTCCATGAGGTGATGTCGCCACGCACGAAATGGAGCCGGCCAGGAATCGCGCGCGCTTGCGCGAGCATCTCGTCGGACGCATCGACGCCGACGACGCGCGCCGCTGGCCAATGTTCGGTCAGCGTCTGCGTCAGGTTGCCGGGGCCGCAGCCGAGATCGACGATCAGCGATGGGTTCTCGCAGTGCACGCGCGCGAGCAGGTCGAAGTAGGGACGCGACCGCTCGTCGGAGTATTTCAGGTATTGACTTGGATCCCACATATATACTTCCTCACTGATGCGGCAGAGCGACGAAGAATGCGTTTCCGAGCCTTTCTGCATTATGATAGACTGAATCAATGGCCCAGGTCTTTCGAGACGTCGATCCGCGCACGCTAGCATGTTCCTTCCTCTCGGACTGCAGGAGCCGATCCGATCAAGCTCGCTAGACAAATCAACAAATACGGGGCATCCAGCGACGGAATGCCGACGCTTTGGACATACGAGGGAACGGACGGCGAACTGGTTATTTTCAATGGCGTGACCCGCGCTACGCGAATTGCCAAGCTCGCTCCAGGAATGCTCATTCGTATCGAAGTCGTGGGCAAGATCCGAAAGGCAGTCGGGAAGTTGCCTACGATTGGAGAACTATTGACATGATCGAACCCACCCGTCAGGAAATCCTGAATCGCCTCGCGAACCTGAGCGTGCTTGCCCCCGAATTGCGATTTGGCCAACTCGTCGCAAATCTGTCATTCTTGGCTGCAGGCCCCTGGGACCAGACGCTGTGGGATCTGGAGGACGACAAGCTGCTGGAAGCGATTCGCCAGATGGAAGGCGATTTGGCCCAGCGAACGAAGGATCAACCGTTTCTCAAGCAAGGCGCGTAACGGCTATTCGAGCCGAATCATCAAATCTCCGGCCTCAACCTGCATGTGTGAGCGCACCAGGATCTCCGCGATCTTGCCGGCGGCCTCGGCGTAGACCGTCGTCTCCATCTTCATCGCCTCGAGCGTCGCGAGCTTGGCCCCCTTGGCGATCTCCTCGCCCGGCACCACATCGACGCGCACAACCAGGCCCGGCATCGGCGCGCCGATCTGCTTGGCGTTGCCCTGCTCCGCTTTCGGATGCGTCTCGACCTCGCCGGCCAGCGCCTTGTCGACGACCGACACTTCGCGCGGCTGGCCGTTCAGCTCGAAAAACACCATGCGCCGACCATCGAGGTGCGGGTCGCCGATCGTCAGGAACTTCACGATTAGCGTCTTGCCCGGCTCGATGTCGGTGCTGATCTCGTCTCCCTTCTCGATGCCGTAAAAGAAGACCGGCGTCGGCAGCACGCTCACGTCCGAATACGCGGCCTGATGCTTGAGGAAATCATCGTACACGCGCGGATAGAGCAGGTGCGTGACGACATCGCGGTCGCTCATCGATCGCTTCCACTTCGCTTCGAGCTCCTTGCGCGTCGCCTCGATGTCGGCAGCCGGCAAATTCGCGCCCGGGCGAGCGGTCATCGGCTTGCGGCCCTTGAGCACGCGCTTCTGCAGCTTCTTCGGGAAACCGCCAACAGGCTGGCCGAGCTTGCCCTCGAAAAAGTCGACGACCGATTCGGGGAACGCAAGCTCGCGCTTGCCGTCGACAACTTCCTCGGGCGTCAGGTTGTTGGCGACCATGAACAGCGCCATATCGCCGACGACCTTCGACGTTGGCGTCACCTTGACGATGTCGCCGAAGATGCGATTGACCTCGGCGTACATGCGGCAACATTCGTCCCAGCGCGACTCGACGCCGAGTGCCTGGGCCTGCTGATACAGGTTCGTGTACTGCCCGCCCGGCATCTCGTGCCGATATACCTCCGCGCTCGAGGCGAGCTGGCCCGATTCGAACGGAAGATAGAATTTTCGGACGCCGCCCCAGTATTGCGCGGTCTGATGCAGCGTGTCGAAGTCCATGCCGGTGTCGCGCTTCGTGAAGCGCAGGCACTCGACAAGCGTGTTCAGGTTCGATTGGCTCGTCATGCCCGAGATCGGCCCAAATGCCGCATCGACGATGTCGACCCCCTCGTCCGCCGCCATCAGCAGGGATGCGATCTGACCACCGGCGGAATCGTGCGTGTGAAAGTGGATCGGGATGCCGACTTCCTGCTTGATCGCCTTGACGAGCTTCTGCGCCGCCGCCGGCTTGCACAGGCCGGCCATGTCCTTGATGCCGAGGATGGTTGCGCCGAGCTTCTCGAACTGCTTGGCGAGATCGACGTAATACTTCAACGAATACTTGTCGCGGTGGTCGTCGAGAATGTCGCCGGTGTAGCACAGAGCTGGCTCGCAAACCTTGCCCTCGTTGCGAACGCATTCGATCGCGAGCTTGAGGTTGGGCAGCCAGTTGAGCGCGTCGAAAATGCGGAAGACGTCGATGCCGGCCTGGGCCGATTCGCGCACGAACAGCTTGACGACATTGTCCGGATAGTTCGTATAGCCGACGGCGTTGTTGGCCCGCAGGAGCATCTGGAAGAGAATGTTCGGAATCTTCTCGCGCAGATCGCTCAAACGTTGCCAGGGATCCTCTTTCAGGAAGCGCATCGACGTGTCGAACGTCGCGCCGCCCCACACCTCGAGCGAGAAGAAGTCGGCGTGCCGGGCGGCATAGACTGGCGCGATTTCAAGCATGTCGTGGCTGCGCATGCGCGTCGCCAGCAGTGACTGATGCGCGTCGCGCATGGTGGTATCGGTCAGCAGCAGCTTCTTCTGCTTCTTCACCCACGCCGCGAGACCTTCGGGGCCATCCTTGAGCAGAATCTGCCGTGTGCCGGGCGGCGTCTCCGCGTGCACCTCCGGCACCGGAATGACGTTGCGTGCGATCGCCTTTCGCTTCTCCTCGGACAGATTGCGCACGGGCGCCTCGTGATGGCCGTTGACCAGCACCTCAGCAATGTAGCTCAGCACCTTCGTCGCCCGGTCCTTGCGCTCGGGCAACTGGAACAACTCCGGTGACTCATCCAGGAATCGCGTCGTGCAGTTGCCCGCGAGAAACGTGTCGTGCAGAACGAGGTTGAGCAAGAATGGAATGTTTGTCTTCACGCCGCGCACGCGGAACTCTTGCAGACAGCGTTCCATGCGACGGGCAGCGTCGACGAAACGCAATCCGTGCGCCGTCACCTTCACGAGCAGCGAATCGTAGTACGGCGTGATGACGGCGCCCGAAAACGCGGTGCCCGCGTCGAGGCGGATGCCGAGGCCGCTGGCGCTGCGGTAATGGCTGAGCCGGCCATGGTCGGGGACGAACTTGTTGGCGGGGTCCTCCGTCGTCACCCGGCACTGGATCGCGAAGCCATGTTGGGCAATCTTCGCCTGATCGCCGAGGCCGATTTCCGGATCGGTCAGCGCCTTGCCCGACGCGACGAGGATCTGCGACTTGATCAGGTCGTAGCCGGTGATCTCTTCGGTGACGGTATGCTCGACCTGGATGCGCGGATTGACTTCGATGAAGTAGTGCTTGCCGCTATCGACATCGAACAGGAATTCGACGGTGCTCGCATTATCGAGCCGGGCCGCCCGGCCAATGGCGAGGGCAGCGTCCCACAGGGCCCTGCGCGTCGTGTCATCGAGGTTCGGCGCCGGCGCCAGCTCGACGACCTTCTGATGGCGACGTTGCAGCGAGCAATCGCGTTCGAAGAGATGGACGAGATTGCCATGCTTGTCACCGATGAGCTGGACTTCGATGTGTCGTGCCCGGCGAATGAATTTTTCGAGGAACACCTCCGGCGCGCCGAAGGCGGTGCCGGCCTCGCGCTGAGCTTGCTCGATCGCCTCATCGAGTTTGTCCGCGGTGAGGGCGACGCGCATGCCGCGACCGCCGCCGCCCATGGATGCCTTCACGATGACGGGAAAGCCGATCTTTTCGGCGAGCTTGCGCGCAGCCGCCTTGTCGCGCACCGGATCATCGCTGCCCGACAGGATCGGCGCCTTGGCAAGGTTGGCGAGCCGGCGCGCGGCCAGCTTGTCGCCGAGCTGTTGCAACACCTCTACGCGCGGGCCGACGAAAATGATGCCCGCATCCTGGCACGCCTGCGCGAACTTCGCATTTTCGGACAGGAAGCCGTAGCCTGGATGGATCGCGTCGACGCCATGCTCGCGCGCGAGCGTGACGATGCTATCGATGTCGAGGTACGATCGCAACGGCTCGCCCGGCGTGCCGACACGATACGCTTCGTCGGCCTTGAAGCGGTGCAGCGCGAAGCGGTCCTCGTGCGCGTAGATGGCGACGGTACGAATGCCCAGCTCGTGGGCCGAGCGAAACACGCGAATGGCGATTTCGCTGCGGTTCGCGACCATCAGCTTGCGAATGGGCCTGACCGAGTCGGCGTTCTTCTCCGGCATTGTGTTCCCGTCAGCGGCGATGGTGTGAACGAGCCGCGACCGTCAGGGAGCGCTCCCCAACAGTCGCGGCTCGTCAGTCGTCTGCGATTTTTTATGGATTCGCTGGCAGATCGGCGTTGATGTATAGACAAGCGTCTCATCGTCCGCTTGGCGGTTTAGCCATCTCATCGCTGCTTTTCGCATGACGGGGCTGCCGCGATGTCGTGCGCTACGTAAACCGCCAAGCGGACGATGAGGACGCTTGCCTGGCGACACGCCTTGCACCATTCCTCGTGATCGCGACGTTGCGAAATCCCTGACGCCTTCATAGACCAATCGAAAATCTCACGAGGCTTGCCAATGACACCAATTCGCCTGGATGAAGATAAAGCGATCGCCCGGCTCATGCGTTTCCTGGCCGTCGAAGGGATCACCGGCCAGGAAAAAGCGATCGGCGACAACGTCGTCCAGGCGCTCCACGAGGTCGGCGTCCCAGGCACCGCGATTCGGTTCGATGACGCGAACACGCGCATTCCGCTGCCAACGCAGACGGGGAACCTGATCGTGACGTTGCCGGGCACGAAGTCGGGGCCGCGGCGGATGTTTTCGACGCACCTCGATACCGTGCCGCTCTGTGCCGGCGCGGTGCCGGTCCGCAATGGCAAACGCGTTGTGCCGCAGGGGAAGACGGCGCTCGGCGGCGACAATCGCACCGGCGTGGCGGCGCTCGTCACCATGCTCGCGGAGCTCTATGCACAGGATATTCCCTATGGGCCGATGACGGTCGTCTTCACCGTGCGCGAGGAGAGCGGCCTGTGGGGAGCGCGCTCGATTGACCCGCACGAGCTTGGCGATCCGGTCATGGGCTTCAACATCGACGGCGGCACGCCGCGCATGCTCACGATCGGCGCTGTCGGGGCCGATCGCTGGGAAGTCGAGATCTTCGGCAAGGCGTCGCACGCTGGTGTTCATCCGGAACGCGGCATCTCGGCCACCATCGTTGCGGCGCGGGCGCTGGCGTCGATCCATGCCGACGGCTGGTTTGGCAAGATCAAGAAGTCGCGCAAGGAGGGGACGTCGAACGTCGGCCCCGTCGGCGATGAGAAAGGACGCTCGGCCGGGCAGGCGACCAATGTCGTTACCGACTACGTCAAGGTGCAAGGCGAATCGCGCAGCCACGACGCCAAGTTCATCGCTGCCATCACGGCCGCCTATCGGCAGGCGTTTCAGCAAGCTGCCCGCGAGGTGCGCGACGACAAGGGCAAGTCAGCAAAGGTGAAGTTCAAGCCGTTCCGCAGCTATCATCCGTACGCGCTCAAGGAATCGAGCAAGGTGGTGCAGGCGGCCCAGGCCACGGCGAAAACGCTCGGCTGGGACGCAACGCTGAAGTTGTCCAACGGCGGCCTCGACGCCAACTGGTTCACGCGCCTCGGCATTCCGACGCTCACGTTCGGCGCGGGGCAGCATGATGTGCACACGGTGCATGAGTACGCGGACCTGGATGAATTCGTTGACGGTTGCCGATTCGCGTTGGCGCTGGCGGCGCAGACGTAAATCAAGGTCGCAGTGCGTGAATTTCGCCCCGAAGGGGCACAACATATCAGCCCAGGGCAGAGCGACGTGGCGACTGAGCCACGTCGCGCCTGGTAACGCTCAATTCTACTGGCAACACGGGTATGCGGCTTTTTCTGTGAGTGAATCCAACTGCGACAAAGTCAGGAAATATATCCAGAATCAGGAGGACCATCATCGCAAGATGACTTTTCAGGACGAACTTCGTCTAATCCTGAAACGCCATCGCATCGAATTCGATGAGCGCTATGTCTGGGATTGAGTCCTGTTGCGCTCTTTCAGAGCTTTGCCGCGAATTTGTTTTCGTTACCCAGGGCGGCGCGACGTTGGCTCAGTCGCCACGTCGCTCTGCCCTGGGCTGACTTGTCGTGCCCCTTCGGGGCGAAATGCACTTTGGCCGATCATCGCACCAGCGTAAACACGCAACTGCCGAGCACGCACAACATCAACAACAGCACCCACGCCCCGACGATGACAAGCAGCCAGATCTGCGGCCGGACCTGATCGATGTCCCGAAAGATCGAACCGGTGCCCGCCTCGACCGGCGTCGTCCGCTCCTCCGCCTCGATGCGGAACAGGACCGCGTCCTCCTCCGTCTCCTTCGCTGCCTCCGGCGGCGTCCACAGCGTGATCACGTCGCGCACCGCTTTCTGATACGCCTCATCGCCAGGTGTATCGAGGGCCAGAGGCGGGACTTCACGCCATGATTCGAGCGCGTACGCTACCTCCACGGCCGACGCGAAACGGTCCGATGGGTTCTTCGCCAACATCCGATGTACGATCGCCGCAAACGACTCCGGAACTTGCGGATACTTGTTGCGGATCGGCTCCGCCGATTCGTGGCGATGCGCCTTCACCTTGTCGTACAGGCTGCCGTAGGGGAACGGCGGTTTGCCGGTGAGGGCGAAGTACATGCAACAGCCGAGCGCGTAGAGGTCGGCGCGGATGTCGATGTTGGTCGGATCGCGCGTCTGTTCGGGAGCCATGTAGTCGATCGAGCCGACGATGTAGCCCTTGCCGCCGACGACCTCGATGTCGTCGACTTCCTCCCCCTCGGTGAACGCCAGGCCGAGGTCGAGCACCTTGGCATGATCGTGTGGCGTCACCATGATGTTCGATGGCTTCATGTCACGATGGATCACACCTTGCCCATGCGCCTGCGCCAGCGCTGAAGCGGTTTCCGCAAAGAGGTGGGCGGCCCGGCCGACTTGCAGAGTCCCATGCCCCGTGACGATGCGATACAGCGTTCGGCCCGGGATGTATTCCATCGCAATGAAGTGGATACCCTGATGGACACCCGCCTCGACCGTGCGGGCCAGGTGCGGATGCTTGATCTTCTGCGACAGCTCCATCTCGCGCTGAAAGCGAGCGAGCAGTCGTTCCTCGGTGCGCGCGACTTTCGGCGGCAGGATCTTCAAGGCGACATGCTGATCGGTGCGCGTATCGATGGCGAGATAGACAGTCCCCATGCCGCCGCGGCCGAGGGGCACCTGGATTTGATAATGTCCCAGGACGAGACCGAGCGTGATGCCTTGCTGGAGTTTGAACGCCTGAAAGCGCGTCAGCTTGCCTGCCTGGATCAGATGCTCGACGACGGCGCTAACGTCATCCCGGCGTTCCTTGGCAAGCGAGCGAAGGGCGCTTTGCAACTGCTCGCGGTGGAGCAAGCCGCTGCGCATTACTTTCCGCAAGAAATCGTCAACCGCCGCCAAGTAGGGCTCCGAATAAGCGTCTATACCCGGGCTGCTTACGCAGCACGGCAGTGCCGGTCCGTGATCCTTTTATCTGACCTCCGTCGCGGACCAGCAACCGATTTCTTTCGCAATTTCAGTAGTTCCAATTGTCAGTCTTCGCTCCTCCTGACCAATATTTACCTTCTCCCGTGAAACTGGCGGGCGGCGTGCAGTACATCATTTTTTGGTGAGTACGGATTTCGATTCGTAATCTTCGCCTTGAGGACGACGCCGGCAAACAACTGATGTCCGATGACGACAGCGGCGGCAACCTGAACGCGAAGATCCAATTCACGCCGACAGCCAGCGGACGTTACCGCATCATCGTGACCACATTTGCCACAGGAAAGACTGGAGCGTATCGGCTGCGAGTCACCATGAAGTAACGCTCCCCGGGAAGCAAATCCCTACGAGAGTCTCAGAGATTATCTGAGGGGTTCCGGCGCAAAATGTGCCGATTGGAAGCCTCACGGTTTCTTTCGGACTGCCAACTCAAACTCCCTGGCGGGCCGATTGCGCCGCCGAGGTATCCATCATGGCAAGCTCAGCGTTGAAGGCCGCCCAGCACGAATCGGTATGGTCAACGACGACGCGCAGACCTCGAATGCCGCGCCTGACGGAAAATGTGCAAGCGGATATCGCAATTGTCGGCGCAGGCATCGCCGGCCTGAGTTGCGGCTACATGCTGACCAAGGCTGGAAAGTCGGTCGTCATTCTCGACGACGGCCCAATCGCCGGCGGTATGACGGAAGTCACCACCGCGCACCTTTCGAATGCCATCGACGATCGCTACTTCGAAATTGAGCGCATGCATGGGCTCAAAGGCGCTCAGCTCGCGGCAGAAAGCCATACTGCTGCCATCGAGCGCATTCAGCTGGTCTCCAAGGCGGAAAAGATTCGCTGCGACTTTTCGCGCCTCAATGGCTATTTGATGTTGTCGCCCACCGAGAAAGAGGAGTTGCTCGACCGCGAACGGGCGGCCGCTCATCGAGCGGGCTTGACCGACGTCCAGAAAATCGAGCGCGCGCCATTCTCGTTTGATTCCGGTCCTTGTCTGTGCTTTCCGAACCAGGGGCAGTTTCATCCGCTGAAATATCTCTCCGGTTTGGCAAAGGCCATTGTCCGCGACGGCGGCCGAATATTCACCAAGAGCCATGTCGACCAGTTGGACGGCGGCAAAAGCGCACGGCTCAAGATCGGCAAGCACGAAGTCACCGCGGGCTCCGTCATCGTCGCCACCAATACGCCGATCAACGATCTGCTCGCCATTCATACCAAGCAGGCGCCTTATCTGACTTACGCCATCGGCGTTCGAGTACCGGCAGGGTCAATCCCCACCGCCCTTTTGTGGGATACAGGCCCCGTCTCGAAGGAAGGCCGGTCGGCGCCGTACCACTATGTGCGCCTGCAAAAGATTCGCGGGGACTCCGCACAGGAATTGATGATTGTTGGCGGCGAGGATCACAAGACCGGGCAAGCGGACGACACGCAGGAACGCCATCAGCGTTTGCACGCCTGGGCTCTCGAGAGATTTCCAATGATAGGAGAGATCGAATTCGCCTGGAGCGGCCAGGTGATGGAGAGCATCGATGGCCTGGCTTTCATCGGCCGCAACCCCATGGACGAAGCGAACGTCTACGTCGTGACCGGCGACTCCGGCATGGGAATGACTCATGGCACCATCGCGGGCATGCTGTTGACCGATCTCATCATGGGCCGCGAGAATCCATGGGCGACTGTGTACGATCCATCCCGAAAGACGCTCAGCGCGATCGGAGAATTTGCCAGCGAAGCCGTCAACATGGCGCTGCAGTACACGGACTGGGTGACCGGCGGCGACGTGGGCTCCCCGGACGAGATCTCGAACGACTCCGGCGCCCTGATCCGTCGCGGCATGTCGAAGATCGCTGCCTATCGCGATGAATCCGGCGTCCTGCACGAGCGATCCGCCGTTTGCGGACATCTCGGCTGCATCGTGCGTTGGAATCCGACCGAGAAAACATGGGACTGTCCCTGCCATGGCTCCCGTTTCAACAAGCTCGGCAAAGTCCTCAACGGCCCCGCGAACTCCGACCTTTCTGCAGTTGAGAAATCGGAGAATGCCCCAGCCTAGGGGAATTCTCGCGATTGGCCTGCTTGCCACATGCATGGGCCGTTCCGATCCGCGCGCGTTTCCCGATGCGCACGCCAGGACCGAGAACGCGCCGCAGCGCCTTTTGGAAAATGTTGCGTTCGTCGGAATGGGAATCCTTGACAGCACGTCTTGGCATATACTCCACGGAATGGAATCCATACGCAACAATCTCGGCCAGGACATCGGTTTCCCGATTCCGAACTGGGTACCACCGCCCGTTCCTCCGCGTGAGCCGATGGAGGGGCAATACTGCCGGCTGGAGCCTGTTGACCCCGACCGGCACGCAGCAAGGCTGTTTGAGGCGAATGCAGCCGACGCCGATGGGAGAAGTTGGACCTATCTTGCGTACGGTCCTTTCACGGATTTGCCGGCCTATCGCTCGTGGATGGACGCAACCTGTCTGGGCGATGACCCGTTGTTCTACGCGATCATCGACAGGACGGACGGCTTGCCTGCGGGGCTCGCGAGTTATCTTCGGATTGCACCAGCAGCGGGTTCCATTGAGGTGGGACATCTCCATTTCTCGCCGCGACTGCAGCGGAGGCCCGCCGCCACCGAGGCGATGTATCTGATGATGAACTGGGCGTTCACATCCGGCTATCGTCGGTACGAATGGAAATGCGACGCGCTGAACGTGGCATCGCGTGCGGCAGCCCTCCGCCTTGGATTATCATTCGAAGGCGTCTTTCGGCAGGCGACGGTGTACAAGGGACGCAACCGGGATACGGCCTGGTATGCCGCCATCGACTCCCAGTGGCCGGCGCTACGCGAGGCGTTCCACACCTGGCTTGATCCCAGGAACTTCGACGCTGCGGGAAATCAGCGCGTACGACTATCCGAGTTGACCGGGGCGGTTCTCATTCAGCGTGGATGAGTTCTTCCCAAGGCAGCCGAAACGGGGTAGAATTCCTCCATCTTCCAGGGGGGATTTCATGCTGGCGATTCATGATTCCGGCGCCAAGCTCTGCGATCATCTGACGCGACGCGATTGGTTGCGCATTGGCGCCTTGGGGGCGCTCGGTCTGTCGTTGCCGACGCTTTGGACGTCGCAGGCACAAGCGACGCCGCCGCGCACGGGTTCGTTTGGCAAGGCGAAGGCGTGCATCATCGTCGGACTGACAGGGGGACCGCCTCAGCACGAGACGTGGGATCCCAAGCCGGACGCTCCGGAAGAAATCCGCGGGCCATTTCGGCCGATTGCGAGCTCGGTACCCGGCCTGCAAGTCTGCGAGTTGATGCCAAAGTTGGCGCAGCAGGCGCACCATTTCGCGGTGCTGCGCGCGGCCTCGACGCGCGACAACGCTCATTCGTCCAGCGGCTACTACATGATGACCGGCGTGCCGCACGTGCCGCCGAACGTCGAGAACGCGCGGGCCGGAGCGCCGAACAACTGGCCGAGCGTCGCCGCCCTGGTCAATCGAATCAAGTCTCGACCGGGCGACATGCCGGCGTCGGTCGTGATTCCGGAACACATCTGGAACGACGGCAATATTCCGTGGCCGGGCCAGGACGCCGGCTTCCTCGGCCGCTCGGCCGATCCGTGGCTCATTCACTGCGATCCGTCCGCGGCGACGGCGCAGGTTCCCGCCATCGCGATGCCCGCCGAGATGACACCGCTTCGCTTTGACGAACGCCGATCGCTTCTCGAGCAGGTGAATCGTCATCTCGATGCGGCCGAAAGGTCCGCGACGGCGGCGAACTACGACCATCAGTTTCGCCAGGCCCTGGACATGATGCATTCGGGCCGGGTTCGGCGAGCGTTTGATATGGCGCAGGAGCCGGCCGCGATGCGCGACCGTTATGGCCGCTCGCGCTACGCTCAGAGCGTGCTGCTGGCGCGACGGCTGATCGAGTCGGGCATCTCCCTGGTGCAGATCAACTGGACAAGGATGGGGCCAAACTTGCCCAACCAGGGCGGCTGGGACACGCATGAACGAAACGCTCAATCGCTGCGCGACCATCTCATGCCGTTGATGGATCGCGCGGTCAGCGCCTTGATCGAGGATCTCGCGGTGCGTGGCCTGCTCGACGAAACGCTTGTCGTTTGGACGGGCGAGTTCGGCCGAACCCCGCGACACAACGCCAACGGCGGACGCGATCACTGGGGCTCCGTCTTCTCGCTGGCAATGGCGGGAGGAGGCGTACGTGCCGGCGTCGTTCACGGCGCCTCGGATCGGTTGGGCGCCTATCCGCGCGAAGGCCAGGTGTTGCCGCAAGACATCGCGGCCACGATCTTCCACCTGCTGGGTATCGCGCCATCAACGGAAGTCCACGACACGCTGGGTCGTCCCATTGCGGCCAGCAGAGGTGATGTCATCAGGCAAATCGTTTGAGAAGCGGTCACGGAATCCAGTTCGCGTCGCTGGTCACATTTGCGCAGAACTCCGCGAGCAGTTTGGCGGCGTTGTCGAGATCTTTCAGGCTCACCACTTCGACCGGGCTGTGCATGTAGCGATTCGGGATGCTGAGCAATCCGGTGGCGACGCCTTCGCGCGCGAGCTGGATGGCATTGGCGTCGGTGCCAGTCGCTTTCGGGACGCCGCGCGTTTGCACGGGAATGTCTCGCGCCTTGGCGGCGGCGACCAGGCGCTCGTGAACGTGCGGATTGATGTTCGGGCCGCGGAAGACGACGGGGCCGCTGTTGATCTTGGTTTCGCCGATCTGCTTTTTCTCATTGCCGGGCGTGTCAGATGCATGGCAGACATCGACGGCAACGCCCACGGTAGGATGGATGCCATAGGCGCTGGTGGTGGCGCCGCGCAGGCCGATCTCCTCTTGCACGGTCGAGACGCAGAACACTGCCGCCTGCAACGGCCGGCCACGCAGGAGCCGCAGCGTCTCCATGACGGTCCAGACGCCGACCTTGTCATCGAGTCCGGGCGAGGTGAACAGGTTGTTGCGCAACTCCGCGCACGACAGTTCGACGGTGATCGTATCGCCGAGCGCGACGAGCGATTCGGCTTCCGCGCGGTCCTTGGCGCCGAGGTCGACCCAGATGTCGACGAACTCCGGGATCTTCTTGCGTTCGTCGGCCGTCAGCATGTGGGGCGCCTTGCGCGACACGACGGCCGGGATCGGGCCCGACTTGGTCCAGATCGTGAGACGTTGGCCGAGCAGGATCGGGATGTCCCAGCCGCCCATCGGTTGCACGTAGAGGAAGCCGTCGGAATCGATGTGTTCAACCATGAGGGCGAGTTGATCGCAATGTCCCGCGAGCATGATACGCGGCGAGCCGCCGGGGTTGATGGCGGCGATGACATTGCCGTGCAGGTCTGTCCGCACTTCGTCGGCGAACGGCTTGGCCCAGGTGCGCACGACTTCCTGGATGCGTTGCTCGTATCCCGACGGGCTCGGCGTTTGCAGGAGTCGTTTCAGAAACTCGAAAGAAGCATCGTGCATTTAGCTATCCTTTATCTCTCGTTACTTGAGTCCACGGCAATCGCGGCTCCCCTCCCCACCGGGGGAGAGGGGCTGGGGGTGAGGGGGCATCGCCATTACTGCAGAAAAAGTCCCTCGCGGCGTCTTTCGAGTAACATTGTCCCTTCCGATGGCGACGCCCCTTAACCCCCGGCCCCTCTCCCCTCTCCCGGAGGGGAGAGGGGAGAAATACAAGTCACTTGCGCCAGACGAGGACGTATTCCTGATAGGTCTCGCTGGCTCCCTTCCAGGTGAAGCAAAGATTGGCGAATTCGTCGGTGTTGTTGTCGGCGGCGCTCGAATTGTTCATCATCCACGCGGGCTTGGGCCAGACGCCTTCCTTGGTCGGCGCGACCCTGGCATGGACAACGAGCTGGCACTCGCGCGTCTCGCCTCCCACCAGCGCGATCTGGCGGGCGCGAGGTTCGAGCCAGCCTTGATCGGAGCTGATCGTCAGTTCGATGGGCGCTTCGATGCCGTTCTCCAGGCGCAGCTTGATGGTGGAGGTCTTGCCCGGCGCCGGCGGCACTTCGAGCGGATGCGCGTCGGTCAGCAGGTCGCGCGAAGTCGCGGGATCGAGGATGCGCGCGAGGCGAGGGTCTTGTTCGATTAGCTCAGCCATAATCAGCTCCTGGGCCGATAAACGCGAATCTGCACGCGCTGCGACGGCCGCTGTCCTGCGTACTCGACGTCGAGCCGGAGGAAGTCGCTTCCCTGGGCGTCGAGCGTCATGACAATGTATCGGCTCTGTCCCGGCTTGATGCGCAGATGGTCGAACGGGCCGAGATGGACGCCGGCGCCCAGCGTACGAACGCGGAGGCGCAGGTCGCCGGGGCCGTCATTGCGGAACAGGATCGGCCATTGCTGCTTGCTGCCCGTGCGCGGCAAACGCCAGGGCTGACCGTGATTGTGCGTGCGCAGGTCAATGCCGCCGCGAATATCCTTCATCAGCGCGAGGGAACCGCACGCGCCGGGCTGCTCGGTCGTGGTGACGGTCGGCTGCGCAATCGGCGGCGGAGGCTCCGGCGCAATCGGCGGAGGTGGCGGCGCGGCGCCCGGTTCCACAACCGACTTCAACGCACTGCGCAATTGTTCGACATCGCCGAAGCGCCTGGCTGCTTCGCGCTGCAGCGCCTGGCGCAGCACCGGGCAATCGAGCGTGACGCCCGCTTGTACCTGGGACTTGATCTCCGCATGCGACGTCCCGCCGATCAGTTCCTTCTGCTTCAAGACAAGCGCGACGACGAGGCCGACTGCGTAGAGATCAGTCGCCTTGCTCGGCGGCTGGCTGCTCCATTGCTCTGGTGCGAGGTAACGAGCAGCGCCGAGCGGGTAATCGCGTTCGACTTGCTGGGTGAGACAGGCGAGGCCGGTGCCGTGATCCATGAGGCGAATATGGCCGTCGGCCTGGATGACGATATTGCCCGGATGGATGCCGCCGTGGACGATGCCTTCCTTGTGCAGGGCGCGGACCGCGTCGCACAGTTCCTCGGCAAAGCGTTTGAGGTTGAGCGATGCGAGCTGGCCGGCCTGTTGCAACTGGGCGAGCGACTTGCCGTCGACATGTTCGCGGATGAGGAAGACGCCTTCTTCCTGCTTTTTCTGCATCTGCACGCGGGCCAGGAAGCGCTTGATCTTGATCTTGCCAGTGAGATGAAACGCGTCGAGAAAGCGGTCGGCAACGCTGGCGTTGCGAACGAGATGGTCCTTCAGCTTCTTGGCCACCATGGCTTCGCCCGCGGGACCACGGACCATGAACGTATCCGCAACGGTGCCGCTGCCCAGCTTCTCCCCCAGCTCGTACGGCCCGATTTTCATGGCGAACCCTGGCTCCCCGTTGCTCGGACATTATATCAGCGTTGCAGCGACTGTTCTCTGGCTATCAAGAGATCACCGTTCGGCGCCTGGACGCGACAAGGTTTGCTGTCACAGCGTAACGGATCAGGCCCGGATGGAAAGATTTTTCCGATTAATTTGCCTTTGCCGATTTTGCGGTCTATTGTTTGTTGTGTGACGCAACGGCACCAGCGCCTGTTGCGGAGCACTTGAGAAACGCTCATTCTCGATAAAGGCAAACCCACGGTGACGTGGGGACGCAAAGCCATGGGCTCTTGCCGTTCCGCGTGGAACGGATAAGGCTGCCAGGCTACCGAAGGGATGGACGGGACCCGTAAGTATGCTTGGTTTCGCCAGGCTCTCTCGTGGAGAGCCTGGCTCTTTTTTTGCGCATGGATCGTGCGCCAATTCGTAGGCTAACAACCACAACCATTTCCGCCGCTTGCGGCTTGGCGTCCGCATGTCGCCACGCGGACGCCAAGCCGCAAGCGGCAATTCGCGATGAGGCTGCACATGATTCGCTGGCTTGCGCTCGTTCTCTGTCTGCTGGCCGCGCCGACGCTGGCGCGAGCCAATGTCACCGTCGCCAGAGTCTTCGGCGACCACATGGTCCTGCAGCGCAACATGAAGGTGCCCGTCTGGGGCACCGCCGCTCCCGGCGAGGAGGTCACCGTCTCCGTCGCCGGCCAGAAGCAATCCGCCAAGGCCGACGACAAGGGTCGCTGGCGCGTCACGCTCGACGACCTCAAGACCGGCGGCCCCTACGAGATGACCGTTCAAGGCAAGAACACCATCACCTTCACTGATGTCCTCGTCGGCGAAGTCTGGGTCTGCTCCGGCCAATCGAACATGCAATGGACCATGAGCGGTCTTGACAAGTCCGGCAAACTCACCGCCGACGCCAAGCATCCCAAGCTGCGGCTTAACGGCGGCAGCTGGCAGGTCTGCACCCCCGACTCCGCGCTTCGCTTCTCCGCCACCGGCTACTACTTCGGCGTCAACCTGCAAAAAGCGCTCGGCGACGTCCCCGTCGGCCTGATCAATCGCTCCGTCGGCGGCACGTCGGCCCGGCCCTGGACCAGCAAGGCCGCCATCGAAGCCGATCCGGAACTCAAGCCTTATCTCAAGTCGATCGGCAACAGCGGCGGTAGTCTCTACGAAGGCCACATCCGCCCGCTCATCCCATACGCCATGCGTGGCGTCATCTGGTACCAGGGAGAGAGCGACGCGAGCCGGCCCGACGAATACGCGATCCTGTTCAAGACGCTGATCCGCTCCTGGCGCGCCGACTGGGGCCAGGTTGACTTTCCGTTCCTGTTCGCGCATCTGGGCGCCATCGGGGCGGCCCCGGCGGACCCATCGCAAGTCGGCTGGGGCCCGATTCGCGAGGCCCAGTCCGCCGCCCTGGTGTTGCCGAAGACGGCTGTGGCAGCGTTTCACGATTCCGATGCGGACCTGCACCCGCGCCGCAAGGACCTCGTCGGCGCTCGCCTGGCGCTGGCCGCCCGCGCCATCGCCTATGGGGAAAAGATCGTGTACTCCGGCCCGGCGTTTGACACGCTCAAGATCGACGGCGACAAGGCCATCGTCTCGTTCAAGCACATCGGCGGCGGATTGGTCGCGAAGGAAGGCGTGTTGAAAGGATTCGCGCTGTCGGGCGCCGACGGCAAATTCGCCTGGGCGGACGCCAAGATCGACGGCGACACCGTGATCCTCACGAGCAAGGGCATCCAGCAGCCGACGGCGGTGCGCTACGGCTTTGCAAGCAATCCGCTATGCACGCTGTACAACAGGGAGGGACTGCCGGCGCTGCCGTTCCGCACCGACGGGAAAAAATAGCAGTTTCGGGACTCAGTCATGCGCCTTCGAACGAAAGCCATCATCTGCGGTCTAGCTGTGTCCACGGGCACAATTGCACTTCTGTGCTGTTCATTCTTCGTTTGTCCGAGCGCAGACTTCACCGCAGTTGATTTTTGCAACGAATTCAAGGACTGGAAATCGGCAGACGACCTCTATTCTGGCAAACCATTCTCAATCCGTGGTAAGGTACTTTCTGTCGAACATGGCGGTGGAGCGATATTATGCCCGCCCGACTGTGCGCTAGTTGCTATCGGCGAAGGACCATCGGGAGTATTTTGCGTTTTCCGCCCAGAATCGGTTTGGCAAGCTAGCTGCCTTCATCCTGGACAAGTAGTTGTGATACGCGGTGAATACACGGGATACCTAGGCTGGCCAAGGTTGTCGAACTGCAAACTCGCGGGTGTGGACCTACCACGAATCATTGGCAACTTGTCGACTGATTGAATAGTTTCTCCACGCATCAGCTCTGAGCTCGAAGTGCCCTCGACGAAAGGTCCCAGCGAAACGTCTCCGGTGCGATCTCCGTGAACATCGCCGCGAACTCCGCGGGAATCGGCAACTCGGCCGCGCGCCAGCACTGCCCGTGCTCGTCAACCCGGCACGCGACCAGGAATCGGCACTCGAAAGCTCGAATGCGCGCGAGGGCGGCAATCATCGCCAATTCGTCGCCGTAATAGCGCGCCGACACGATGCGCAACGCCGTGTCGGCGCCGACAACGAATGTCGCGCCCGGAAAGAGTTCCGCTTTCTGCGCGAACAGCGGCGCCTGCGTCAACCACACCGATGCCTGCCCGTCGAATTGCGTCAACCTTCGGCGAATCTCGTCACTCGACAACCTCGGCTTGTCCACGTTCATGACGCTCATCTCGAAAGCGACGCTGTGCCCGAGCAATTGCTCCGCAACGCGCGCAAGTTCCCAGTGGCCGCGATGGATTGGGTTGAAGGATCCGGGCAAGATTGCAAGGGGGCGGGTGGCGGGAGGCAACATCTGGCCGTCGGACGCGACATGGAGACAGTCGCCGGCTTGCAGGAAATGGTCGAGCGGATGCACTATTCCACCAGGTCGCGTTCAGCTTGCTCGATGACGCGCAACGCATCGCCAGACGTCTCGGCGGCGCGCAATTCGTCGAGCAGCCCCGGACGCATCATCAAGCGCGACAGCCGGGCCAGCACGCGCAGATGCGTCGTTGCGTCCCGGCAACTGACGAGGAAGAAGAGATCGGTCAACGCCCCGTCCGGCGCACCGAACGGGATGCCGCGGCTGGTGCGGCCCAGCGCGATCACCGCGTCGCCTTGCGCCTTCGACGACAGCGGACGCATCGGATGCGGAATGGCGACGCCCCCTTCAATCGCGGTGGTGCCGAGCTCTTCGCGATATTTGATCGCGCCCAACAGGGCCTCGGTGTCGTAGATCTGCCAGGATTGCTCTGCAAGCAAGACGAGCTCTTTCAACACCGACGCCTTGGTCGATGCGGCCAGCGGGACCGCGATGGTGCTCTCCGTCATCAGCGTCGAGACGAGCGGCTCCGCGAGACTGGCATTGCCACGCTGTTCCAGGGCGGCGAGCTCCTGTTCGGTGTAAGCGTGCATCTGCGTTTCGATCCAGTAGTTGATCTCGGAGGACGCAAAGCGCCATTCGCCGCCGACTTTCTTGCCCGGGAGGTAACCGCGACTGGCCAGCTTACTCACCTCGCGCACATCGCGCTCGAGATAAGCGGCCAGTTGCTGCAGATCCATGACTTCGTTCTCCATGGCAACACCTCCCCTCGTTCCGTCTGGGCGCCCGTTCCGCTACAATCGTTACATTAGGAAAAAATCGTCGCACACGCTCCGCAGTGTTATTGTCCGCTGGAGCCGGTAATGCTGTCAAGATCAGAGCAACTTCTCCTGCCGACCCATCTTTACATGGCGATGCTACAGCACGCGCGCACGGAAGCACCGGCTGAGTGTTGCGGATTGCTCGCCGGCCTGCGCGACGGCGACATGTTGCGCGTGCTGGCGCGTCATGCACTGGTCAACGAAGCGGCGAGTGCAACCGAATACCTTTCGGAACCGCGCAGCATGTTCGACGCGGTGAAGGCAATGCGGCGCGATGGGCACGAGATTCTCGCAATCTACCATTCGCATCCGACGAGCGCGCCGATCCCGAGTAAAACCGATCAGGCACGCAACTACAGCGTTGATGTCGTCAACTTCATCATCAGCCTGAGCGAGGCGCAGCCCTCGATGCGCGGCTGGTGGTTGACAGATTCCGAGCACACGGAAGCGACCTGGCGTCTTGTGGATGAAAGCAGATAACCAAGGCTCGCCAAAAAATCCTCGCCACCACTTGTCACACCGCTCCAACCTTGCGTTAGACCTGTGAAGTCGAAAACAACTCTAACCAAGCAAGGAGATTCATCATGAAGAGCATTGCGATGTGTGCGGGTCTGGCAACGATGTTGGCTTTCGCGTCGTTCGTTGTGGCGAATCCGGTCGGCGGCCCAATCACTGGAAATACCCGCGTCCAGGCATACGCCGTCAATGTCCACAAGGTCCTGTACCGCGGCGGCGAACAGGCCGACTTCGCAATCGCCGGCGACGGCGACACCACCCTCAACATCGTCGTTCGCGACGAGAATGGCAGGGAAGTCTGCCGCACCAGCGGTCCCGGCGACCGCGCTCGTGCCACCTGGAACCCGCGCCAGACCGGATACTTCTACATCAGCGTCATCAACGAGGGCGGCGTCTACAATCAATACTCCTACCGCGCCTACTAACGCCCGACGCGATTCCATAACGAGACCGCGTGTCCGTCAGTGACGGGCACGCGGTCTTTCTCGTCACAGGGACTCAACGACCGCCCCCGCGTGCCCTTTGACCTTCACCTTGGCAAAGATCTTCGCAATGCGCCCGTCGGCGCCGATCACGAACGTGGTCCGCTCGATGCCCATGAACTTGCGGCCATAGAGCGACTTCTGCTTCCACACGCCATAGGCTTCGCAGACCTTGCCATCCTCGTCCGACAGAAGCGGAAAGTTCAACTCGTACTTGTCACGGAACTTCGCGAGGCGCTCCGGCGCATCCCGGCTGACGCCGAGCACGACCGCGTCCTTCTTCGCCAGCGGCGGCCGCAAGTCGCGGAAGTCGCACGCTTCTTGCGTGCAACCGCTCGTCATCGCCTTGGGATAGAAGTAGAGGATGACCGTCTTCCCCTTGAAGTCGGCAAGTCGGTAAGTCTTCTCGTCATCGGCAACAAGTTTGAACGCGGGGGCCTTGTCGCCGACTTTCAGTTCATTCGCCATGGAATCTCTCTGTGTTAGATTGAATCAGAGATTTCAGATGCAGCACCGTGGGTGCAAAGGAAAGGCCGCCGAATCAATAGCTGCGCCAGCGATCGTCCGGCGGCCGCCGTTTTTTCTTGTCCTTGCGAAACGCGCCAACGATGGAATCGACGATGACGCCGAGAACGAGGCCGATGGCGATGCCGCCGCACGTGCTGCCCGCGACAAGGGCGAAGACGACACGGGCGGCGGCCCGGGCGGTGAAATGCGGGCCGAACCAGAAAATGCCCAGGCCGAGGCCAATGATGCCGCCCAGGGCCATGATCGTGCCGATCAGCGGCGATTTCTTGAATATGTCGACCCAGAAACTGCGATCTTGGGGCATTGAAAGAATCCGGCAAAACATTTGGCGCACTTGCGTTGGGATATAGAATACGACAACCCGCGTGAACGAGGTAATGCCATGAGCACCAGTCCACCCCTGGAACCCGCGCCGCCGTTGCCGGCGATTCCGTGGTTCTGGTTCGTCTTCCTCGGCGCAATCTGCCTGATTCTCGGGCTGGTTGGCGTGACCCATCTCGGCATGGCATACGCCTTGACTCAGTACAGCGTCCTCATCTTCGGCATCCTGATGACGATTGCCGGCGCCTCGTACATGATCGGTGCTGTCTTTGTGAGGCCCCTGATCGCCGGGCTCCTGCAATTCGGCTGCGGCGCCCTTTATCTCGTCGCCGGCATCTTCGCGATTGTCGAACCCCGCTTGGCAGCGGAAATCTACACGCTGATCATCGCGATTTCGCTCATCGTCAGCGGCATCATGCGCTTCGTGCTCTCCTTCCTGCATCGGCGCGCAATCACCTGGCTCGGCATGGCGCTTGGCGGCTTCATCACGATCATCGTCGGCGTCTACATTCTGCGCCGCTGGCCCTGGGACAGCCTGTGGGTCATCGGTCTGTTTCTTGCCATCGACCTCTTGATTCAAGGGATTAGCTGGGTCGTGCTCGGCTTCAACCTGCGCAAGGTATCACAGGCAATGCGTGCGGGCATGCCAATGGAGTTTCGGACCAGCGGCGGCGGCGAGGCTTGAAGACACGGTTCGCGCACGCCTTTGGGCGTTGCGGCTAAACAGGACAAGGCGTGGAATTCAAGGTCGAGAATCTGTGCGGCTTCCTCATTCGCAGCAAGCTCATGACCGCGCCCGAAATGCTGGCGATGCGGCAGCGCTGGGAGGCGGAGGCCAAGGACAAGACGCACGTCCCCAGCTTCGTCAAATGGCTCATCGCCAAGAACTACGTCACCGAATATCAGGGCAGCCTTCTCTTGCGCGGCCAGGTCGATGACTTCTTCCTCGGCGATTACAAGATCCTCGAGCGCGCCGGCCGCGGCCGAATGGCGGGCGTCTACAAGGCGGCCCACAATTCGGGCCAGATCGTCGCGATCAAGGTGCTGCCGCCGTCGCGGGCCAAGAATCCGCAATTGCTCGCACGCTTCCAGCGCGAGGCCCGGCTCTCCATCAAGCTCAAGCATGCCAACGTCGTCCGCGCCTTTCAGCTCGGCGAAACTCGTGGCGTTCACTATCTCGTCATGGAATACCTCGAAGGCGAGCCCCTGGACGAGGTGCTACAGCGACGCAAAAAGCTGCCGCCGGGCGAAGCGGTGCGGCTCATCCATCAGGCGTTGCTCGGCCTGCAACACATCCACGAACGCGGCATGGTGCATCGCGATCTCAAGCCCTCGAACCTGATGTTGATCCCTGCTCCCGCTCGCAAAAGTGACGAGACAACTGCGAAGTCCAATATCAAGATTCTCGACATCGGCCTGGCCCGCGAATTCTTCGACGAGAACCGCCCCAACATGCTCGAGAAGGCCGAGTTGACGGGTGAAGGAGTCTTGCTCGGCACGCCAGACTATCTCGCGCCGGAACAGGCGCGCGACCCGCGCGCCATCGACATTCGCGCCGATATCTACAGCCTGGGCTGCACGCTGTATCACCTCTTGTGCGGACAACCGCCGTTTCCGGACAAGAACATACTCAATCAGATGATTCGGCACGCCACCGAGACGCCGAAGCCGATCACCGATTTCAACCCGGGCATTCCCGAGGGGCTGGCCCAGATCGTAGCCTGGATGATGGCGAAGCAGCCGACGCAGCGTTATCCGACGCCGGCACGGGCGGCCCAGGCGATGGACGCGTTCCTGATGGTGACGGCGGATTCGACGAAGCCGGTCGAAGAGACGCCGCAGATGCGTCGGTACTTGACATGGCTGGAGTTGTCGGAGCCCGCGCAGCCGGAAGGGGACGCGACGATACCGCCGCCCGATGTGATACCGCCACCGCCGCCGCTGAAGGCGAAGTCGAGTCCGAGCGTGCCAGCCGCGGCACCCGCGCCGCCTTCGGCGCCGGCGAAGCGTAAGAGGCGGACTGGAGTGCGGACGCCCGAAGCGACCGCTAAGGTACCAGCCGCACCCGCCGCCATTCCGTTGCCCGCCGCTCCTGCGGCTACGCCGCCTGCGGCTCCTGCAGAGTATGATGTCGAGTTGGTAGACGTGGCGCCGCCAGAGCCGCTGGTACAGAATCGGTCCGCCGTCCCGGCCAAGGCAATTGGCGGCCTCAATCTCAGCAAGCGCGACCTGTCGATGCTCGGCGTCGGCGCCGGCATCATGCTCGTGTCGTGCCTTATCTGCGCCGGGATTCGTTCTTTGCTGACTCTGCTTGCAGGCGGCGAGTGATTCAAACCTCGTTCCCACGCTCCGCGTGGGAACGCACTTCTTCGCGACGCTCCTGCGTTGCGGACAGAATCCTTGCATTCGCATAACTTTCTTGCAAGAGATCCGGTGCGCAAGCCAGAATTCCTTGCATCACCATCAATGGTACTGCAAGAGATCCGGTGCGCAACGCAGGAGCGTCGCGAAGAAGTGCGTTCCCACGCAGAGCGTGGGAACGAGGAGCTTTCCTTTTCCTTCATCCTTCGACTAGTACCGCAGACGCATTTCGGTGCGGTAGAACTGCGTCGGGCCGTGGTCGTTGCCGAAGCCGAAGGCAGCAGCGACGCCGAAGTCGGCTCGTTCGCAGAACTGGAAGCGGATACCGGGGCCGGCGTTGGCGTAGTTCGAGCCGCCGATGCCGATCGGGGCGCCGGTGATCGGATCGCTGAACTGGCCGCGGAACGACCAGCCGTTGAGTTCCATGGTGCCGACGATGTTGAAGCAATCGCCGACGTGGCAGAGATTCTGGTTCAAGCTGGCGTGATAGTGGAACACGCTGCCTGCGAAGCCGGGCGTGCCGCCGAGCGGGATCCAGTCGGCGATTTCCGTCTGCAGGTAAGTGGTCTGCGTGATCTTGAGGGCGGTGAGAATGGACGGTTCGAGCGAGACATGTCCGGTACCGAGGCCGTTCTTGAAGTTGCCAGTCGGCAAGAACGTGCGGAACTGGAACGTGATCAGCAGCAACTCGCGATCAAGCAGGACCGACTTGGTGCCCAGGTTCATATCGCCGAAGCCGCCGGCGCCCGGACCGACGAGCGGATCCATGTTCATGTAAGGCAGCTCGAAGAAGAAGCTGAAGCCCTTGGCGGCGACTTCTTGATAGAAGGTCAGGGCGGCGTAGTTGACGTAGGGCGTGTTCACTCCCGGCCCCTTGCCGCCGATCTGCGCCCACAGGAATTCGGAGGTATCCGGGAAGCGATAGCGGACGCTTTCATCCCAGCGGATGCGCGATTGCGTGACGGGCCGCGGCCCATCCTGGAAGAAGGCGGCGTTTGCGGCTGGGATCCAGCTCGGTTCGTAGCACGGATCGGGGCAGCAGATCTGGTCGTAGAGGCTACCCATGAAACGGCCGAAGACGGTGTCGCGATCGCCGCAGCCATGGCAGATTCGGCCTGGCACGCACGATCCGGAACCGCAGCCGCCGGCGCCGCAACCACCCGAACCGCAGCCACCGCCGCCATGCCCGCCCCAGCCGAGGCCGAACGACGGCTTCAGGCCGCAGCTGGCGCAGCCGCCTGAGGTCTGCTGCACGCCCGGATCAGCGGTCGGCAAGGTCGTTGCGATGGGAGTGGCATTGGAAACCGGCGCGTCCAATTGCGGAGGCGGGGGAACGGTCTGCGCCCGCATGGAGCCGGCCACGGTTAACAGGAGGATCAGGGCCGCTACCCAGATCTTGCCAGCTTTCCAGGTCGTATATTTTGATGTGGTCACCGTACACTCCTTCGTACATCGTAACGTTGGCAAATCCGACAGAAGCGTTACCTTCCCTATCGACGGAATGAACCGCAATCTTCGCCCAGCCGGTAAATTCGCTGGAGGACCGAAAGGCCCGACGCGCCGCAGAATCGGCAAAGTTTGCCAGAGTTGCCCGCATTGACGTTTGAGCCGCAACGTCGAAGGCGTGCGCGGACGGAATCACTCGCAATGACATGGGGCACGTCCGCGCACGCCTTCGGCGTAGCGGCTAAACGGGGGATTTGACTTGGATTAGAACCACTCGACATCCGCCTCGCCGTCGCGAACGTCGCCGATGACGAACGTCGGGATGCCGAGCTCGTCGGTCAGGCGGCGCTGGATGCTGTCGGCGAAGTAAGGGCTGACGATCATCACGAAGCCGATGCCGTTGTTGAAGACCTTGTCCATCTCGAGTTGCTCGACTTCGCCGAGCTTTTGCAGCCACGTGAACACCGGCGGAATCGGCCAGCTGCCACGCTTGAGGAAAACGCGCTTGCCAGGTTGCAGCACGCGCGGCACGTTGCCCGGTAGGCCCTCGCCGGTGATGTGGGCCAGGCCGCGCACGACGCGCTTCTTGATCGGATAATGGTCGAGCACGCGATGCACCGCACGCACGTAGATGCGTGTCGGCTCCAGCAACTCTTCACCGACCGTGCGGCCCAGTTCCGGCACGTGCTCGTCGATCTTGAGCCCGGCGTGGTCGAAAACGATCTTGCGGGCCAGGCTGTAGCCGTTGGAATGCAAGCCGCTGCTGGCCAGGCCGAGGACCACGTCGCCCGTCTGGATCGCCCGGCCGTCGATGATGTGCTCCCGTTCGACGACACCGACGCAGAAGCCGGCGAGATCGTAGTCGCCCGGCTGGTAGAAATCGGGCAAGATGGCCGTCTCGCCGCCAACGAGGGCGCATTCGGCGTCCTTGCAGCCATTGCTGATGCCCTTGATGATTTCCTTGATCAGCGGCGGATCATCCTTGGGCAGCGCGAGATAATCGAGAAACATCAGCGGTTCGCCGCCAGTGCACAGGCAGTCATTGACGGACATGGCGACGAGGTCGATGCCGACGGTGTCGTGCTTGTTCATCATGCCGGCGATCTTGAGTTTGGTGCCGACGCCGTCGTTGCAGGTGACGAGAACGGGATGGCGATAGTTGCGCGCGAAGAGGCGCGAGTTGTAATCGAGGCTGAAGAGAGCCGCGAAGCCGCCGAAGCCGTCGAGGACGCGGGGCGTGTGGGTGCTCTTGATGAACGGAATCATGCCCGCCAGCGACTGCTCGTAGAGTTCGACGTCGACGCCAGCGTCCTGGTAGGTCAGATGCTTTTTCGCCATGCGGGCATTTTATGAATCGCGCGGCTCGTTCCCAAACTCCGTTTGGGAACGCTTGTTTGGAAACCCCGATTCCGGCTGGTGGAATCGGCGATGGTCGATTTGCGGTAGGACTGAAAAGTGACGGGAAGCGGAGTTTCCCGAGGTGCGTTCCCAAACGGAGTTTGGGAACGAGATTGATTCACGCAACCTTGCGTTTCACCTCGGCCGGCTGATTCAGCAGATCCCAGACATCGGTACCGAGGGCACGCAGCAACACCGCGAGGGAGCCGCTCATGATCTGCAGACGCGTCAGGTCGTTCCAGCTCAGGGACAGGCGATTCCACAGGACACGCACCTGATACGTGTTTTCTCCCAGGCGATGGATGGCGATGCCGAAGCGTGCCGGCGCTGGGCCCTTGAGCGTGACGCCGTCGGGGAGGTGCCAGACACGATCTTGTACGTCGGCGTTCCAGCGCAGTTCCATGGCGGAGAGCGGTTCACTACCGCGCTCGATGAAGCAACGCAGCACATTCGGCTTCGGCAGATCCATGTCAGTTTCCCTTGGTCTTTGGCGTCGGCGTGCTCGTGGGTTCCGGCCGAAACAGCGATTCCGCGCGATCGGGATGGCGATCGAGATATGCGCTCAGCGCGGAATAGAAGAGCTGAAGCTGGCCCAGGCCCTGCTCCGCGAGTTTCGGTCCCGATTTGCCCATCATCTTCGTGACCGCGCTAGCGGCCTTGCTATCGGTGTGAATGACGACATCTGCCTGGTGTTGCACGACCACGGTGCCGTCGGACGTTTTGCCGTCGGTGTGCCGCAGGATGACGATCGCCTTGACAGGCACGAGCGGCAACACGGCGCTCGGTTTCACCTTGCCCTCGGCAAACCAGACGCGCATCTCATTCGACTGGTGGATGACTTCCCAGGTGACGTCGGTGCCGGTCTCGTCGGCGTAGCCGAACTTGCCGCCGCCGCGGCGCGTGATCGAGACACACTTGGCGCCGAGGCGACGCCAGGCGGTCACGGCGCGATCGGGATTATCGAGCAACCAGTAATATTGTTCCGGCACGCACGGAAACGTCTCGGCCGGCCCGCGCGCCATGACCGTGGGCCGATCGATCAATTGCTTGGCAATGCTGGCCGCGCGCTCGCTGAGCTGGTCCCACGGCAGGGTCACGCTCACCAAGGGCTCGGTCTTTTTCAGCAGCGGCCAATCGGCGACGGCATCGCCGCAAGCTGCGTGACTTAGCCAGACCACGCAGATGAAACTGGCGAACGTGCGTTTCATGCGCACCTCACGGCAAGAGAGGAAGGGCATTCCTCTTCTTCATCGAATGCCGATCGCGCAGACATGAACGATTTTTCTTCTCTCAAGTCACTTGGGATTGCTCGATCTCGTGGATTTTGCCTATAGTCGCGCCAAGCCCAGGGGTGAGCGTACTCGCGAACCCCTGGGATCACAGGTGCTCCACCATGAAAAGAATCCTCGCCAGCAAAACAACATGGATCGTCGTCGCGCTCGTGGCCTGCGTTGGTTCCATAGGCTACTGGCAGCGCGGACCGCTAGAAGCGTGGTATCACGTCCGCCAACTGCGCAGCGCCGATGAGGAGAATCGCGAGGCTTGCGCCGCCCGGGTAGCGGCGCTGGAAGAGGCGGCGTTGCCGCGCTTGCTTGATGGCTTGTATGACGCCGATCCGGAGGTGTGCGCCAATCTGCAAATGCCGTTGTGCATGATCGCGCAGCGTTGGGGCCCGCATGATCCACGCTCGTTGCGGCTGGCGGAACAGGTGCATGACCAGTTCAACGCCTTCAGTCCAGCGGGACAGGAGAAAGCCGTCGGGGTGTTGACAAGCCTGGTGCATCTCGAACGCCGTGCAGACGGCGGAGCCGAGATGCAGGAGAATCCGCCGCCATCGTTGCCATCGAAATTAACCACGCTTGTTGGCGAGGTTCTGATGACGGCCGAACAGATCGACCATCTCCGTCCTGGCGCGTTGCTGCTTGCAGCGGAGCTGATCGACGGCGTCCAACCGGGCCAATGGGTCGATGTCGGTCGTGACATGGCGCAGCGTGGCATGAAGGACGCGAGCCCAGCCACCCGTGCGGCCGCCTTGCATCTGCTGGCCCGCAAGTCGATGCGTGGGGACGAGCATCTAGTTGAACAAGGGGTTGCGCTCTTGCAGGACCCGGAAGCCAGCGTCCGCAAGGCAGCCCTGGTTGCGATGGCCTCGGAAGCGGACGCGGTGCGTGACGAGGCCTTGCTGCCGCTCTTGCACGATTCGAGCGATGAGGTGCAATACTGGTGCGAGATCGTATTGCGCAAACGCGGCCGGACCGACGGCGACATCCAGCGGGCCCGCATGATCACCGACAAGAACCCCGCGACGCGCCTACGCGTCATCTTCGGATTGCGCTCAGGGCAGGACATCAACGTCGGCGCCTGGCTCATGCAGCTCAGCCACGACCCGTCGCCGATGGTGCGTGCCGCCGCGGTCCGGGCGGCGGGCGATCAGCCACAGGTTGATTTTGCGGACCGCCTGCGGGAGATGGCCGAGCGCGATCCGAGCGAGACCGTCCGTCAGAACGCGCGATTCTATGTGCAGCAGCGCAATCCGATTGGCGAGCCTTGACGCGCCACTCGACGGCTCGTCTGACATTTCATTCAATATCGTTGTCATTTTTGGCAGTCTCATCAGTGCGGCACTATGGGCGCAACCTTAAGCCGCGCCAGTGGTAGCGTCGCAGCACACTTCGGCATTCGCTTTGCATATGCCCTCTCACCCGGAGGTGCGTACATGGACCAGAACCGATTTACCGAGAAATCCTTAGAGGCATTGCAAGCCGCCCAGCGGCTGGCTGCCAAATTCAATCATCAGCAAGTGGATGTCGAGCACGTCTTGCTGGCACTGCTCGATCAGGAGCGCGGTCTGGCATCGTCGATTCTCGCCAAGGCCGAGATACCCGTTGATGCGCTCAAGATCGCGGTGCAGCGCGAGCTCGAAAAGCTGCCGCGCGTCACCGGCGGCAGCAGCGACAATATTGGCATCACGAACCGACTGAACCGCGTCCTCGGCTGGGCCGAGGATGAGGCGAAGAAGATGAAGGATGACTACGTCTCCGTCGAACATCTGCTGCTCGGCATGCTCGACGACAGCGGTGCCACGAGCCGCATCCTCAAGCAGTTCAAGGTCGACCGAACCAACCTGACCAAGGCAATCCAGGAAGTGCGAGGACATCAACGCGTGACGACTGCGAATCCCGAAGCGACCTACGAGTCGCTCGAAAAATATGGCCGCGACCTGACGAAGTATGCCCGTGAGGGCAAGCTCGATCCGGTCATCGGCCGCGACGAAGAGATTCGCCGCGTGATCCAGGTGCTGTCGCGGCGCACCAAGAACAACCCCGTCCTCATCGGCGAGCCCGGCGTCGGCAAGACCGCCATCGTCGAAGGGCTGGCGCAGCGCATCATTCGCGGCGACGTCCCCGAAAGCTTGAAGAACAAGAAAGTCGTTGCCCTCGACATGGGGGCGTTAATCGCCGGGGCCAAGTTTCGCGGCGAGTTCGAGGAACGCCTGAAGGCGGTCCTGAAGGAAGTCACCGAATCGCAGGGGACCATTGTCCTCTTCATTGACGAGCTGCACACTGTCGTCGGCGCCGGCAAGGCCGAAGGCGCGATGGACGCCGGCAACTTGTTGAAGCCGCTGTTGGCGCGCGGCGAGCTGCATTGCATCGGCGCGACCACGCTCGACGAGTACCGCAAGTACATCGAGAAGGACGCGGCTCTCGAACGCCGGTTCCAGCCGGTGCAGGTTCAGCAGCCGTCGGTCGAAGACACGATCTCGATCCTGCGCGGCTTGAAGGAGAAGTACGAGGCCCATCACAAGGTCCGCATCAAGGACAGCGCGCTCGTGGCGGCCGCGGTGATGTCGAATCGTTATATCAGCGATCGCTTCCTGCCCGACAAGGCCATCGACCTCATCGACGAGGCGGCGGCGAAGCTGCGCACCGAGCGCGAATCGCGCCCCGACAAGCTCGATCAAATCAGCCGGCAGGTGATGCAACTCGAGATCGAACGCGTGTCGCTCGAGAAGGAACGCGACGCCGCCTCGCGCGATCGGCTCGAGAAGCTCAAGAAGGAGCTTGCCGACCTCAAGGAGCAGGAGGCGACGCTGAATCAACAATGGGAAGCCGAGAAGAAAGGCGGTCAGACCACCGGCGCGTTGCTCGAAGAACTCGAACGTCTGCGTCTCGAACTCGACCAGGCGAAGGCGACCAGCAACTTCGGCAAGGCAAGCGAGCTACAATACGGCAAGATCCCGGCGCTCGAAAAGCAATTGCACGACATGGAAAATGCGAAGCCGGAAGCGAAGGAAAAGGATCGGCTGACCAAGGATGAAGTCGACGAGGGGGACGTGGCGAAGGTCATCAGCCGTTGGACCGGCATTCCGGTTGACAAGCTGCTCGAAGGCGAGATCCAGAAACTGCTCCATCTCGACGACGAGCTGCACAAGCGCGTTGTCGGGCAGGACGAGGCCGTCAGCGCGGTGGCCGAGGCCGTTGTGCGCGCTCGCTCGGGCCTGAAGGATCCGAATCGGCCGATTGGCTCGTTCATCTTTCTCGGGCCCACCGGCGTCGGCAAGACGGAACTCGCTCGCGCCCTTGCGGAGTTCCTCTTCGACGATGAGAAGGCTATGATCCGCATCGACATGTCGGAGTATCAGGAAAAGCACACGGTCGCTCGCCTGGTCGGCGCTCCGCCCGGCTACATCGGCTTCGAGGAAGGCGGCCAGCTCACGGAAGCGGTTCGACGCCGGCCCTATTGCGTGGTCCTGTTCGATGAGATCGAGAAGGCCCACGTCGATGTCTTCAACGTGATGTTGCAGATCCTCGACGACGGCCGATTGACCGACGGCCAGGGACGCACGGTCGATTTCAAGAACACCATCGTCATCATGACGAGCAACGTCGGCAGCCAGCGTATCCTCAACTATCAGGGTTCGTTCGCCGGCGAGGGCTATGAGGCGATGAAGGACGCGGTGCTCGACGAGATGCGCAAGCACTTCCGGCCTGAGTTCCTCAACCGCATCGACGAGATGATCGTCTTCCACGCGCTCGACGAGGAGCATCTGAAGCAGATCGTGCTGATTCAGCTTCGCCGTCTGCAAGACCGCCTCGCGGATCGCAAGATTTCGCTGGAGCTAACCGACGCCGCCAAGACGCATCTGGTGCGCGCCGGCTATGACCCGGCGTATGGGGCTCGTCCGCTCAAGCGCGCGATTCAGAAGGAAGTCGAGAACGCGCTGGGCCGTGCGATCCTGGAGGGCAAGGTGCGCGATGGGCAGACAGTCGTCGGCGATTACGACGTGAAATCGCGGCAGATGGTGTTTCGGGCGAAATAGGCCTATTTGGAGACCAATTTCTCTACTTGCTCGCGGGCATCCTTCACCATCGGCTCGAATTGGCTGTCGAACCAGAGCTTGTCGCCGAGAATCTCGAACTGGCGATGCGCCCGGCGATAGTGGCCGCAGCGGTAGCAATAGTAGGCGTAGCGGCTGCGGATCTCGACGTTGTCGGGATGGGCCTCGAGCGTCTTCGCATAGACATAGAGGATGTCGGCCGCCACGTCGCGATTGCGAAAATAGCTCGCCCGCGCGGACTCGCTTCGCTCGTTGTTCGCGATGAGCTGATGGGCGTGCACGACGGCAAGCGGAATGCCGCACTCCCAGTTCTTGCTGTCGCGGCAGGCGCGGCCGAACTCCAGCACCTCGTTCGTCTTTTTCTGGCCAGTAAGCCAGTCCAGTTTCATCTGGCAGGCGGGAAGCCTGGGCCGATGTTCCATGGTCGCCGTGAACCATTTCTCCATTTCGCCACGGGCACGCGGCTTCATCACTTCCCAGCGCAGCATCTCATTGGCAGAGGCGAAATGCGGTACGTTTTGGAACGAGCTTTCCAGGTAAGAACGGCCATGAATCAACTTCGCTTCCGGAAGCTTCAAGGTCTCCTGTGACCGGATGGTAGCGAGCTGGCGCTGGTACCAGTGAAGATAAAACCAGCCTTGTAAGAAGTAACGCGTGGCTTGCAGGTTCGTGTCGCGCGACAAGGTCGCGTCGACAAGCTCCCAGCTCATCTGCGGGCCGTAGCCCAGGCTCACGTAGGCGTCGTACGCCTGGCGCGCGTTGTCGAACCAGATTCCCCCGAGGTCCTCGCAACGTTCGTCGCCGCCGGCGCTGAGGACGATCAAGTCCAGGCGATCCGTGACCAGCTTCTTCAATTCCGCCTTGACGCGCGGGTCGGCAACACGCTTTAGCTTCAACTGTTCTGCGTGCTGAATCGCGCCCGTGCGGCGGAAGTAGGGATAGGTGCTCGAACGCAGCCCCTTCGCCGCGTTGAGAAGGCCGGCTTCGCGTTCGTTGTCCCCCATCTTTGGGCTGGCGTAACGGTAGTGCAAATAGAGCAAGAGCGGATCATCGCAGCCTGCTTCGATGGCTTTCGTGGTGGCCGCGTGGATCGGTTCATGGTCGGTCTTAGCATAGGTCATGTCGCAGAAATTCCGGACCGTGAGCTCCATGGCTTTGTGGACGTGTTCGTCCCAATCCGGACTGCGATTGCCGACGTAGTCGTAGTACTCCAGCAACGTGCGGCGATTGAATTTCTGCATGCGTTCCAGCATGGGCCTGGACGTTTCGGCCAGCAAGATCGCGGGCACCGGCCCGGCGCGGGGTGGTTCGGGCGGAATCGCGTCGATGTCTTCTTCCGCGGATTCCATCGAGGTCGGCCACATTGCCAGCGCCGATCGGAATTCGGGAAAGTAAACTCTCGCCACCGTCACTGCGAAAAGTCCGAACGTTCCGATGCCGATGACGATAAGCACCTTCTTCGCGATGGGGTTCATGGGCGACGCGGGCGCCTTGGTCGGATCTTGTCCGATGAGTTCCGAGAACGGCCAGCCGATGAGATAGACCAGCACCAAGACCGTGGCCACAATTCCCGATTCAATGGCGATAAGGGTCGAGCGCAGCGAATCGTTCTGCGTGAGCTGGCCGTAGCCATAGCGGTACCCGTAGGCAAAACCTATCACGAATGCAAGCGGCATCGGCGCACACGCGAGAATCGCCAGGAGCTGGCCCAGCGATCCGCGCACGACGCGACGAGTTGTGAGGTGGAATTTGCCCTGGGACAGCGCCCGGATACCAAATATCAGCAATGCGATTTCAATCATCCGATGACGCTCACCAAATCGAAAGGCGATCCAAATGTGCCTGTTGAACAATAGGTCACTGGTGAATGGGCGTCAAATATGAGAGACGAACGGACCTGCGCAGACGTCGACGACGTAGCCGCAGGCTGCTATGCAGGATTGAAGTGACCGTGATCACATCATCTGCAGATTCGGATAATCGCAATGTGGACAAGGCTTCGGTTGGCTCAAGCCTGCAAGCTGGCAGCCGTCATCGCCGAACGCGCGCACAAGGCTGCTCAGATAAGTTCGCGGATAACTTCGCCGCGCGGCAGGATGTGGATCGGACGCCCGGTGATGTCCGGGAGCGTGTCGGACGGGTCGATGCCGAAGCGCTGATAGATCGTGGCAAGGAGGTTGTTGCTGTCCATGGCGCGCTGGACGGGATGCTCGCCGCGCGAGTTGGTCGCGCCGATCACCTGCCCCATCCGCAGACCGCCGCCGGCAAGCAGCACGCTCATTGCGCGGGGCCAGTGATCGCGTCCCGGCCGGCCGGACGCGTCCTGGTTGCGGATCATCGGCGTGCGGCCAAACTCGCCGCAGAACACGAATAGTGTGCGTCGATCGAGGCCGCGCGCGTACAGGTCGTCGATCAGGGCCGACATCGCGTAGTCGAGCACCGGCAACTTGATGCGGTACGCATCGAAGATGTGCGAGTTGACCGAATGATCGTCCCAGTTCGACGTGACACCCACCGATTGCGGCAACCGATACGTCGCCTGGCATTGCACGAAGCGCACGCCGGCCTCCACCAGCCGCCGGCACGTCAGCAGGCTCTTGCCCCAGAGCGTGTTGCCATAGCGAAGGCGCGTGTGTGCGGATTCCTTGCTGAGGTCGAACGCATCGCGCGTCGCGCTGCTCGACAGAATCTCGACCGCCTGGCGGTGATGCCGATCCCACGTATCGAGCGTGCCCGATTGTTCGCTGGCGCGGCGGAAGGCGTCGAGGCGGTCGAGCAAATCAGAACGCTGTTGCAGGCGCAGCGTCGAATCGGCGGCGAGCTGCACGCCATCGCTGTTGCCGTAGATCGGAATCGGATCGTACTGGTTATTGCCGGAGGCGGAGATCGGATTGTTCGGTGCGACCATGAACGGCGCGTAGGCGCGACCAAGATAGGCCGGGCCAGCGCCGTAGAACTGGGTGTCAGCGACGAACACCGGAACATTGCCGTGATGCGTAAGTTTGCGCGCGACAACGGAGCCGAGCTCGGGGTACTCGCCATTCTGCAGATTGGCGGCAATCGACGCATGCCCGGACAGGAAGCGATGCGAGCCGCCGGAGTGTTCGGCGCGTTCGTGATGCAGGCTGCGCACAATCGTGTACTTGTCAGCCATGCGTGCGAGCCGCGGCATCAACTCACAGATGTCGATGCCCGCGACGTTGGTGCGCGTCGGCTGAAAGTCGCCGCGAATCTCGGCGGGAGCGCCGGGCTTGAGGTCGAATGTCTCCAGATGGCTGGGGCCGCCGTTGGCCCACAGCAGGATGACGGAGAAGTCGCGATTGCTCTCGCGCGCCGCTAACGCCTGGGCCAGGGACGGGTGGATACCGGCACAGAGCGCGCCGAGGCTCAGGCCGCCAACCTTGAGCCAGGTGCGGCGATCGAGCGGGCCCGAACACAGGGACTGTTGGCGCGGCATGGTGGTACTATAAACGCAGTTCCGACGATTTGCAAGCGTCGGCATCATCGGCATTACTGGTATCGCTGGACCTCATCCCGGTCCCTTGGGCCGATGCGCCTTCAGGTTGCAGAGGCGGATGGTCGATGGCATGAATAAGCATCATTGTCCCGCAACATGGAAGGGTACTCATGGCAACCGCCACCGCACGTCTTCTGGGAATCACCGCATTTGTCGCCATGATGTGGGTAACCAAGGCTCGGGCCGACGACGCCCCTTGCCCGATCACGCTCGATCAGCTCAAGAAGATGACTGCCTGCGAGCTTGATCGCCTGTTCGAGCAGGCGCCGCCCGGCGCGATTCCGGTTGGCTACGCGCGCGGCCGCGTGTTGCTGATGTGCGACGCGCGCCATCCCAAGCTTCGCGCATGCATGGCCAGCTCTGTCTGGAAGGGCAAAACCTTCGACGAGTGCGGCGGCTTCATCAACCAGTTCCCCGGCTTCAAAGCCCTGCGTGGCAAAGCGGAACCCGGCGTGAGCTGGCACGACGGCAAACCGTGCCTCGTCCTCGATTACCCGTCCAACACCCCCATCTTCGGCAACACCCGCGACGAGATCCGCGAGGTCGCGCCGGGGCTTTATCTCGCGCGCCTCTACGAAGTCTGCCCCTGCCCGCATTTCCGGGGGTATTTCGCGATTGAGGTCGCTTGTGGATGTAAGTAATCGTCGCGCCGCCGTTGCTCTGTTATAATGCCGGCATGACCAATATCTTCAACGCGCCCTGTACCCGCCGTGAACTGCTAACGCGCTGCGGCATGGGCATGGCGTCACTCGGCCTGATGGACGTCCTCGCCCGCAATGGCGATCTCGCCGCGCAGGAGCGCAGCGTCAATGTCTCGCCGCTCGCGGTTCGCCAGCCGCACTTTCCCGGCACGGCGAAACGCGTCATCCACCTTTTCATGAACGGCGGACCGTCGCACGTCGACACGTTCGATCCGAAGCCGTTGCTGGCACGCTACGCCGGGCAGCCATTGCCTCGCGAGAATCTGCGCACCGAGCGACGCACCGGCGCGGCGTTTCCGTCGCCGTTCACGTTTCGACGCCACGGCAAGAGCGGCATTGAGGTCAGCGAGCTATTCCCGCATGTCGCGTCGTGCATTGACGATATCTGCGTCATTCGCTCCATGCACGCCGATGTGCCCAACCATGAGCCGTCGTTGCTCTTGCTGAATTGCGGCGACGCCCGCCAGGTTCGTCCCAGCCTCGGTTCCTGGGTCACCTACGGCCTCGGCAGCGAAAACCAGAATCTGCCTGGCTTCATTGCCATGTGCCCCGGCGGCTATCCGATTCAGGAATCGCAGAACTGGCAATCCGCGTTCCTGCCCGGCGCCTTCCAGGGCACCTACATCAACACGCAGCATCAGCAGCTTGATCGACTGATCGAGAACATTCGCAACACCAGTGTCAGTCGCCAGCAACAGCGCCAGCAGCTTGATCTGTTGCAACAGCTCAACCAGCGCCATCACGAGAAACGCGCGTCGGACGCGCAGCTTGAAGCACGCATCCAGTCGTTCGAACTTGCCTATGGCATGCAGCGCGACGCGGAGGATGCGTTTGACGTGAGCCGCGAGCCGCAGTACATCCGCGACATGTACGGGCCCGGCGTGCAGGCCCGGCAGATTCTGATCGCACGGCGATTGCTCGAGAAGGGCGTGCGCTTCATCCAACTCTGGCACGGCGACGGGCAGCCGTGGGACAATCACGACGACCTCGAAGTCAATCATCGCCGACTTGCACGCCAATGTGATCAAGCGATCGGCGCGCTCATCAAGGATCTCAAGCAGCGCGGCATGCTCGACGACACGCTGATCATCTGGGGCGGCGAGTTCGGCCGCACGCCGACGGTGGAGCTGCCGACGCCGGGCGCGAACGCGGGCCGCATCAATGGGCGCGACCACAACCATTGGGGCTACACGACCTGGCTGTGCGGCGGCGGCGTCCGCGGCGGCACCGTCTACGGCGCCACCGATCCCTTCGGCTTCCAGGCGATCGAGCCGAAAGTTCATGTCCACGACCTGCAGGCGACGATTCTTTGGCTGCTCGGCTTCGACCACGAGCGCTTCACGTATCGCTACGCGGGGCGTGATTTCCGCCTGACGGATGTACATGGCCGGGTAGTGCGTGAGTTGATGGTTTAGTCAGTCAATTTGTGCAAAGCCATGATCTGTCCGAGCCTCGCACGTCAGTAAGCGGTCGGCATCCCACGCAGCGAGCAAATCCAAAGTACTGAGACAGAACCTGTGAGAGCCGCGCCGCGGAGCCCAATCCCTTGCGGCACACGAATCTGATAGATGCTGACCGCTTCCTCACCGGTCGCGGCTCGGACAGGTTCTGCCGATTGCATCAAAATCTGGGTGGACGGATATTTGCAATTCTCCGGCTGAATCGTTCATACAATCTCTCTGCGGATTTGCTCCAAAAGATGTCGCGCCATCCGGCGAATAAGATTGAGACGCACCCTGCTGGAGGATAGGTGAACCATGTCCACGCCAAATCCCCAACCGCCTACCGGCGCAATTTCACCTGGCCCGCCGCCAACACCCCCTCCGCCACCGCCGGATCCGCCGAAGCGAGAGATTTACGTCGTCAGCCATTGCGCGCTCTTCTACTGGTGGCCGGTCTGGCTGGTTGGCTTCATCATGGGGGTTATCTCCTTTTTTGACGGACATGTCCTGGCGGTGGTTCCGAGCGGCACCACGCCGCGCGAAGCACTTGTCAAGGCGCAGCCAGGGGAAAAGGACGACACGGATCGCGATGCGCTCGTCGTACCCAGGCATAAGAGGCTGCCGAAGCAGGCGTCCAATAAGGATGTGATCGACACGCCGCATCTGCACATCAGCCAGAGCAAGAACCTTGGTGTCGTCTTCGTCGGCGTGTTGCTCCTGGTAATCGTGATTACGAATATTCCCCTGCGCGGCCTATGGTCGGTAATCGTCATCGTGCTGATCGCATTCTTGGTGATCCTATTTGCGCTGCTCGACTGGTGGAACACCATCCTGGATTGGCTGACTATTCTCGATATCCGCATCACGGCCGGCGGCTACTTCGCGATCTCCACTGTGCTTTTTATCCTCTGGCTGGTTATCATGCTGGTGTTCGATCGCCAGATCTACATGGTCTTCACGCCAGGCCAGGTGCGCGTGCGCCAGGAGATCGGCGACGCAGAGATGACGTTCGACACCACCGGCATGTCGGTGCAGAAGCAGCGCAGCGACCTCTTCCGCCACTGGATCCTCGGCCTTGGTTCGGGCGACCTGATTGTGAAGACGTCCGGCGCGAATGCCCAGGAGATCCACATGCCTAACGTGCTGTTCGTCGGCCGGAAGGTTTCGGAGATCGAGGTGATGCTCGCCGAGCGTGCGGTGGTGCCGGGTGCCCGGGGCAGCTGATCGCGAGAATGAGGCGCAATAAGATGACTTCGGAATAACTGTGTTCTCAAGGAGCATCTCCATGCGAAAGATCAGCGCGTTTGCCGCGGTCGCCGCGTTCATTGTTGGACTGAACTTCGCGCAAGCCGGCGAAACCGTCGAGCTGGGCGGATTGACCTCGAAAGCGCCGAAGGAATGGAAGGCCCAGAAGGCCGCAAATCGGTTCCGCGTCTATCAGTTTGCCGTCCCGAAGGTTGATGGCGACAAGGAAGACGCCGAACTGGTCGTCTTCTTCTTCGGCGAAGGAGGAGGCGGCGGCATCGACGAGAACATCAAACGCTGGAAGGGCTTCTTTATTCCGCCGGAAGGCAAGACGATCGAGGAAGCGTCCAAGGTCGAGAAGTTCAAGGTCGGCAAGGGCGCGGACGTCGTCTACCTGGACGTGCACGGCACCTTCAAGTCCAAGTTTCCGCCGTTCGATCCCAAGGCGAAGGAAGTTCAGAAAGAAAACTTCCGCCGCTTCGGCGTCATCTTCGACACCGACAAGGGCGCTTACTTCATCACGCTGACCGGCCCCGCGAAGACCCTGGCAAAGAGCAAGGACGCGTTCGACGGCTGGATCAAGGCGTTCAAATAAGAAATCTCGTCCAAGCCCCGGGATGAGCGCAGCGATTCCCGGGGGTTACGCACATGTCCACGTTCCCGTTCGACTACACGCTGCCGTCCGACCTCATCGCCCAGGAACCGAGCGATCCGCGCGATGAAGCCCGTCTGTTGGTCGCCGATCGCCAATCCGGTTCGCTGCACCACCACCGCTTCCACGAATTGCCAAGCCTACTTCGGCCCGGCGACCTGCTCGTCCTCAACGACACGCGCGTCCTGGCCGCACGCTTGCTCGGCAAGCGCGTCAAGACTGGCGGCAAATGGGAAGGCCTCTTTCTACGCGAGCTAGGTGACGGTTCCTGGGAGATGCTGTGCCAGACGCGCGGCTCGCTGCAGGAAGGCGAAACGATCGTGACGAGCCGCGACAGCGAATCGTTGACATTGCAGATGATCGCTCGCCTTCCCAATGGTCGCTGGCAGGTGAAACCGCTCATGCCGGGAACGCCGGTCGAGTTGCTCGAGCGCTTCGGTCACATCCCGCTGCCGCCGTACATCCGCAAGGGAACCGCGACCGAGGCCGACCAGCGTCGCTATCAAACGATCTACGCCGCCCAGCCCGGGGCCGTCGCCGCCCCAACCGCGGGACTGCACTTCACCGACCGCGTCTTCGCCGGCCTCGCCGAGCGCGGAATTGTCTGGACCAGCGTGACGTTGCATGTCGGCCTGGCCACCTTTCAACCGATCCAGGTCGACGACTACAAACAGCATCCGATGCACCGCGAATGGGGCGCGCTCACGCAGGCAACCGTCGATGCCATCACTGCCTGCAAGGCACGCGGCGGCAGGCTGGTTGCCGTCGGCACTACGTCCGTGCGCGTGCTCGAAAGCGTTGCGCGACTCGGGCCATTGCGAGCATGGAGCGGGGAGACCGATCTCTTCATCCATCCGCCATACGATTTCAAGGTGGTCGATGCCCTGATCACCAATTTTCATTTGCCGCGCACCACGCTGTTATTGCTGGTGGCCGCGTTCGCCGGCGCCGATCTGATTCGCCGCGCATATGAGGAGGCGATTTCCGAACGCTATCGCTTCTACAGTTACGGCGACGCGATGCTGATAGACTGAAAGCATGAATCGAATTCGCGACATCGTCATCGTTAATCACCGCCTCGATCCGATCTCGACGGAATTGCACGTCCACGTTCAGCTCGATGAATGGACGCCAACTACTACGCTCAAGGGCCGCCTCATCGGCCCGCGCTCCATGCATCGTTCGACGATCGAGATCGCATATCCGCTGCACGAGATCGAGCGGACCGATCACGTCGTGCTGCGCGCCGTAATCCCTGAGCCAAGCTGGTGGGAGCCGAGTTCGCCGTTCTTGTACGAGGGCCCGCTCGAATTGTGGCAGGACGGCGCCCTGTGTGAACGAATGACGATCCGGCACGGCATCCGCGCGTTGCAGCTTACGTCGAAGGGCCTACGGCTCAACGGCAAACCATTCATCGTTCGCGGCACGATTGCTCAGGGCACATTGACCGAACAACAGGCGATCTCGCTGCGGGATGCCGGCTTCAACGCGGTCTGGCTTGTTGGCGCAACCGACATCGCGTCATGGAACGTCGCAGACCGTGTCGGCTTGTTCGTACTTGGATCGTGTTCCGAAATTACCGATTTCGTCGCATTCCGCAATGAGTTGACGGGCCATGCGAGCCGATTCGGGTGGATCTTCAATCGCGACGACCTGGCGAAAGCGCCACTCCAGCAACCCTCCCTTGCGATGCTCTACGGCATCAACACCTCGGCCCGCAGTAAACCGGAGCATGCCGACTTCATGGTCTGCACCGAACACGAGCTGGCGTGGCTGGACGATATCGAGATGCCGAGGATTGTCGTCACGAAGGCAATCGCGAATCCGTTGCCGGACCGGGCGAAGGTGATTGGCTGGATCGAGGCATAGGGTATAATCATCTGCATGAGCGCAGCAACACTCAAACCGAAATCAACCAAGCGGATTTCCGAGATCGTCATAGAGGGCTCGGTGCAAATACCTTTCTGGGTCACCGATCACGCCTCCTTCCGCCGGTGGGCCTTTTCTGACGACTTTCCTGAGCGTGGTCGCTTTGCATTTCTCGCGGACAAGCTATGGGTGGACCTGAGCGTGGAGACCGATCTCCACAATCAGATCAAGACCGTCATTACGATTATCGTCGGCTCCATCGTGTTGAACGAGGCGCTCGGCCGATTCTATGTCGATGGTATGTAACCGTCCGGTGAAGACGCCTTGCGGCGGTTGGTAGCATGGGGCCAAAGGAGGTGCCCCATGGCCCTACGTGTGGATGCCAGCAAGCAGGCGCGCTGGCTTGATCTCGTGCAGCGTTGGCAACGCTCGGATCTCTCGATTCGTGAATTCTGTGAACATCATCATGTCAGCGAAGCCAGCTTTTATTCCTGGCGGCGCGTGTTGCGTCAACGCGGTCTGATCGATGAGCCAACGCGAGCCACCCAGGCCGAGACGCCGGCGTTCGTCAAACTTTCGCTGAAGGAGCCGCCAGCCGCGGCGAGCCCGATTGAGCTTGTCGTCGGGCAGCGCGTCTTGCGTTTGCAACCCGGCTTCGATGCGGCCATGCTCCTCGAACTGCTGCGCGTGCTGGAGGAGCCGGCATGCTGAGCCTGTCATTGCCGGGACGCGTGTTCTTGTGCACCTTGCCAACCGACATGCGCAAGAGCTTTGATTCTTTGGCAGGCCTGGTCGAGCAGCAGCTCGGCCAGGATCCGCTCGCCGGTGATCTGTTCGTATTCCGCAGCAAACGCGGCGATCGGCTGAAGCTCCTCTACTGGGATTCCGACGGGCTCGCCATCTGGTACAAGCGCCTCGAAGAAGGCACCTATGCGTTTCCCGTGCCTGACACCGAGCGTGCCAAGATCGGCGAACATGGCCTGGTGATTCGTCCCGCGGAGCTGGCGATGTTGCTCGACGGTATCGAGTTGACCGGCGCCAAAAGACGCAAACGTTATCAGCGTCCGCAAGCGGCGCCGAACGCCTGACACGACGCACATCTTTTTTTTTCGACACCTTGAAGCACGCTCGGTGTTTCTTCTTACATGAACACGGAGCGTTCCACTTCGACTGCTGAGCCCACGCCGCTGCCCAACGACCTGTCGGTGTGTCACGCCATGATTCGCGAGTTACTCGACTCGCTCAAGAAGACACGTCACGATTACGAGGGCGTGCAGCAACGCCTCGATCTGCTCTTGCGCAAGCTGTACGGTCCGAAAGCCGAGCGTTTCGATCCGAACCAGCCATGGCTGTTGCCCGAGATGGCGCCGGATGTTGCCGCCGATATCGTGGATGCACGCCAAGAAGAATCATCCGGCGACGCTGAGCGTGACAACACGGCCCCCCAACGCAAGGGACATGGCCGCAAGCCGCTGCCCAAAGATTTGCCACGCCGACGCATCGAACACACCCTTGTCGAAGCGGAACGCGTCTGTCCCTGTTGCAACCGAGTCTGTACCAAGTTCGGCGAAGACATCAGCGAACAGCTCGACTACCAACCCGCTAGCTTGTTCGTCTGGCAGCATGTGCGTTTCAAGTACGCCTGTCCGAACTGCCACGATCACATCACGGTCGGCCACGCGCCGATCGCCGTCATCAATAAGGGGCTGCCCGGCCCCGGCTTGCTCGCGCAGATCGCCGCCAGCAAGTACGCCGATCACCTGCCGCTGCATCGCCTCGAACGCATCCTCGGCCGGCATGGCATCGAGTTGTCGCGTTCGACCATGTGCGATTGGATGGCTCACGTCGCCGCCATGTTGCAGCCCATCGTCGACCTGATGGCCACGCTGGTGCGACAGTCGAAGCTGATCCACACCGACGCCACCAAGATGCCGTTCCTCGACTCAAAGGCGCCGGGCCAAACCTTGTCGGGCCAAATGTGGGTCTACGTCGGCGACCGCGATCATCCCTTCGACCTCTTCGACTTCTGGCGCGACCACTCAGGCGCCGGCATCGATGCCTTCCTGCTCGATCACCACTATCGTGGCCACCTCAACGCTGACGCCCTCAACGTCTACGATCACCTGTTCCGCTCCGGCGGCATCACCGAGATCGGCTGCTGGGCCCATTGCCGACGCAACTTTTACGACGCCAAAGAGAGCGATCCGGCTCGCGCTCACGTTGTCCTGGCACACATCCGCCAACTCTACGCCATCGAGGCCAAGGCACGCGACCAGATCGCCGAGCACAACCTGGCCGGCGTCGAGGCCGACGCGTTGCGTCTAAAGCTGCGTCAGGAAACTTCCCTAGTCGAGCTGGCCACGCTGCACAACTGGCTCCAGGCCGAGCATCCCAAAGTGCTGCCCAAGAGTCTGATGGGCCAGGCCATCGCCTATGCCCTTCGGCATTGGCAGGCGCTGACCCGTTTTGTTGACGACGGCTTCCTGGCAATTGACAACAACGTCGCCGAGCGAACCTTGAGACACATTGCGATCGGCCGCAAGAACTGGCTGTTCGCAGGGAGCGCGAAGGGAGCGAAAACGGCAGCGACGCTATTCAGCATCACGTCGAGCTGTCATCGGCACCGCATTGATGCTTTCGCATATTTGCAAGACATCCTGCAGCGCCTGGCAGCGCAGCCCAATCCCGCAGCGGAGGAACTTCGCCTCTGGCTTCCGGACCATTGGACGGCGGCGCCACGAATCATTTCTTGATCGCCGGCCTGACACAAATCACGTCAGCCCACACAAACGGCCGCCGCTCTAACCGCGTCTTTACCGGACGGATACGATGGTATGTTGCTTACCAATCGCGCGGCTGGACTGTCGTGCGAGCCGGATGCCATGTTCGTGTCGACCAAACGCCTCGATTCTGGGAGGGTCACGTTGAAGCAAGGCGGCAAGTCGATGGAAATCACCGGGTCGCCTGATATGGCGCTCGAAGTCGTCAGCACCTCGTCGGTCGAAAAGGATCTTGTTGATGCGATCACGCTGTACGCCAAGGCAGGAATTCGCGAATACTGGATTGTCGACGCGACGGCCGACTCTCCTGAACTCGTCATCATGCGCCTGGTAGGTGGGAAATACGTCGCGGCGCGCAAGCGGCATGGCTGGGTCGCATCCAGAGTTTTTGGCCGATCGTTCCGCTTGACGTGCAAGAAGGACGCCAAGGGTACGTCACAATTCGCTCTCGAAGCTAAAGCTTGATCTCTGCTAGCGCATTAGCGAGTGTATCGATGTCCTCGGCCGTGTTGAACGGGCCAGGGCTGACTCGCACGGCGCCCTCAGGAAACGTACCGATCGCGCGATGGATGTAGGGCGCGCAGTGCAGGCCGGGGCGGATGGCGATCTCGAACGCCTGATCGAGAATGCCGCCGATCTCCGCGGCGGGCAATCCTTCGCTGCGCAGGCTCAGCGTGCCGACGCGGCGCGACATGTCGCGATGGCCGAATACTTCGTAACCGCCGATCTCATCGAGACGCTTCCACAAACGTTCAACCAGTTCCACCTCGTGCTGATGGATCTTCGCCAGTCCTTGCTCGGTGACATATTTGATGCCCGCCGCCAATCCGGCGACGCCGAGGACGTTGGGCGTGCCCCCTTCGAGGAAATACGGATACTCGCGCGGCTGCGTCTCGCTGGACGAGTCGCCGCCGGTGCCTCCTTCACGCCACGCGCCGACGATCGCGCCGGGGCCGACGTAGAGCGCGCCCGTGCCGGTCGGGCCGAGCAGCGACTTGTGGCCAGGGAACGCAAGCAGGTCAATATTCATCGCCTGGATGTCGATCGGAATGACGCCGGCCGTCTGGGCGGCATCGACGAGGAAAAGCACCTCGCGCTCGCGCGCAATTTTGCCGATGTCCTTGATCGGTTGCACGGTGCCGAGCACGTTGGAGCAATGCGTCTGCGCGATGAGCCGCGTCTTCGGAGTGATCGCACGCTTGACTGCATCCAGATCGATGGTGCCCCCCTTGTCGGCAGCCAATCGAGTCAGTGAGATTTTGCCCGCGAGCTCCATGGCACGCAACGGCCGGCTGACGCTATTGTGTTCAAGGTCGGTGGTGATGACGTGATCGCCGTCTTTCAGCACGCCCTTGAAGGCCATGTTGAGCGCGTCGGTGCAGTTGAGCGTGAAGATGAACCGTTCCGGCCCTTCGCCGTGAAAGAGCTGATTGAGCAGATGCCGGCAGTCATCAAGCGCCCGCTCCGCGGCGAGCGCCATCTTGTGGCCGGCGCGCCCCGGATTCGCGAGGTCGTGGCGTGCGAATGCGTCCAGAGCTTTGTAGACCGCTTCCGGCTTCGGAAAACTCGTCGCGGCGTTGTCGAGATAGATCATGATTTTGTCAGCAATTCACTCACAGGTAGGTCGGCAATCTTGACACCTTCGAGCACGAGCGGAACGGTTTCCTTTTCAAAGTACTCGAGCTTTTTCTGATACTTTCCCCCGCGCGGCTTCGTGTAGACTTCGATTTTGCGTTCAATGAGATTGACAAGCCAGAACTCGGCTATTCTGGCCTTGGCATATAGTTCGCCTTTGTACCGGCGATCATCGATCATGCTGGAATCGCCAACCTCCATCAACACGCCAATGTCTTTGGACCGAGGATGCCGTAGATCGTAGACGCTTTCATCGCCCCGGGCCAAAACAATGTCTGGTTCCGGTTCGCTATCTGCGAGTGTTATGGGGACTTGCACACGCAGTGTCCAATCGTCGGGGCAGACTTTCGCAACTCGGCTGACGATTCGTGTGACGGAACTCGCGTGGGGCGGATTCTGCGACATTTTGTTGACGATCCATCCTTCCAGCAGTTCTACGCGATCATTCGGCGCAAATACTCCTGATTCAATCATCTTGTGATATTCGGCAACGGTAAAGTGCCGGATCCGATCAGGATCGTTGACGCCCTCCATTGGTTTCAAAGCGGCGATTGGTGCGTTCATATGCGATCCTGATTTCAAGCTCTCTTCTTCCGTTCGCGCTACCGAGCAGGCATTCGCTTCAAGATATCAATTCCGGGTTGCCCCAGATTTCGCAACGAACAATCCATAGGCCGCCCCCTATCTCGGCAATTCTTTCACGTTGGCAGACCCGTTGAGAGCTGCGCGCCATTCCGATGCCGTCGCGCCTGCATTCCTTCCTGTCAGCCGCTGCAGCGCAGCCAGTGCCATGGTGCGATACGGCGACGCGCCAGCCGTAAACTCGCGCCGATACCTCTCGGCCTGCGCCGCCGTCAAGACGCGCTTGCGAACGACAAAATCGAAACGCTGCCTCTCGGGCCAGGGAGCGAAGTTCGCCACCTTCTGCATCACCGAAAAATCCTGCCGGAGATAGGTCGTGTCGGCCCGCACAAGAATGTCCGGCGTTGCAAAACGATTGTAGTATTCGCTCGCCGACGGGAACGGCACGCCAGGCACCGGCATCATGCCGTGCAGCGCGTCGACGTTCAACTTCTCCAGTCCCACATTCTCGGCTGTCACGCCCTTGATGCCTTCCACGTTCGGCGGAACTTCCTTGGCGCGCACCTTGCCAAAAATCTCCGGCGTGTTGCCCGGTGGATGGCACAACAGACAATTGCGATGATGGTTGATGCGCACAAGCTCACGGACGACAAAAGTCTCCCTGATCTTCACCGGCGCTCTCGGATCGGCCTCATCCAGTAGACGGACGAGTTCGCCGGCAAGGTCCGTACGTTTGAGTCGAACGATCGCGTCCGCCGCGTTCTGGGCGATGGCGGGCCAGGGATAGCGAATGCCTTGCAATAACACCATCGTGACGGATTCGGTCGAACTTCGATTTTTCAAGACATCGATCGCAGCCTGGCGCGTCTTGGCATCTTGGGCGAAGACCGCCAGGCGAGCGAGGGCGTGAGCGCTGCATTTTGCGAGGTCTTCGGTCTGATTGAAATGGTCGAGTCGCTTGACCAGGCCAGATTGAACCTGTGCCGATTCTGCGCCAAGCATCTGCAACAACGCAGCGATGGCGGCGCGATCCGCCGTTGTCAGAGATTCATCGCTTGCTCTGTTCTCCGTGAAAAGCTTGAGCAATCGTTTCTTGTCATAGGTGCTCCAAAAACTCTCCACGCGATCGGTGGGTTTCTTGTCGCGCCCTGCATCGACATGGAGCACATCGAGCTGGCTTCGCAACTGCCGGACTTCGGTCTCAAACCATGTTCGGTCAATGTCATTGAGCCGACACGCGCCGCCAAGCGTGAACGGCAATCCTTGCAGATCGGGGCGATGTTTCAGCAAGCACTCCATGAAACAATCTTGCTTCTTCTGATTGACGGCGTTGACCTTCGCCACTTGATGGGCAATGTGGACCAACGCCCGCCGGCGCGCAGCGTCCAGCGGTTCCTCCTCGAACACATACGGTTCGGCAAACTGCATTTCGGCCACCTCAGCGAGGTCGCTCCGCAACAGCTTGCTCGCCGAATCCATTTTCGGCGGCGTGGGCAGCAGGCTCTCGATCGGCGCGTTCGCGTCAATCTTGAAGTGATAACGGTTCACCCATGTCCACCCATCGCGCTGTGCCAGGACGGGCGCGGCGCAAGCGCCAAGGGCCAGGATTGCAAGGGACATCAGCAAGGAGGATTTTCGACGCATGTTCGATTCTCCTATGAGTGAGATCAATGCCCGATGTACTTCGCATACAGCACACGTGCCTTGTCCAGATCGCTCGTTCCCTTGATGATCGCGCGGCCATCCGGGAACACCGTGAACTCATGCCCTTCGGCGCCGAACTTGAGCAGGAAGCGGTTGAAGCTGATGTCGTTGGTCATTTGCTTGAGGTTGCTCGCCATCTCCTCGAAGTTCAACTTCGCCGCCACGCGATGGGCGACCTGCACCGCATTGCGGCCGCACAGGCTCGTGGTCTGTGAGCCCTGTTCGCCTTCGAGCCATTCGAACTTCTTGCGCTGGCAACACGGGCAATCGACCTTGCCCAGCAGCGGCGCCACCTTGATGCGGCGCGTGATGTTTTCCCACACATCAATGTAGACCAGCTCGCGGTTGATTGTGTCGAGCTGGCCGGTAAGGATCTTCAGGCACTCCGCGACCTGGAAGTTGGCGATGATGCTGACGATCGGCGCGAGCACACCGGCGGTCTCGCAAGTGCCGACCTCGCCCGGCGCCGGGGCGGCCTCGAAGACACAGCGCAGGCACGGCGTCTGGCCCGGGATGATCGTCATCGTCTGGCCATGGCTGCCGACTGAGCCGCCGTAGACCCAGGGTTTGTTCAGCTTGACCGCGATGTCGTTGATGAGATAGCGGATCTCGAAGTTGTCGGTGCCGTCGAGAATGATGTCCGCGTCCTTCGACAGTTCGAGGATGTTGGTGCGATCGATGTCGGTGACGACCGCTTCGATCTGGACGGTCGAATTCTTTCCAGCACATTGGGATCCTAAGCTTAGAATTCCACGTGGACAAGTTGTCGCG
>JADMIO010980214.1_pt1 | contig 59278 bp, 59 predicted proteins | sample 8958161 | NCBI WGS metagenome assembly JADMIO01 (sample SAMN16585339, study PRJNA669376) | soil metagenome | isolation source: Crop rotation soil | place: USA: Cullars Rotation, Alabama | collected 2011 | reverse complement strand
CGCGACAACTTGTCCACGTGGAATTCTAAGCTTAGGATCCCAATGTGCTGGAAAGATCTCGACATCGCCGGATCGGGCAAAGTGAAAGTGGGTCCGGTGAAGGGTTCGGTGAAAGCCGATATCGCCGGCGCGGGCGATGCCTGGATTGGTCCGGTGGCAGGCGGCCTCAACGTCGACATCGCCGGCTCGGGCGACATCTTCGTGCAGAGCATCAAGGGCAAGACCAGCGTCGACATCGCCGGCTCCGGTTCGGTGAAGATCGCCGAAGGCGAAGCCAATCCGCTGCGTGTCGACATCATGGGTTCGGGCAATTTCGACTTCGGCGGCGAAGCCGTCGATCCGCGCATCAGCGCGCTCGGCTCGGGCAGCGTGAAGATCAAGTCCTATCGCGGCAAGATGTCGGCTGACGGCATGGTGACCGTGAAGGTCGGCGACAAGAACGTCACCGTCGGCAAGGACGACGATGACGACGACGATAGCGGCGACAAGGACGACGACCACTAAAGTTTATTCGTGACGGAGCGCCTCGATAGGATCGAGGCGCGCCGCACGCCTGGCCGGGAAATAGCCGAACGCGACGCCGACACCGGCGGAGAACAGCACCGCGATCACCACGATCCCGGGCTCGATGGTGAAGGGCAAGGCCAGCGCGCTTGAAGCCGCGGCCGATCCCGACAGTCCCAGGATCACCCCGATCACGCCGCCCATGGCGGACATCACCACCGCTTCGATGAGGAATTGCAGCATCACATCGCGCTCGCGCGCGCCGATGGCGAGACGGATGCCGATCTCGCGCGTGCGCTCGGTCACCGAGACGAGCATGATGTTCATGATGCCGATGCCGCCGACCAGCAGGCTGACGGCCGCCACGGCGGACAGAAACGCCGTCAGGATCGCCGTCGTTGACTCCACCATGCGGGTGACTTCCTGCATGTCGTTGACTTCGAAATCATCCGCGGCGCCGAATTCCAGATGCCGCCGCTCGCGCATTAGCGCATGGACGTCGGTGCGGGCGCGCGGAACGTCGTTGGCATTGGTCACCGAGATCCAGATCAGATTGACGTCGGTGTTGCCGGCAAGCCGGCGCTGCACCGCCTTCAGCGGCATGATGACAAGATCGTCCTGATCCTGGCCGAAGCTGGACTGGCCTTTGGCCATGAGCACGCCGATCACGTCGCAGGCGACACGATCGATGCGGATGCGCGTGCCGATGGCGCTCTCGCCGCCGAAGAGTTCGCGCCGGACGGTTTCGCCCAGAATGCAGACGGCTTTGCCCGAACGTTCTTCCGAGGGCGAGAAATTTCGTCCCGCCGCGACCGGCCATTCGCGCGCCACGAAATAGGCGTCGGTCGTGCCGACCACCTGGGTGGTGCGGTTGCGGTTCATGCTGACGGCAACGCCCTGGCGCGCCTGCTGCGGCGCGACGGCGTTGAGCCCGGCGACTTCGCGTCGGATGGCATCGGAGTCCGCAATCTCGAACTGGGTGGCGGCAACAGGCGGGCCGCGGCGCTGGCCGGGAATGACGATGAGGAGATTGCGGCCCATGGAGGCGATGTCGGCCGTCACGCGCTTGGTGGCGCCCGAGCCCAGCGTCACCATGGCGATGACGGCGCCGACGCCGATGACGATGCCGAGCGTGGTCAAGCCCGCGCGCAGGAGGTTGTTGCGGATTTCCTTGAGCGCAAGCAGGAACGCGTTGGCGATCATGCCGGCACCTTGCGCGGCACGTTCGGCGCATCGGATGCGATCTTGCCGTCGAGGAAGCGAACCTTGCGGCTGGCATAATCGGCGATGTCTTCCTCATGCGTGACAAGGACGATGGTCAGCCCTTTCTCCTCGTTCAGCGATTTGAGGAGCTTCATGATCTCATGGCTGCGCGCGGTATCGAGATTGCCGGTGGGTTCGTCGGCGAACATCACCGAGGGCTTGGTGACGAGCGCGCGCGCGATCGCCACGCGCTGCTGCTGGCCGCCGGAAAGTTCCGAGGCCGTGTGATCTTCGCGGTCTGCAAGACCGACCTGTGCCAGCGCCTCGCGCGCCCGTGCGCGGCGCTCTTCCCGGGAGACGTGGCGATAGATGAGCGGCAGTTCGAGGTTCTCCAAGGCCGTGGTGCGCTTGAGAAGATTGAAACCCTGGAACACAAAGCCGATGTAGTAGCGGCGCAGCAGCGCCAGCTGATCTCGGCTGAGCGAGCTGACGTCGGTGCCGCGAAAAAGATAGTGGCCGCTGGTCGGAACATCGAGACAGCCCAGGATATTCATCGCCGTGGATTTGCCGGAGCCCGAGGGTCCCATCACGGCGACGAATTCGCCGTCGGCGATGGAGAGATCAATACCGGCAAGCGCGGTGACCGCCGCTTCGCCTTCGCCGTAGACCTTCGTTACCTGGCGGAGTTCGATGAGGATTTGCCCTGCTCCCCATCTGGCAATTTCGTATCGACCACGACCTTGTCGTCCACCGTGATGTCGCCGGAGGTCACTTGCGTGAACTGGCCATTGGTGGCGCCGAGTTTCAGATCGCGCGGGACGATCTCGCTGCCGTCGGCCACCCAGACGCGCCCCAAATTGGGACCGAGCTTCAGCGGCGGCGCCTTCTCGACGACGTCGTCGGACGGTGTAAAGCGCAGCGCACCGTTGGGCACCAGAAGCACGTCCTTCAAATGCGCCGCATTGATTTCGGCGGTCGCAGTCATGCCGGGCTTGAGAACAAGCTGCGGATTCTTCACCAGCAACACGCCGCGATAGGTGACGACGCCGGACACGGTCTTGGGCGCGCTGTGCAGCGAAATCAGCTGGGCGCCGAACTTGCGCGCGGGATAGGCATCCACCGTGAAGGTGGCCGCCATGCCTTCGCGCACCGCGCCGACATCGGCTTCGTCGACATCGACATCCAGCTCCATCAGCGAAAGATCGCTGGCCAGGGTGAAGACCACGGGTGTCGTCATCGCGGCGACCACCGTCTGACCGGGCTCGATCTTGCGATCGAGCACGACACCGTCAATGGGCGAGAAAATCGTCGCTTTGGAAAGCGTCGCTTCATCCATCTGGACTTGCGCACGGGCGAGCGCGACGCCGGCCTTGGCGCGGCCATACTCGCCTTCGGCATTGTCGATTTCCTGGGGCGACAGCGCGTTACTCTTCTTGAGCTTGCGGTAGCGCGTGATGGTCTCGCTCGATTGCGTGAGCGTGGCCTGGGCCTGGGCCTGTGTGGCGCGGGCCTGCGCCAGCTGCGCCATGATCTGGTCGGTGTTGATGTGAGCCAGTTTCTGGCCCTTCTTCACGCGATCGTTGAAGTCGACATAGACATTATCGATGCGCCCGGAAATTTCTGCGCCGACATCCACCTGGTCGCGCGGTGCCAGGGTGCCGGTGGCGCTCACGGTGATGGAGAGCGCGCCGCGGGTGACATCCTGGGTGACGTACTGGACCGGCGTGCCGCCGCCGAACATCCAGCGCAGCAAGAGGAGCAGAACAAGTGCCCCGATGCCGCCGATGATGAGCTGTTTGCGGGTGAAGCGGGTTTTGACGATGTTGCCCAGGCCCAGCCGCGCGATCATGTCGGCGTCGGGCCCAGAGTCGGAGCGGGGTGTCTGCTGGTCCAAGATTGCCGCTCACATTGCCCGGAATTTAGGTGGGCCTGAGAATTACACGGGCGTCTTGCCCGATTCCGGCGCCCAACCCCCTGCTGGGACGCGCGCTGTATGTCTGCATTGGGCCGGGCGGCGTCAAGAGCCTGGCGGACCTAACGGCAGGTCCCGGAACCCTCCAGCAACACGTAGCGCATGGCGTCCTGGCGGTTCTTCGTGGTCAGCAACGTCGCCACGGCATTTCCCTGCGTCAGGGTCTTGCTGAAATCGGCGCGGAGGACATCGGTCGCATAGGCCTTCATGTCAGCCGGCATATCTTTGGGGCCTTCCCAGACGAGCAGGCAGAGGCCATCGCGCTCCGGGCCGAACACTGAGACCGGATAGCCCGGCGTCACGACGCGGGCGCGCGGCATCACATAGCGCAGATTGCCGCCCAGATCGTAGGTCGCCGCCACCACGGTGCCGTGATCGAAACCGGCGGCGGCGAAGGACCGCGCATAGGACTGCATCGGCCAGTATTCGCGGCAGGTTTTACAAGTGTCGCCGTGATCCCAATAGATCCAGAAACGCAAGGGCACGATGACGGCCGCGAAGATGAAGGCAATCAGCGCGAAGATCTTGTTCGAACGTTCATAGTCACCTGCCAGCTTCACGCGCAGGAAGAACCAGATGAAGAGCGGCATCGTCACCTGGTGCATCCAGCGCGCTTTGAAGTCCTCCGTCCCCACGAAGAACACGGCGACCAGCATCATCAGCGCGCCCGCGATCATGGCGATCCCGTAGAACCGCAGCCAATCGTGATCCTCGACCGTTCCGGCCTGCGGCGGGAGTTTTCTGCAAGCCCGCCAATAGAGAAGCGGAAACAACAACAAGGCCGGGATCGTGGCGCCGACCAGCGCGACGACGAGATCGCCCGTACCCTTCAGCCAACCCAGCGGATCGAACGAAGGCCCCGTTCCCTTGGTGATCGTCTTGGCCAGCGTGAAAAGCGAATATTCGTGCGTTGTCGCCCACCAGGCATAGGGCGCCACGATAAGCACTGCGACGACAACCGTGGCGATCAACGGCCCGACGCGCAGCCGCGCCCGCAGCGACGGCACCATCATGTTCGCCGCCGACATCGCCAGCGGCAGCACGATGAAGATGTATTTGGAAAGAATTCCAAGGCCGGCAATGACGCCGAGCAGGATGTAGTCGAGCCAGCGCCCGCGGGTCAGTGCCCGCGCATCGGCCCACAGATAGGCCGCCAGCATCGTGGCCAGCAAAACGGTGTGCATGAGATCGATGTTGGGCAGATAGCCCATCACGAAGGTGGTCAGCAGTGCGAAGGTGGCGAGCGCCGCGAGCCTGGTATCGCGAATGACGATGCGGGCCGCTGCGAAATAGGCTGCGAGCCCCAGGCCCATCAGCAAGTATTTGAGAAAGAAGAACGCAGCGCGATTGGTGCCGCTGCCCGTCAGCGTCGCCCAGGACAGCCAGGTGACCAGCGGCGGATGGCGGAAGCGATAGCCCCACTGCAGGCTCTGGCTGAACAGCATCTGCTCGGATTCGTCGAGCGTGAAGTTCGGCGACAGTGACACGCGCACCAGAAGATGCACGACGCAATAGACGAACAAAATCGCCAGCACGCTTTGCGGCTCGGCGAGCGACTCCCAGATGGTCTGCCGCTTGCGCGCGCTCATTCGCGCGGAATTTCGTCGCCCACGCCCAACGTCCCGCGCTGCATGAGCCAGAAGACTCCGAACAGATCGAAGATGCCGACGCCGAGACGGCCGAAGAAACCGTATTTGGAGACACCGGCGGCGCGCGGACGGTCTTCGATGAGAATCTGCGTGATGTCGTAGCCTTGCCGGCGCACCAGCGCCGGAATGAAGCGGTGCATGCCGTCGAAGAACGGCAGCTTCACCGCGATCTCGCGGCGCAGCAGCTTGAAGCCGCAACCGGTGTCTGAGGTGTTGTCGCGCAGCAGGGTGCGGCGAACGAAATTGGCGGTGCGCGACGACATCCACTTGATGATGCCGTCATTGCGCCTTTTGCGGCGGCCGGACACGAGACCCAAGCTCGGCGACGGCTCCGGATTGTGAATCTGCTTCCAGATGCGCGCCACATCGGCGGGATCGTTCTGGCGATCGCCGTCGAGTGTCTGAATCCACGGCGCGCGTGCCGCCCAGAAGCCGGTGACAAGGCCGGCGCTTTTGCCCGAACGCTTGCGGTGCTTGAGCAGGCGCACATGCGGGCCTCTGGCCTGTGCCTGTTTCAATTCCGCGGGGGTCGCATCGGACGAACCGTCGTCGATGAAGATGACTTCGAAACTGACCAGCCCGTTCAGCGCAGCCTCGACCTCGTCCAGCAAGGGCAGGATATTTCCCGCCTCGTTGTAGACCGGCACGACGATGGAAAGCTGGGGCTGGCCGGGATCGGCCATGGGGACCTCGTGGACAGGCGCGGGGCGTGACTAACGCGGTTTGGCCTGTTCCGGCAAGCAAAGGGCTGGATTTTCGGCAAATTTCGCGGGCGCCGGCCACGGCAAAAGCCCCCGCAACGATTTGGGCAGGATGTTTAACGCCCGTTAACCGCTTGCGCGTAGGACTCCTCGCGTCTTCCAGCTTGAACAGCCCATGCCCCGGCCGCCCAAAATCGTTCCGCGCCACCGTGTGTCCGTCTCCTCCGGCGGCGGGCAGCGCGCGCGCAAGAAGAAGGCGCCCCCACCGGCTCGGCCCGCCGCCAAGCGCACCTGGCCCTATGCGATTGCGCTGCTTGGCGCCTGGGGTCTGATTTTCGGGGCTGTGTTTTTCTTCCGCTGGGTGTCGGCGCTTCCCGACACCAACGATCTGCTGGTGAAGGGCCCCTCGCACGACATCACCATTGTGGATTCCCACGGCCGACTGATCGCGCGGCGCGGACTGACGCAAGGCCAGATGGTGCTCGCCGAAAATCTGCCCAGCTATATCACCAATGCTTTCATCGCCATCGAAGATCGTCGCTTTCGCTATCACCCCGGCCTTGATCCCATCGGCCTGGTGCGCGCGGCCGTGGAGAACGCCGTCGCCGGCCATGTCGTGCAAGGCGGCTCGACGCTGACGCAGCAGCTGGCAAAGAATCTCTTTCTCGATCCCAACCGCACGTTCGACCGCAAGATGCAGGAAGCGATGCTCGCGCTGTATCTGGAGTCGCGCTACAGCAAGAACCAGATCCTCACGCTCTATCTCAATCGCGTCTATTTCGGCGCCGGCACCTACGGCATCGAAGCAGCGTCGGAACGCTTCTTCGGCAAACCCGCCATCGCGTTGTCGCTGGGCGAAGCCGCTATGCTCGCAGGCAGCGTGAAAGCGCCGGCGCGTTACAATCCGCTGGCCGATTCCGACGCGTCCTTCGAGCGTGGCCGCGTCGTGCTGCGCGCCATGGAAGATGCCGGCTTCATCGACGAGAAGACCCGCGCAGAAGCCGACGCGACGCGGCCTCGCGTCGTGCATGGCACCGGCACACCCAGCTCAGGCTATTTCGCCGACTGGATCGTCGCGCAAGTGCATCAGTATGTCGGCGACGTCGACCAGCCGGTTATCGTCGAGACCACTTTCGACATCGACATGCAGAACCAGGCCGAACGCGCCGTGACGCGCGGTCTGGCGAAGGACGGAACCACCCTCAACGCCAAACAGGCGGCCCTGGTGGCGATGTCGCCTGACGGTGCCATCCGCGTGATGGTCGGCGGAAAATCCTACGGCCTCAGTCCTTTCAACCGTGCCGCCGAAGCCGAGCGCCAGCCGGGATCGGCATTCAAGCCCTTCGTTTATCTCACCGCCTTCGAACTCGGCCATAAGCCCGACGATCTGATGAATGACGGACCGGTGCAGATCGGAAAATGGAAGCCGGGCAACTACGAAGGCCACTATGAAGGCGAAATCACCCTGACGCGGGCCTTTGCCAAATCATCCAACGCTGTTGCCGCGCAACTCACCGCGGAGGCGGGACCCCGCGCCGTGGCCCGCACCGCGCATCGCCTTGGCATCGCATCACCCTTGTTCGAAGTGTCGTCGCTGGCCTTGGGCACGTCGGTGGTGACGCCGCTGGAATTGACGGCGGCCTACGCGCCGTTCGCCAATGGCGGCGACAGTGTCATTCCTTACGGCATCGTGCGTATCCGCACCAAGGACGGCAAAACGCTGTGGACGCGCAACGCGTCGCCCTCGTCGCGCGTCATGAGCGAAGACAACGCGCGCGCCATCTCGCAGCTGATGACGGAAGTCGTGACGACCGGCACGGGCAAGGCCGCACGCCTCGACGAGCGTCCCAGCGCCGGCAAGACGGGCACCACGCAGGATTTCCACGACGCCTGGTTCGTCGGCTTCACCGCCGATCTGGTCTGCGGTGTGTGGATCGGCAATGACGACTACAGCCCGATGATCCACGCCACCGGCGGCGGACTGCCGGCGCGCATCTTCAAGTCTTTCATGGAGGATGCCGAAAGCGGATTGCCAGTGCAGCCGCTGAAGGGCCTCAGCCTGCCGCCGCAATCCATCGCCGCCAACGACAACGAAGCAGACACCAGCAAGAGCGATTCCAGCAGCTTCGACAGTTTTCTCGACGGTCTGCTGAGCGGCAACTAGCCCCAGAAATTAGCCCCAGAAACTAGCCCAGGATCCGCGGCGCGTAGCGGTGCAGCAGGATACCGTTCTGGCTGAGCCAGGCTTGCGGCTTCTTCACATCACCCACCAGTTCGCGCACCAGGCGCCAAAAGCGCAGACCGTGATTGAGTTCGCGCAAATGGGCGACTTCGTGCGCGGCGACATAGTCGAGCACAAAGGGCGGCGCCAGGATCAGGCGCCAGGAATAGGACAGAAGCTTGGTCGACGAGCAGGAGCCCCAGCGGCTGGCCGTATCGCGCACCGTGATGCGCTTGGGGGCAACGCCCAGCTGGGCGGCATGGGAAAATGTCCGCTCTTCCAGCGCCTTGCGGGCTTCCCGCTTGAGGAAATCCAGCATCCGGCGCGGCGCATGCTCGCTGCGGCCGCCGACGAAAATCACCGGCTTTGTGCCTTCGAATCCGGTCCAGACCGGCACTGTGCCGCCCTCACCTTTGCGAATGATGTGTTCTTCGCCGCGAAAGAGGATCTTTTGATCCAGCACGAGCGGCACCGGTGCGGGGACATGGGCGAGCTTGCGCGCGATCCAGTCCGATTCGCCGCGGGCGAAATCGAGCGCGTGCTCCAGCGCGCGCCGCGACGGCGCCACCACGGTCACTTCACCGGTGCTGGGATGCACTTTGACAATCAGCCGGCGCGCGCGCGGATTGTGCTTCAACGTGACGGGCACGAAGGCACCGTCGATTCGCAGCAACTCCCGGCGCGCCGATTGGCGGGGAGTATTGTGCGGGGTTGCCACAGATTTACGCATGGGCTTTCCCTGTTTTGAACTCTTCCCTCGCGCAAAGTTCCGCGAGAGAATGACACCATGAGCACAGCGTCCCGTTTCCATCTCGCATTCCCCGTCCGCGATCTTGCCGAAGCACGCGCGTTTTACGGAGAGCTCCTGGGTTGCCCGGAAGGCCGCTCTTCGGACGAGTGGGTCGACTTCGACTTCTTCGGCCATCAGATCGTCGCGCATTTAAGCGCGGATGAAGCGGCAACCCAAGCGCATAATTCAGTTGACGGCGAAGAGGTACCTGTGCGCCATTTTGGCGTGATCCTGTCGCTCGACGCCTGGCACGAACTCGCGGACAAATTGAAGCGCGCCAATGTACGCTTCATCATTGCGCCGCAAGTGCGCTTTCAGGGGCAGGCCGGCGAGCAGGCGACGTTTTTCTTTACCGATCCCAGTGGCAATGCGCTCGAATTCAAGGCGTTTGCCGACGAAAAGATGATTTTCGCAAGATGAACATCACACCGCAAAATGTCGCTTTCGCTTTGGGCGCGGTCGCGCTCGCGCTTATCCTGGGCGCGTTGTCGTTTCAGTACATCGGCCATATTCCACCCTGCGAGATGTGTCATTGGCAGCGCTGGCCGCTGATCGCTGCGGCGGTGATCGGCCTGCGCGGCGGATTGTTCCTGCGGCATGGCGCGCTGCCGGCGAAATTCGATCGTCCACTCGCCTGGGCGACTGTGCTGCTGGTGGCGATTGCCGGCGGTCTCGGCCTGTTTCACGCCGGCGTGGAATGGCAGTGGTGGAAAGGCCCCAGCGCCTGCACGGGCGCAGCCTTCCAGGGCAACCTCGATTTGAGTGCCCCCATCGTGCGCTGTGATATCGCGGCCTGGCGGCTCTTTGGAATTTCGCTCGCGGGATATAATGCGCTGATCTCCCTCAGCCTCGCAGGAATGGGTGCATGGCTGCTCGCAAGGAAGAAAACAGCGTGAGCGCACAGCGCGGAAAAAGACCCGCCGCGCCTGGCGGCAAACTCGCGCGCGAGGTCGAGGCCATGATCCGCGTGGATCATGCCGGCGAATACGGCGCGGTGCGGATCTATGAAGGCCAGCTTGCCGTCTTCGGTAGCCGCAATTCCAAGGCCGCAGACGCCATCCGCGAAATGGCGGAGCAGGAACAGCGCCATCTGAAGCGCTTCGATGCCCTGATCAACGAACGGCGCGTGCGCCCGACGGCGCTGGAGCCGATATGGCGTGTCGCCGGATTTGCGCTGGGCGCGGCCACGGCGCTGATGGGTGAGAAAGCGGCCATGGCCTGCACGGCCGCCGTCGAAGAAGTGATCGACGATCACTACGCCAGCCAGGTCGCAAAGCTCGATCACGATCCCGATTTGAAGGCGACGGTCGAGGATTTTCGTGCCGAGGAGATCGCCCATCGCGACACGGCCGTTGCCCACGGCGCCGAAGAGGCGCCCGGCTATCGCCTCCTGAGCGAGACCATCAAGGCGGGCTGCCGGCTCGCCATCAAACTTTCCGAGCGCCTATGACCGACAGCGATGACCGTCACGCGCGGCTGCAGGCAGCCGCTCATCCGCGGCGCGCCAGTGCGCAAGACACCGAACAGCTGGCGCGTCTGTTCGCCGCCGCCTTCATGACCGATCCGGTGATGGATTGGGTGGCGCGGCGCGGACCGAAGCGCGCCATCGGGCTCGAGCGCTTTTTCTATTGGATCCTGGGTGTGCGGGCGATTCCGTTCGGCGAAGTGTGGATGAGCGAAGACGGCGGCGCCGCGGCGGCCTGGCTGCCGCCCGACGTTCCGGCGACGGCTGGTGGCTTCTGGGAGCAGATGAAGCTGATGCCGATGTTTCTGCGCATGTGCGGCTTGCCGCGCATGGCGCGCGGATCGGCGATGGGCGATGCGATGGAGAAGAACCATCCGCACGAGCCGCATTACTACCTCGCCTTCGTTGCGGTTGCGCCGCGCCTGCAAGGTCTGGGACTCGGCTCGGCAATCATGGATGCCACGATGGCCCGCGTCGACGCGGCGGGGATGCCGGCCTATCTGGAAAATTCCAATCCGAAGAACACCAAGCTCTATGAGCGCTGCGGTTTCGTCAGACGCCAGAACATCGCGCCGAAACAGGCGCCGCCCCTGATCGCGATGTGGAGAGACGCAAGACCGCTTGCCATTGCAAACGGGCCGATCGCTCAGGGCTCCAGTTCGCTATCCCAATAGAGATAGTCCGCCCAGCTTTGATGCAGATAGTTGGGCGGAAACCGCCGGCCGTTGCTGCGCAGTTCGTTCACGCTCGGCCGATGCGGATTCTGGCGCGGATGCATGCCGATCTGGTTGGGAAGCCTGCCCCCCTTGAGCAGATTGCACGGCGCGCAGGCGGTCACGACGTTGTCCCAGGTGGTGCGGCCGCCGCGCGAACGCGGGATAACGTGATCGAAGGTGAGATCTTCATCGTCGCCGCAATACTGGCATTCGAACCGATCCCGCAGAAACACATTGAACCGCGTGAAGGCCGGGTTGCGTGCGGGTTTGATGTAGGTCTTGAGCGAGACGACCGACGGCAGCTTCATTTCCAGGCTAGGCGAACGCACTGCGCGATCGTACTCCGCGACAATGTTTACGCGCTCCAGGAAAACGGCCTTGATGGTGTCTTGCCACGACCACAGGGACAGCGGGAAATAGCTCAACGGGCGGAAGTCCGCGTTGAGCACCAACGCCGGGCAATTGTCGGGCACACGCTCGGCGGTTATCACGATACCTGGTCCCTGAAGGCTGCACCTCTCAAAGTTGGCGGAACTGTATGGCCAGCCCCACCGGCAGGCAAACTGTAACCGATTCGATGTGACCGGAAGGCGACAGCATCAGGGGATTTTGCAGGAAATCTCCCCATTCCGCCGCGCGAGCTGGCCGCGAAACGCCATGGCGAGAAAAAGCCCGCCCAGCAGCAATCCCGCCTCATCGATCGAATGGCCGACGCCGCGCGAAAGATGCCACTGCACACTCGCACCCGCTTCACCAAGCGCCGCTGCGGATGTGAGCAGCGCGTCGGGCGGGATCATGGGATCGGCATCACCATGCACCAGCAAGATGGGTGGCGCCTTGGGTGCGAGCGACGCGAGATCGGCGCGTCCCGCCAACACCCCCGAATAGCCGATGATGGCCGCCGGATTTACAGCGCGGCGCAGACCGACCTGCAACGACATCATCGTGCCCTGGCTGAAACCCACCAGCGCCAGACGCTCGGGGGGAAGACTGAGACGCTGCAATTCGGAATCGAGAAACGCGTCAAGCACCGGCGCTGCCGACTCGACACCGCGTTGCATCTCGGAGGGATCAAGCCGCGAAATGGGAAACCATTGATAACCCATCGGCGAACCGGCGCAGGGCTCCGGTGCGTTGGGGGCGACGAACGCAACCGTGGGCAGCAGGCGCTGCCAGTGCGGCGCGAGTCCGATGAGATCGTTGCCGTCTGCGCCGTAGCCGTGACACAGCACCACCAGATGCGTGGCCGCGCCGCGCGCAGGCGGAAGGCGGGGTCCGGTCAATGTGCGTGATGCAAGAGGCATGGACTCTCTTTCGGGGCAACGTTGTGTGCGTTTATCCAAGGTACTCTAGTGCGGCCGGGCGGAAAGTTCCTATTTACCCTTTGCGCGGCGCGACGGAAAATCCCGGTTCCGACGTATAAGGCGCTACCATGGGGGATATGGTCGTCACGCGCTTCGCGCCGTCGCCGACGGGGCTCTTGCATCTGGGACATGCCTTTGCAGCCCTGACCGCCTTCGAAGCGGCCAAGTCGGCGGGCGGGCGGTTCCTGCTGCGCATCGAAGACATCGACCGCACCCGCTGCCGCCCCGAATACGAAGCGGCGCTCTATGACGATCTGTCCTGGATCGGATTGAGCTGGGAATGGCCTTGCTTGCGTCAGTCCCAACGTTTCGACGCCTATCGCGCGGCGCTGGCGACGCTGGAAGACGAGGGCCTGCTCTATCCGTGCTTCTGCACGCGCAAGGAAATCGCCGACGAGATCGCACGCGCCGTCGAAGCGCCGCACGGACCAGAAGGTCCGCACTATCCGGGCACCTGTCGTGCCTTGCTGCCCGCCGAACGGGCAGAGAAAATCGCATCAGGCGCGCCCTATGCAACGCGGCTGGACATCACCAAAGCGGCGTCACGCGTGGGTCCTCTCATCTTCGAGGAGCGCGGCAGAGGCGCTGTACACGGGCTCATCCACGTCGAACCCAACCTGTTCGGCGACATTGTGCTGGCGCGCAAGGATTCTCCCGCGGCCTATCATCTGGCGGTTGTCGTGGACGATGCGTTCCAAGGCGTGACACTGGTGACGCGCGGCGAGGATCTCTTTGCCGCAACGCATGTGCAACGGTTGTTGCAGGCACTGTTGGGCTTGCCCGAACCGGTTTACGCCCATCATCGTCTCATCCTGGACGATCAAGGCAAGAAATTTTCCAAGCGCGATCGTGCGGTGACTTTGCGTGCTTTGCGCGAAACCGGCACGACACCAATGCAGATTCGCAAGCAGTTAGATTTCTAGATCTTCTACCAGTCGTTCAGGCCCAGGAATTTCCCGAAACCGGCCGACTTGGTCCAGCGCATCCACTCGCTGCGCAGGCGCGCAGTCTCCACCGGGCTGCCCGTGCCCTGCCCGATGCCGAGGATCTGCAATTCCTTGCAGCCGGCAAAGGGACGTCCGTCCGGCGACGGCAGATGCGCCTCGGCGGAGGAGAGTTTCGCGTATTCGGAATCTTCCAGCCCGTCGGAGGCGAGGATGATTGTTGTCGGCAGACCTGAGCAGCCGATGCTCTGCGAGACGTTGTCGAGGAAGCCGATGATGTTGGTGGTGTTCTGCGATTTCCATTTGCCGCGCGCCACCAGCGCCGGCGTGCCGGAGATCAGCTTCTCGACTTCGGCTGCAACCTGCTGCGGCCGGCTGCGGATCGAAAGAACAGTGTCGTAGTAGAAGCCGTTGGACGAGGCATCGAAGCTGCCGAAGGTGCGCACATGCACTTCGGAGCGAAAGCCGAGCTTGCGGATCTGATCGCCGATGCGTGTGGCGACCTTGGCCGCGAAGGCCTGATCGTCCACCAGCGGATTGCTCTTGGAAATATCCAGGCCGATGACAATGCGTTTGGGCGCCTGCTGCGCTTCGTCGGTGACATAGTTCACATGCTCGAAGACCGGCGTGTGGCGCATCACTTCCACGCCATAGGCCCCACCGGCGCCGACAGCGACGCCGGTAGCTACTGCGAGCATGAAGCTCTTCATACCTGCGGCGCCCGGCTCTGGATGCCCTGGTGGCGATCGGCAGCCTCCAGAAGGTGAAGCTGCGCGAAGTTGCGCTTACGGTGATTGTAGTCGCGCGAGATGATGAGATTGCGCACGTTGTTTTCCACCGTCTGCATGTAGAGCGCGGCCACCGTCGTGACGATGAAGAAAATCACGCTGGCGAACGCGAGCCACACCCAGGAGTCGGTGTTGGCAAGCGAGCTCTTGGAGATCTTGGGCAGGCCCAGAGAAACTTCGTCTGCACTGGTGGTCCTGGCCGTCGCGGGCATCGCGCGCGCGGATGAATTCGGCCCGTTGTCGGCAAAGAGCTGATCGATCGAATTGCCGCGATTGGCGTTGGTGTTTTCGTCCTGCTGGTCGAGCGTGGCCGAGGTCGCGCCCGCCATATTGTTGTAGGCGACGAGATAGCCAAGGCTGCCGATCATCACCAAAGCCATCAGGAAGGCGGCAACGATCAGGCTGTTGCGGCCATACACGCCCGTGATCTTGAGCATGAAATGCACGATCAGCACGGCGAAGACGACCTGCAGGCTTTTGAACACGACCGAACTTTGCAAGGCTTCCGGCACCTGCATGAATTCGTTGGACAGAGCGCGCGTCCACACATCGCCGCGAATGATGTTGTAGTCGACGAACATGGCCAGCGCGGCAATGCCGAGCGCCAGGAGGATCGCGATCACATAGAGCCCGCGATAGTGATGAACCTGGCGGCTCTTTTCGAGATTGCGCACGATGATGTGGGCGTCGTCGGCTTCCTCGCGCGACAAGGCCGGCTCGGATTCGTTCGCCTCGGCTTCTTTCTGATTTTTCCGCAGCAGCATTCCCAGCAAGCTGTAGCGCTTCTCGCGGCGCTGTTTGGGCGCATGACGATCACCCTTGCGCACCCAATCCGGACCCCAGCTCGGCGGATCCACTGGCGTCTTCAGGCGTTCGACCAATTGCGCTTCCAGGCGCGCGCGCGTTGCCGGCGTCAACGCTTCGGCATCAGCGAGCGAGCGGGCTTCCCTGTCGAGCTCCTGCGGCGTGAGATCGTGAAAGAGTTCGTGCGACAGCGACTTTGTGCTGCTGCGCTGAACCGGTACGCCAACGGTGCGATAAGCGACCATGAGTAACCCCCAAACGGATGGAGCGGAAAGGACGCGAGCCCCTCACGCCTTCGTGTACTTAACAGAGGATTAATGGCCGAAATGGAGCAGGAATTGCGGCAGACTTGCCTTAATTTGAGGCCTTAGTTTGGGTCGGCGAAGTTCCGAGAGGAAACTCCATGCGCATTGCCTTCATCGGTCTGATTGCCCTGCTGGCGGCAAGCTCCGTTTCGCCCGCCGCTGCGGGCGCCAAAGAGGATGTCGTCGCGGCCGACAAGGCTTTCTCCGCGCTCAGCGTGGAACAGGGAAGCAATGCTGCCTTTCTCGCCTATCTGGCCGATGACGGCAGGCTGTTCGGCACCGGCAATGAGGCGCCCATTATCGGCAAAGCCGAGGCGATCAAGCGCTTCAGTGATCCCAACACCGGCAACGGCGATCCGAAGATGAACGTCCTGAGCTGGGTTCCGGATCACGTGGATGTCTCGGCCGACGGCACACTGGCCTGGACGGACGGCAAGTGGACCTTCAACGGCGGACCGGACGCCAAGGGCAATCCCGTTCATCTGACCGGCCACTACATGACGGTGTGGAAGAAGGACGCCGCCGGAGCGTGGAAGGTGACCGGCGACATGGGAACCAGCGATCCCACGCCACAATAGAAACCGCCTAGGCGACGGCGAGCGCCACGATCTCTTTCATGATGGTGTTGAGATCGTAGTCTTTGGGGCTGAACACGGCGGCAATGCCGGCGCGCTTCAAGGCCGCTTCGTCTTCCGGCGGAATGATGCCGCCGACCACGACCTTCACATCCTTGAGCCCTGCGGATTTGAGCTTCGCCACCACTTCGGCGGCGAGCGGGGCGTGGCTGCCGGAGAGAATGGAAAGGCCGACCACATGGGGATTTTTCTCGCGTACCGCCGCGACGATTTCCTCGGCCGTGAAGCGGATGCCGTTATAGGTGACGTCCATCCCGGCATCGCGGGCGCGAATAGCGATCTGCTCGGCGCCGTTGGAGTGACCGTCGAGACCTGGCTTGGCGACGAAGAAGGCAAGACGTCGTCCCAATTTCTGCGAGGCGGCATTTACCTCTTCACGCAATTCGCCGATGCGCTCGTCGTTGCGGGCTGGCCCTGATGTGGCGACGCCGGTGGGAGCGCGATACTCGCCGAAGACGCGGCGCAACGTGCCGGCCCACTCACCCGTCGTGACGCCGGCCTTTGCGGCGTCGATCGAGGCGGGCATGACGTTGCGTTCTTCTTTGGCCGCGCGTTCGAGTTCGGCCAGCGCCGCCTGCACTTTCTTCGCGTCGCGCGCTGTGCGCCACGCCGTGAGCCGCGCGATCTGGTCGCGTTCGGCCGCTTCGTCGACCACCACGAAATTGCCGTTGCCGGCCGTCAGTGGCGAAACTTCGGTTTCGGTATAGGCGTTCACGCCGACGCGGACCTCGTCGCCGGTTTCGATAGCCTCCATGCGCGCGGCATTGGAGGCGACGAGACGCTCCTTCATGTATTCGAGCGCAGCCTGCGAAGCGGCGCCGCCAAGCTTTTCGATGCGGGCAATCTCTTCGCGAATTTGCGCGACAAGGCCGGCAACCTTTTCTTCGATCACCTTCGAGCCGTCGAAGATGTCGCCATACTCCAGCATGTCGCTTTCATAGGCACCGATCTGCTGCAGACGCAGTGACCATTGCTGGTCCCAGGGCCGCGGGAGGCCAAGCGCCTCGTTCCAGGCCGGCAACTGCACGGCGCGGGCACGTGCATTCTTGGACAGCGTGACGCCCAGCATGCCGAAAAGAATGCGATAGACGTTATTTTCGGGCTGTTGCTCGGTCAGGCCCAGCGAATTGACCTGCACGCCATAGCGGAAGAGCCGCAGCTTGGGATCGCTGACGCCGTAGCGATCACGCGTGACCTCATCCCAGATCTGCGCCATCGCGCGCAGCTTGCAGATTTCGGTGATGAATTTGACGCCGGAATTCACGAAGAAGGAAATGCGTCCGACGGCTTTGGGAAATTCTCCGGCGGGAATTGCACCGCGCGCTTTGGCGCTGTCGAGCACATTGATGGCGGCGGCCAGCGCGAAGGCCGCCTCTTCCACCGCATCGGCGCCGGCTTCCTGCAAGTGATAGGAGCACAGATTGATCGGATTCCATTTCGGCAATTCGGCCGTCGTGAACGCGATGGTATCGGTGGTGAGGCGCAGCGCCGGCTTGGGCGGGAAGATGTAGGTGCCGCGTGCCAGATACTCTTTCACGATATCGTTCTGTGTCGTGCCGGTGAGCGCGGAGCGTGGTGCGCCCTGCTCGTCCGCCACCGCTACATAGAGCGCGAGCAGCCACGCCGCCGGCGCGTTGATCGTCATCGATGTGTTCATGGTGGCGAGCGGAATGCCGTCGAACAGCGCCCGCATGTCGCCGAGATGGCCTACCGGCACGCCCACCTTGCCGACTTCGCCTTTGGCGAGCGGATGATCGGCGTCGTAACCGGTCTGTGTCGGCAGGTCGAAGGCGACCGAAAGACCCGTCTGGCCCTTGGCCAGATTGGTGCGATAGAGCGCATTCGAGGCCGCGGCGCTCGAATGTCCGGCATAGGTGCGAAATATCCAGGGCTTATCGCGGCTCATGACCGCAATACTATGACTGCCCTTTGCGTTGCAGTGCAACACAGACAAGTGCGAGGCTGGCTGCGACGGATCGGCTACGCTGGCGTTTGGACAAGAGACGATAGAGGAAAGAATTTGCCGATGATGCGTGTTGTTGTGACGGGAGCCGCTGTTCTGGCGATGACGGCGGCGGCGATGGCCGCGAGCGCCGTGACGCCCCAGGAGACCTGGAAGACCGAGATCGCCAAAGCCAACAAGCATTTCTCGGTGGAGCAGCACGCCATCCTGAAAATCCAGGACGCCGCCTATCTCGGCGAAGGCCAGAGCGCCACGCTGACCGGCACGAAGGGCAAGCCTGAGAGCTATCGCTGGGTGATGGGCAAGAAGCCGGGCGGCGTGCTGGTCGCGACTTACGCCAAAGGCCACACCAGCGCGGTGATGAACGGCAAGGCGATTGCCGAAGCGACACTGAACAAGGCCGTGCCGGTCGACACCGACGTGGAGATCATGGGCCAGGCCACGCAGGTGAATGCCGGCGTGAATGGCGTGCGCATTTTTCTCTACAATCAGAAGGCTGCTGCGGCGAAAGCGTTCAAGGGGTTGGACTACTTCTCCTACGATCCGGCCTATCGCGTGCAGGCCAGCTTCAAACCCGATCCCAAACTCGTGCCGCATGCCTTCCGCACGTCGCGCGGCACCGACAAACAATTTTTCCACGCCGGCGAAGCAACGTTCACGCTGCGGGGCAAGACGTTCACGCTGCCATTCTACACGGACAGCAATGAGCCGAAGAAGATCACGTCACTGTCCGCCTTCTTCACGGATGGCTTGACCGGCAAGGTCACCTATGGCGCGGGACGCTATGTCGATATCGAGAAGTTCGGCGCCTATCCGCCCAAGACGATGACCATCGACTTCAACTTTGCCTACAATCCCAATTGCGCGCGCTCCGATTTCTACACCTGCCCGATCGCAATCGATGATCTGGCCATGGCGGTGAACGCCGGCGAGAAGGATCCGCACACCAAGCATTAGGCGATCAGGGAACCCTGTTGTCGTGATCATAGGGGCCGCCGATGCGCGTGCCCTCCTTCAGCAGCCCTTGTCCCGGCACGTGATTGATTTCGAGGCGCGTGCCGTCAGGGTCTTCAAACAGGACCGAGTAATAGCCGGGCGCGTAGCCGTCTTCCTGCGGCCCGTGCACGATATGCGCGCCGAGCTTCTGCAGAAATGCGTGCGCCTCCTCGACATCGGCGCGGTCGCGGGCGCGGAAGCAGACGTGATGAAGGCCGACGGTGCCCTGGCAAAAGCGTTTGCCGCGTTCGGCCTCCTCTGGCGCCTCAACGCCAAACCCGGTGCGGCCGCCAACCCCGTAGAAGATCGTCGGTGTATCGGCGACGATTTTCATACCGAGAAAAGGCAGCAGTTCGGCATAGAAATCGCGGCTTTTCCGGAAGTTTCCTGCGGTAATGAAGATGTGCGCAATGCCGTTGATTTCCATCGGTCTGTCCTCTGGCCCCGCGACAAGTCGAGACAACTTTGACCGCAGGATCAAGCGGGTCTTCGTTGCGTGCAGCGCATGCGAAATGGCAGAATTTCAGCAGGGCATATGTGGGGAAAATCCATGGGCAAGTGGACGAGACGGATCCTGATCACGCTTACCGTGCTGATTGTCGCGGGCGGCGCGGCCTATTGGTGGCTGGTGCTGGAAAGCGGTACGCCATCGTCGTCTTACGCCATCGACATGGCAGAGGTCCGGCGGCTAGCCGACTCCGTGTCGGGCGACAAGGTTCGGGAAATTCACGTGGAGAACGTCACCGGATTTTCCTTCCCGGCGACGGCCGTGGTGGCTGGTGACGGCTGGGACAACACGCCCATGCCGGTGTTCTCCTACCAGCTCGTCTTTCCCCAGAGTACCGCGATCATCGATACGGCGCTGGACAAACACGCCGAAGGCATGGCGGACAGGCTCGTCTTCTTCGACGATGCCGCTTACGCCCGCATGAGCAAGGCGTTGCACAGCGCCTCGTTGATTGTCGTGACGCATGAGCATGGCGATCACATCGGTGGCTTGCTGGCGCAACCCGATCTTCAGAAGCTTCTCGGTGTCGCGAAGCTGAACAAGGAGCAAGTCGATAATCTCAAGAACTCTGTGCCGGATTATCCCAGCGCGGCGTTCAAGGGCTACACTCCCATCTCTTACGAAAAATATCTGGCTGTCGCGCCCGGCGTGGTGTTGATCCGGGCACCGGGGCACACACCCGGAAGCCAGCTCGTCTATGTGAAGACGCAGGACGGAAGTGAATTCCTGTTTCTCGGTGACGTTGCCTGGCACATGCGCAATATCGACATCGTGCGCGAGCGGGCCAGACTGATCACCTTGTTGATCGGCGAGGATCGCGACGCTGTTCTCTCGGAGCTTGCCGCGCTGAACGCGCTGGAGAAGAGCGAGCCCAAGCTTCACATCGTGCCCGGCCACAATGCGGAACCGGTGAAAGCGCTGGAAGACGCGGGACTTCTAAAGAAAGATTTTCAGTAGAGACGTGAAGAGAACGGCGGCCGACGAAAAGACGCGCGAGAAGGAACGCGCCAAGCGCGCGGCGCTGAGGGCGTTGCGCAAGGCGCGCGCCGCCGCGGAGAAAACCGGCGTCAAACTTTCCGATTGGGAAGGCGAATTCCTCGGCTCCGTCGAAGGCCGCGTCGAAACCTATGGCCGGGCCTTTCGTGATCGCGAAAAAGGCTCCGCCGGGTCGTCGCTGTCCGTCCTTCAGCACGTGAAACTGAAGGAAATCACGGCCAAGGCCAAAGGCGCCAAGAAACCCATGAAACGGTCCTCCTTCCGCCCAAAGTGAAATATAATTTCACTTAACGTTGCCAATTCGCACAAAGTCACAAGAAATCCGTGCTGCGCTGCAAAATGTTTCTTGCACTGCGGCACGGAACGCCCCTTAAACTGGCGAATTATCCGGCAAGGGGCCTCCAAGCGGGTTTGGCCGGATTTTCAGCACTGCGTGGAGCACGGGCACATGGCGCAAGCCGAAGCGAAGCCGAATTTCGACGTCTACAAGGACCTCTATGAGATCGGCGAGATTCCGCCGCTCGGTCACGTGCCCAAGAACATGTATGCATGGACGGTGCGCAAAGAGCGCCATGGACCGCCGGAATCCTCGATGCAGATCGAAGTGGTGCCGACCTGGACGCTCGACTCACACGACGTGCTCGTTCTCGTGATGGCCGCCGGCGTGAACTACAACGGCGTGTGGGCTGCGCTCGGCACGCCGATCTCGCCGATGGACGCGCACAAGAATCCCTATCACATCGCCGGCAGCGATGCGTCCGGTATTGTCTGGGCCGTCGGCTCGAAAGTGACGCGCTGGAAAGTCGGCGACGAAGTCGTCGTGCATTGCAATCAGGACGATGGCGACGACGAAGAATGCAACGGCGGCGATCCGATGTTCTCGCCGAGCCAGCGCATCTGGGGTTACGAAACGCCCGACGGTTCCTTCGCGCAATTCGCCCGCGTGCAGGATCGCCAGCTGATGGAACGTCCCCGGCATCTGAGCTGGGAAGAGTCCGCGTGCTACACCCTGACGCTCGCCACCACCTACCGCATGTTCTTCGGCCATCGTCCGCACATCCTGCGTCCTGGCCACAACGTGCTCATCTGGGGCGCCAGCGGTGGTCTCGGATCGTTTGCGGTGCAGCTCTGTGCCGTCTCCGGCGCAAACGCCATCGGCGTCATCAGCGATGAGAGCAAGCGCGAGTTCGTGCTCTCGCTCGGCGCCAAGGGCGTCATCAACCGCAAGGATTTCAATTGCTGGGGCCAGATGCCGACCGTCGGCACGCCTGAATACGATGCGTGGACGAAAGAAGCGCGCAAGTTCGGCAAGGCGATCTGGGACATCACCGGCAAAGGCAACGATGTCGACATGGTGTTCGAGCACCCCGGCGAGAGCACCTTCCCGGTGTCATGCCTGGTTGTGAAGCGCGGCGGCATGGTCGTGTTCTGCGCCGGCACCACCGGCTACAACATCACCTTCGATGCGCGTTACGTGTGGATGCGCCAGAAGCGCATCCAGGGTTCGCATTTCGCAAACTTGCTGCAGGCCAGCCAGGCCAACCGCTTGATGGTGGAGCGGCGCCTCGACCCCTGCATGAGCGAAGTCTTTTCCTGGAACGACATCCCGCGCGCGCACACCAAGATGTGGAAGAACGAGCATTTGCCCGGGAATATGGCCGTGCTGGTGAACGCCCAGCGCCCCGGCATGCGCACCTTCGAGGATGTGGTGGAGGCGGGTTCGCGCTAGAGTGGAGCCTCACTACGGGGGCTCTTCATGCGCAAATCTCTTTTCGTTGCGGCGTTGACGATTCTGATCGGCGCGTCGTCTGCGGCCCTTGCCGCGAGCCAAGTCGTCGCCACGGATGCGGATAGCGGCAAAACCATCACGGTGGCCGTCGGCACACCGCTGGTGGTCAAGCTCACCGGACATCATGGCAGCGGCTACTATTGGCGCCTCGACACCGACCTGACGCCCGAACTCATTCTCTCGGGCCGCGAGACCAAGGCGATGGCGCTGCCCGGAGCTCCGGAGACGACGATCTTCACCTTCACGACAGCCGCGCCCGGCACGCTGGAGTTCAAAGCCAGCAATCTGAAAGCCGGCGCACCGATTCCCACCGGCCCCAGCGAAGTGTCGTTCACAGTGGTGGTGACGCCTTAGCCGAGCGCGCGCCAGCCGAGCCACAGCAAGGCCACGACAGACGGATAGAAGCTGAAGCCGTAGCCGATTGCCCGTGCCCATGGCGCGGCGAGATAGCCGAGCCAGAAGAGAACACGCCCCACACCAAAGAGAACGGCGAGTGCCGGAATGAGCGAAAGCCGTTCATGCGGCAAGGCGAGCGCGAGACCTGTCCAGGCAATCGCCGCGAGAACGATCTGCTCTACCGTGTTCTGGTTGTAGCGCAGGTTGATTTCGAGGCTGCGGCTCGCCGGTGTCCGCGTGCCGTCGATGGCATCGGCGGAGAAAAAACGGCGCGCTGACACCAGGGCGATACCGGCCAATAAGGTGAGCCCCGGGATCACCAGCCACTGAACGGCGAAGGCAAGCCGCGCGGCGACGTCGTCACCGGTGGGCAGCGGCAATGCCGAACGCTGCATGGCGGTTCCGGTGAACCACAGCGCGACGAAGATGACGATGGTGATTTCCGCGGCGATCAGGATTTGCTTGCGAACCACGGCGCAGTCCTCCCTGGCACGCAGCGACGATAGGGCCGCGCTGAGGCGCTGCCAAAAACTATCTCTGAACGATGCTGCGACGCAGCGCGGCTTGCACCGAACGACCGGACATGCCCGAATGGATTGGGGCTAAATCTCGGTCGAATATGAGAAAAATACTTTTGGCGGCGACGCTGTTTCTTGCGGCCGTCGCACCGGCCATGGCCGCGCCAAACACGGATCTGGCGCAGCTCTTCAAGGACTATGACGAGGCCGGCCTGCGCGCCTCCCCCTCCAGCGCGTTGTGGCGCGGCGACATGCGTTATCTCGACCGCTACGAAGACAATCTGACGCCGGAATTCCTCGTCGAGCAGCGCAAGGAGAATGCGGACTTCCGCAGCCGGCTCGCGGCGGTGGATCGCGTCTCTCTCGATGCGGAAGACCAGCTCTCCTACGACATCTTTGCGTACACCCTGGATGACGACGCGCGCGGATTGGCGCCGGGCATTGCCGACCATTTCCAGATGATTCCGATCGACCAGTTCAACGGCGCCCACATCGGCTTCGCCATCGAAATGCAGTGGCGCAGCCGCTATCCCTTCAATGCCGCCGGCGACTACGAAAAAGCCATCTCGCGCATGAAAGGCTTCGCGCGCTGGATCGACAGCGCCATCGGCAAGATGCGCGAAGGCGCTGCCCAAGGTATCACCCAGCCACGCGTGATCGTAGAACGGCTGATCCCGCAAGCCGAGGAACAGGCGAGCAGGTCGGTGGACGACAGCGTGTTCTTCGGCCCGGCCAAGAACATGCCCGACACTATCAAAGGCAAAGAGCGCGCGCGGCTCTTGAAAGACTACCGCGCGGCCGTCGCAGATGTCGTGCTTCCGGCTTATCAGCGCCTCGCGGATTTCCTGAAGAACGAATATCTGCCAAAGGCGCGGACCAGTGTGGGCCTCTCCGCCATGCCAGGCGGAAGGGACCTCTATCTTTATCTGGTGCGTCATCACACGACACTCGACCGCTCACCGGATGAGATCCACCAGATCGGACTTTCCGAAGTCGCGCGCATCACCGCGGCGATGGAGGCCGTGAAAAAGAAAGTGCACTTCAAAGGCGATCTGACGGCGTTCCGCGCCTTCCTGCGCAGCGATCCGCAATTCCAGTTCCAGGATCGGGACGCGATGATGGCTGCCTATCAGGCCGTAAAGGCGAAGATCGCGCTGGGTCTGCCGAAGCTCTTCGACCATCAGCCCAAGACGCCGTTCGAAATCAAATTCTTCGAAGACTTCGTCGCCAAGAACCAGGCGAGCGCGGACTACGAACAGGCCTCGCTTGATGGCCTACGGCCGGGGATCTTCCACATCAACGGCTACGATCTTCCGGCACGTCCGACCTATCAAACGGAAGTTCTGTCCGTGCATGAATCCATGCCCGGTCATCATATGCAGATCATGCTGGCGCAGGAGAATGAGAACCTGCCGCCGTTCCGTCGCTTCGGGGGTACGACAGCGTTCGTGGAAGGCTGGGGGCTCTACACGGAGTCCCTGGGCAAGGACTTGGGGCTCTATACCGATCCCTACCAGGAATTCGCGCAACTCTCCTTCGACATGTGGCGCGCCTGCAGGCTTGTCGTCGACACCGGCATGCATGCCGGAACGATGACCCGCGAAGAAGCCATCGACTTCATGCTGGCCAACACCTCACTGACCAAGACGGACGTAACGGCCGAAGTGGAGCGCTACATCGCCTATCCAGGACAGGCGCTGGCCTACAAAGCCGGGCAGCTCGACCTGCTGCGCCTGCGCGCCAAGGCGAAGGATGCGCTGGGCGCGAAGTTCGACATCCGAAAATTTCACGATGCCGTGCTGTTGGATGGGGCGATGCCGCTGTCGATCCTGGATAAACAGATCGATGGCTGGATCGCGGAGCAAACGAAGGGATAAACCGTCTTCGCCTATGTCGCAGCGGTCCGATAGTGCGCCGCACAAATTTGTTGGCTAAGGTTGCGTCAGCTGCACTCTGGCGATCTCTACATGGCCTTGCTTCCTGCCAATCTGCTTTCGCTTTGCGCTGACGCCGTCGCAGCAGCGGAGAATCTGCTTGCTGCCGCCAAGACCAAAGTCGCGGCGCGCGTTGCCAAGGATGGCAAACCCTCCCCCGCCCTGATCGACAAGGAGCAACGCGCCGCGCACGCCTTTGCCTGGCTGGCCACCTATGTCGAAGCGCTGCGCCAATTGGCGCGCTGGGGGCGCGATCTGGAAGCGGCCGGAAAAATCGGCGACATTGAAAAATTGATCCTGCTCGCGGGTAGCGCCGAATACCTGGCGCAAATTGCCGGTGGCATTCCCATGAGCCAGAACGAGATCGCGCGGCCTTACGACATGGGCCTCGCCGATTCCGATGTCGGCGCGTTCTGGACTGCCAGCGTGCAGGCGCTGACGGCGGCGGGCAGCAAGAGCGAGGTGCGCGCCGCCATCGCCGACTACATGGCCAAGCATGCCGGCGCCATGATGATCGGTGCGGACGGCCTGGACGACACCATGGGCATGATCCGCGACCAGTTCTTCCGCTTCGCGCAGGAGAAGGTCACGCCGTTCGCCCATCAATGGCATCTGAAGGACGAGCTCATTCCGCTGGAAGTCATCGCGGAACTGTCGGCGCTGGGCGTGTTCGGCCTGACGGTGCCTGAGCAGTATGGCGGTGCCGGTCTTTCCAAGACGGCGATGTGCGTCGTGTCGGAAGAGTTGTCCCGCGGTTATATCGGCGTCGGTTCGCTGGCGACCCGTTCGGAGATCGCCGCAGAACTGATCCTGGGCAACGGCACACAGGATCAAAAGGATCTGTGGCTGACGAAGATCGCCACCGGCGAAGTCTTGCCGACGGCGGTGTTCACCGAACCCAATGGCGGATCGGATGTGGCGGCCTTGCGCACCCGCGCAACCCACGACGGCGACGTCTACAAAGTGTTCGGCAACAAGACCTGGATCACGCACGCCGCGCGGGCCGACATGATGACGTTGCTCGTGCGCACCAACGATGCGCCGGGCTATCGCGGCCTCTCCATGTTCCTCGCGGAAAAGCCGCGCGGCACGGAAGCGAAACCGTTTCCCGCCAAAGGCATGACCGGCGGCGAGATCAAGGTACTCGGCTATCGCGGCATGAAGGAATACGAGATCGGCTTTGACGGTTTCGAAGTGCCCGCCGCCAACCTGCTTGGGCGCGAAGAAGGCCAGGGCTTCAAACAATTAATGCAGACCTTCGAATCCGCGCGCATCCAGACCGCGGCGCGTGCGGTGGGCGTGGCGTTGGCGGCAATGGACCTCGGCCTGCGTTACGCACTCGACCGCCAGCAATTCGGCCAGGCGCTGATCCACTTTCCGCGCGTGCGCGACAAGCTTGCCATGATGGCGGTGGAAATCGTCATCGCCCGGCAGATCGCCTATCACGCCGCGCGCGAGAAGGATGAAGGCCGGCGCTGCGATCTGGAAGCGGGCATGGCCAAGCTTCTGGCAGCGCGGGTTGCCTGGGCCTGCGCCGACAACGCGCTGCAGATCCATGGCGGCAACGGCTTCGCGCTGGAATTCGAGATCAGCCGCGTGCTGTGCGATGCACGCATCCTGAACATCTTTGAAGGCGCAGCCGAGATCCAGGCGCAGGTGATCGCGCGGCGGCTTCTGGAGCCCGGCGCCAACTAAGCTCTCAACTAAGTGCTTTGAGCCCTTGGGAATAAGGGTTTAAGTTGCGCCATGGCCGAGTCGCATCCTATCGACCGTCTGTTTGCCGTGATCGAGGCGCGCAAGAACTGCGATCCCTCGGAGTCCTACACCGCCAAGCTGTTCTCGCAGGGCACGCTCAAGATCGCCAAGAAGCTGGGCGAGGAAGGCGTGGAGACGGCGCTCGCCGCGGTGGCGCAGGACAAAGCTGCACTGGCAGGGGAATCCGCCGACCTGCTCTATCATTTGCTGGTGCTGTGGGCCGCGTGCGGGCTGAGGCCGGAAGAAGCCTACGCCGCGCTCGAAGCGCGCGTTGGCCGCTCGGGAATTTCCGAGAAAGCTTCGCGCGAAAGCTAGTCGTCTTGCTCCGCGGCCAGGCTCTTGGCGAGATCGAGCAGCCGCTTGCGCACCTTGGGATCCTTGATGCGCATGAAGGCCTGACTGAGATGCAGGCCTTCGGCACTGGAGAGAAATTCCATCACCGGGATCGGCGGCCCCTCTTCTGGGACCTGCGTGCTCGCAAGCTGCAACTCTTCGTGGATGCCTTCGAAAAAATAATCGATCCGCACGCCCAGAATGTGCGCCGCCTGAAACAGGCGGCTGGCGCTGATGCGGTTAGTGCCTTTTTCGTATTTCTGGACTTGCTGAAAAGTGAGACCCAGTTGCTCGCCAAGCTTTTCCTGGCTCATCCCGATCAGCATGCGCCGCACGCGCAGCCGCATTCCGATACGGGTATCGACACCGGTGGTTTGCTTTTTCGGCATCCGCCCAAAATCGAATTTATCTTTTTCGGCCGGGAGCTTAGTGAGTTTACGACAGGGCGAAAAGCGATTTGTCTGCACGTATCAGTTGCGCGGGCGCCTCACGCGCGTCGAGACAGACCAAAGCCCAGTACGGCACAACCTAAGATAAGCAGCATGAAAACGAGGTCACCGAACCGCGCGTAGAGAGTCGGCGCGAATGCCTTGGGCAGTTTCGAATCGAGGATGCCCATCTCGCCCGCGCCGAGCTCGGCGATCAACCTTCCGGCGGGATCGATGACGGCGGAGATGCCGGTGTTCGCCGCGCGCGCGACAGGGATGCCCTCTTCGATCGCACGCATGCGCGCGATGAGCAGATGCTGCTGCGGCCCGGAAGACGATGGTGGACCGAACCAGGAATCGTCCGTCACGTTCACAAACCACTGCGGACGATCTTTGCCGACCACGGCGCCGGGAAACAGAATCTCGTAGCAGATCAGCGGCCCTGCATCGGGCGCGCCCGGCACCGGATAACTGTGCGGTCCGTCACCGAAGCCGAAGCTGCCGGGAAGGCCGACGATCTTCGTCAACCCCAGCGCCGTCATCAGCGATTCCATCGGCAGATACTCGCCGAACGGCACCAGATGGAATTTGTCGTAAGTGGAGATCAACTGGCCGCCATGCGCGAAGATGTAGAACGAATTGTAGAAGTGCGCCGGCTGTCCGGGTTCGACTTCCGCCCGCACCGCGCCCGTCATCAACACGCGATCGCTGCCGGTGAGGATGGCGATATCGTCCAGCGCCTCAGGTTCGCGTGCCAGCAGGAACGGCGGCGCGGCTTCGGGCCAGATGATGTGGGTCGGCTGCGGCCCTTTCTTTTCGATACTCTGCAGAACGAGGCGGCGCCAGTTCCGGTCGCGCAGCGCCGGTGTGTATTTCTCCTGTTGCGGCACGTTGGGCTGTACGATGCGCAGGTTCACATCCGCCACATACTCCGTCGGCGCGATCGACAGGCGCGCCACGCCGCCGGCCCACAGCACAATAAAGAACGCGGCCATCGCGAGGGGCACGATCCATAGCCGTGACCGGTTGTGGTCGAAGACAAGCGCAAGCGATCCCCCGAGCAGGACAGTCAGCAGCGAGAGTCCATAAGCGCCGATCAGCGATGCGCTCTGCATCACGCTGAGTGAAGCGCCCCAGGCATAGGCCGGAAGATTCCAGGGAAGTCCGGTGAAGATATGACCTCGCAGCCATTCGCTGAACGCGTAGGCCGCGGCAAAGATAAAGACGCGCGCCAGGCCGGATCTCCAGAACCAGGAGGCGACGCCGCATGCGAGGGCCGAGAACAGCGCAAGACCGCCGGGGAAGAGCAGCGCCACAAAGGGAAGCTGCCAGGCGTGATCGGCGGCATCGACCACGAAGGCGTAGCCGATCCAGTAGAAGCCGGCGAGGAAATGCCCGAAGCCGAAAGCCCAGCCCACAAGGGCCGCACTGCGGATCGGCCGCGCATGGCTCTGCGCGCCATCCAGGAGAAGAACCAGCGCTGCAAACGCGACGAGCAAAAACGGGAAGAGATTGAACGGTGCGAAAGCCAGCGCCGACAGAAGCCCGACAACGACGGCGAACAGGAAGCGGCGCCAGCCCGTCAGGGAGCGAACGAAATGACCTGTATTATCGAGCGTTTGCGCGAGTGCGGCGGGCACGTCCGGCCTATGGTTCCGGCGCCGCCGTCTTGGCGGCAGCGAGCTCGGCGGACGGGCGAATGCGCAGGCGCTTCACGCGCCGAGGATCGGCTTCGAGAATTTCGAATTCATATCCCGAAGGATGCGGCACGATCTCGCCGCGCAGCGGCACCCGCCCCAGCAGCGAAACGACCAGGCCGGCCAAAGTGTCGACATCTTCCTCGGGATCTTCCGGCTTCAATTCGATGCCGGTTTCGGTCTTGAAGTCGTCCAGATCGAAGCGCGCGTCAATTTCAAATGTCCCATTGGCATGACTGCGGATATGCGGCGTCTCGTCGACGTCGTGCTCGTCGTCGATGTCACCCACAATCTCTTCGACGAGATCTTCGATGGAGACGAGACCGTCGGTGCCGCCATATTCATCGATCACCAATGCCAGATGCGAATGACTGGCCTGCATTTTCAGAAGCAGGTCCAAAGCCGGCATCGAGGGCGGCACGAAGAGAATGTCGCGCTTGACCTTGGCGACGGCCACGTCCGGCCAGCGCAAGCTGCCGTCGCTGTTCGATTCCAGAAGGCCGAGGACGTCCTTGATGTGCACGACGCCGGTCGGATCGTCGAGCGTTTCGCGATAGACGGGAAGGCGCGAATGCTGTGCTTCGCGAAAGAGCGCGATCACTTCGACAATCGTGGCATTCTCTTCCACCGCCACAATGTCGGCGCGCGGCACCATCACATCATCGACCCGCAGATCGCCGAACTTGAGCAGGTTCGCAAGCATGATGCGTTCCTGCGCGGAGAGTTCGTGCGACTTGCGCTCACTCTCTTCAACAACTTCCTTGAGACTCTCGCGGAAGGGATCGCCCGCGCCGAGGCGCAAGGCCTGGGCCACGCGCTTGAGCAGCGATAGCTTGACGACTTCTTCGGGAGCAGGGCCGGTAGCATCAGACATGATCAGGCGGCCTTCTTGCGGCGCGGCGCATAGGGATCGGCGATGCCAAGGCCATCCAGAATATCCGTTTCGAGGGCTTCCATCTTTTCAGCCTGGCGCGTCTTCGCGTGATCATGACCCAGGAGGTGCAACGTGCCATGGACCGCCAGATGGGTGACATGGTCGCGCAGCGACTTCGCTTCGGCGCGGGCTTCGCGCGCGCTCACGTCATAGGCAATCGCGATGTCGCCGAGATAGCCGTCATCTCCGGCCGGCGGCGCGAACGACAGCACATTGGTCGGCTTATCCTTGCCGCGGAAATCGTGATTGAGAGCGCGCAGCTGCTTGTCGCCGGCGAGAAGCACCGTCAGCGAATGCACCGGGCGTGCGGCTGCAGCCGCCTTGAGCGTGGACCGTATGGCCCGGCGCAATTGCGGTTCCAGGCCGCTCACACGGCGCCATCTGGAATCTTCCATGACAAGTTCGATTTTCACGGGGCGCACGGAAGGCTTTTTCGTAGGACTTTGGCGTTTCTTCGGCCGTTTCATTCTTCGGTCTTGCGCGCCTTTCGGGTGCGGCCAGGCCCATCGCCTTCGCTCTCGCTCGCGGCATTATAGGCACGCACGATGCGGGTGACGAGAGGATGGCGCACGACGTCTTTCTCGCCAAACCGCGCAATTGCGACGCCTTCGACGCCGCCGAGCAGGCCGAGCGCCTCGTTCAGGCCTTCGGCGCGGCCGCCCGGCAGATCGCTCTGCGAGGCATCGCCGGTGACGACCATGCGCGCGTCTTCGCCAAGGCGGGTGAGGAACATCTTCATCTGCATGGACGTGGTGTTCTGCGCTTCGTCGAGAATGACGAAAGCACGCGCCAGCGTGCGGCCGCGCATGAAGGCAAGCGGCGCCACTTCGATGACGCCGGACTCCATCAGCTTGGTCGCCTGCTCGCCCATGACATCAAACAAGGCGTCGTAAAGCGGGCGCAGATAGGGATCGATCTTCTCTTCCAGCGTGCCTGGCAGAAAGCCGAGCCGTTCGCCGGCCTCCATGGCAGGGCGCGACAGAATGAGACGCTCGACGCGGCGCTCATAAAGCAGATGTGCGCCGAAGGCTGCCGCCAGATAGGTCTTGCCAGTGCCTGCGGGGCCGACGCCGAAGACCAAAGGATGCGTACGCATCAGATCAAGATAAGCAGCCTGCGCGGGCGAGCGTGTGCGAGTGACGCGGGCCGCGGCCGTCTTGATCGACGGCGTGCCAAAGCCATCCATCGGACGCGTTGTGGGTTCGTGCGTGGCAAAGCGGATCTCCGCGTCCACTTCGGCAAGGCCGGTATCTTCACCGCCTTCGATGCGGGCATAGAGGGCGCGAAGCACAGCGGCCGCACGCTCGCGCGCATCGGGTGCGCCTTCCACGGCCACCAGGTTGCCGCGCATGGCGACGCGCACACCGAGTTTTTGTTCGATGCGGACAAGATTCTTCTGATGCGCGCCGCCCAGCGTGGCGAGCAAGGCATTGTTGGGAAATTCCAGCGTCACCTGTTCCCGCGCGGAGACGGAACGGCGGCCGTTGTTTGCAGCACTCATTGCGCTGCCATGCTTTCTGCGCGCTGTCCGAGCAACTCGCCCTGGAGACTGTTGGGCAGTCCGGCGGCAATGCGCACGTTGCGGATTTCACCAATGAACGCTGCAGCGCCATCGACATGGACAGGCTGCAAATAGGGGCTGCGGCCCACGGCCTGGCCTGCGTTGCGGCCCCGCTTTTCAAACAGAACCGGCATCACCCGATCCGTGCAGGAGGCGTTGAACGCGGTTTGCTGCGTCAACAGCAAAGCCTGGAGTGCCGCCAAGCGCGCCGCTTTCACGTCTTCGGGAATCTGCTTGGCCATCGACGACGCCGGGGTCCCTGGACGCGGGCTGTATTTGAAGGAGAAGGCCTGCGCGTAACCCACGTCGCGCATCAGTGCGAGCGTGGCGTCGAAATCCTTGTCGCTCTCGCCGGGGAATCCGACGATGAAATCCGACGACAGTGCGATGTCGCTGCGCGCCGTGCGAATGCGGTCGACGAGTTTGCGATAGTCACCGGCGGTATGCTGGCGGTTCATCGCCGCAAGAATCCGGTCCGATCCCGACTGCACCGGCAGATGCAGATAAGGCATCAGCTTTTCCTCTTCGCCATGCACGGCGATGAGGTCGTCTTCCATGTCGCGCGGATGGCTGGTCGTGAAGCGCAGGCGCTCCAGGCCGTCGATCTTCGCCAGATGACGGATGAGCTTTGCCAGACTCCAGCTTTCGCCATCATGGCCCATGCCGCGATAGGCGTTCACGTTCTGCCCGAGCAGCGTAATCTCACGCACGCCCTTGGCGACAAACTTGCGCGCTTCATTTTCGATCTGCGTCACGGGGCGCGAGAATTCCGCGCCGCGCGTGTAGGGCACCACGCAGAAGGTGCAGAACTTGTCACAACCTTCCTGCACGGTGAGAAACGCCGTCGGGCCGGATGACGAAATCTCCTCCGCTAGGGAATCGAATTTGTCCTCGGCGGGAAAATCAGTTTCCAGCGCACGGCCGGTACCGCGCGATACGCGCGCGATCATTTCGGGCAGGCGCTGATAGGATTGCGGGCCCACGACGATGTCGACGGCACTCTGCCGCTTCACGATCTCGGCGCCTTCGGCCTGGGCGACACAGCCGGCAACAGCGATGAGCATCGACCCGCCCTGCTCGGCTTTTGCTTCCTTCATGCGGCGCAGCCGGCCGAGTTCGGAATAGACCTTCTCGGCGGCCTTTTCGCGGATGTGGCAGGTGTTGAGGATCACCATGTCCGCGTCGTCCGGCTCTTCCGTCGGGGCGTAGCCCAGCGGCGCCAGCAGATCCGCCATCCGGGCGGAATCATAGACGTTCATCTGGCAGCCATAGGTCTTGATGAAGAGCTTCTTCATGGGGGGCGGGTTATGCGCTGAAAGGCCGGTTTTTGGCAAGAAACGCGCTGCCTAGGCCGCCGCTTCCGCGAGGCCATGTTCGGCAATTTCTTCAGCATTCCGGCGGGGTTCAGCCGGCTGGCCCGTCACACCAGCGAGCGCCCGAGCCTGCCCCTGGCGGATGGTTGCCTCCACCTGCTGGGCAAGACGCTTGCGGCCGCCGGCGCTGTCGACGGTCAGGGGCGGATGAAATTCCACCACGATGTCCATCGGCCCGGTCTTCACCGATTCCCACAGATGCGGGATCAGTTCCATGTCGCCGTACCAGGCGAAGAGCGGCCGGTTCTCGCGGCCCATCGGGATGCCGTGCAATCCGACATAGGACACCGAGACCGGTTGCACCGGCACGTGCTGCACATGGCCTTGCGCGTCGACGCCGACTTCGGATTCCGCCGCGCCCATAAGCGCGCTCTTGAACGGCAGCACGAAGTTTCCATCGTTCGAGGTGCCTTCGGGAAACAGCACCAGCGCATCGCCGTCGCGCAAGCGGTCGCGAATCTCGTTGCGCGATTCTCCGACGCTGGTGCGGCGCTCGCGGTCCACGAACACTGTCTCCTGCAGCCGCGCCATGGTGCCGAAGAACGGCCAGGTGCCGACTTCCTTCTTCGCGACAAAGGAAAGCCGCGCCGTGCCTGAGAGAATAAGGATGTCCCAATAGGAGGTGTGATTGGCCACCATCAGCACGCCGCGATCCTGGATAGGCGTGCCGACCACGGTGATGCGGAAGCCGAAGAGCTTGGTGAGCCAGCGGTGATAGCGGTTGGGAAAGGTTTTTCTACGCGCCAGCTTGAAGCGCAGCGCCGAGCCTTGCCAGGGAATACCCGCCACAGTCGCGGTGACGAAAATGAAAAGAATGATGGCAGCGCGAATCGAGGACATGGTGGCGCTGGATCAGTGGCTCGACTTTTTGGCTTTGGGCTTGCCGTAGAGTTCGAGGCGATGGTCGACGAGTTCGAAGCCCAGCTCCTCGGCCACACGCCGCTGCAACAGCTCGATTTCCTCGTTGCGGAATTCGATGACCTTGCCCGTCTGCACGTCGATGAGATGATCGTGATGGGAGTCCGGCACTTCTTCGTAACGCGAGCGGCCGTCGCGGAAATCGTGCTTCTCCAGGATGCCGGCATCCTCGAATAGTTTCACCGTGCGGTAGACCGTGGCGATGGAGATGTGCGGATCGAGGGCGGCGGCGCGGCGATAGAGCTCTTCGGCGTCGGGGTGGTCGCTCGCATCCGACAGCACGCGCGCGATGATGCGGCGCTGCTCCGTCATGCGGAGGCCTTTTTCGGCGCAGAGCTTTTCGATGCGCGTCACGTCAGGTTCCTTTTGCGACCAGAGGTGGAGTCTAGTCGAAACCCGAGGCTTTGCCCAAGGGTCCGAGGGGCAGATTCGCCTTTAAAACCGCAGCATCTTCGGGGGTTTTGCCGATCTCGCGATAGTAGGCCTTGCGCAGGCCGACCTGGCGAAAGCCACAGCCCTCGTAAAGCGCGCGCGCGGCCGTGTTCGCGGTCGAGACTTCCAGAAACAGGGCCTTCGCGCCTTCTTCATCGGCACGCGCGGCCGCCGCGCCGATCAGGGAGCGGGCAAGACCTCCCCGGCGCGCCGCGGGAACCACACCGATGGAAAGGATCTCGCCCTCGCCGGCCACGGCGCGGATGAGGATGAAGCCTTCAGGCGCGCCGTCGCGGCGGGCGATCAGCGCAAAGCTTCCCCTCGTGCTCATCAGACTCACGAAGGACTCGGCTGTCCAGCTTTCGGCGAAACAGGCTTTGTGAAGCGCGGCGAGTGTCAGCGCGTCGTCTGACGTGGCGGCAACAAACGCGGCACTCATGCGGGCAACTTTGCATCCGGTGGCCGCAGATAAAGCGGCTTCGGCGCTCCGTGCGGTTCGGCCATGGACAGCGCCAGCCGCGCCACCCACAGGGCGTCGGGAAAACGAATGGTCGTCTGCCGGATATCCAGTTTCCACAACGCAGCGGCAGCCTCGGATGCAGTGCCCGCCAGCGCGAGCGGCGTTTTGGGATGCAGCGCCTGCATCTGCGCGACGGCATCGTCGAGCAACGCGATCTGCGGTTCGGTGACAGGTCCGTGCAAATCCGTCAGCGCGAAATAGACTTCGCCGCGCTTGGCGTCATGCAACGCCGCCGCCGCGTCGGTTTTCCCTTCCGCCATCGCCGCCGCACCCATCGCCTGCAGAGTGGTGACACCGATGAGCGGCTTCTTCAGAGCCACACGCAACCCCCGCATGAAGGCGAGGCCGACGCGTTGACCCGTAAAGGTGCCCGGACCCGTCGTGACGGCAAGGCGTTCCAGTGCGGTGAAACCAAGCCCGGCTTCGATCATGGCGTCCTGCACCATCGGCGCCAGTGCTTCGGCGTGACCGCGGTCCATCAGCACAAAACGATGCGCGAGAGTCGTGTCGCCGGACAAAACGGCGACGGAACAGGCGCCGAGGGCAGTATCGACGGCGAGGGTTTTCATAACGTGCGCAAGGAGCGGCTAAACCGCTTCGACGGCGTTCACTTCCGGAACGTAGTGGCGAAGCATGTTCTCGATGCCGTTCTTCAGCGTCATCGTGGAAGACGGGCAGCCGGCGCAGGAGCCGCGCATGTGCAACGAGACGACGCCCGTCGCACTGTCGAAGCTCTTGAAGATGATGTCGCCGCCGTCGCCGGCCACGGCCGGACGCACGCGGGTTTCGATCAATTCCTTGATCGCCGAAACGATCTCTGCATCTTCCTCGGAATAAGTCTCCGCTGCCTCGTCGGTTTCTTCCGCGCTGCCCGTGAGCAACGGAAGACCGCGCGTGAAGTGATCCATGATGGCGGCCAGGATCGGCGCTTTCAGATTGCGCCAGTCGCCGGTCTTCTTGGTCACCGAAATAAAGTCGGAGCCGAAAAAGACGCGCTCCACTTCCGGCAGATCGAACAAAGCTGCGGCGAGCGGCGAACGCGTCGCGGACGGCGCATCAGCAAAATCGGCCACGGCGCCTTCGCCCATGACCTCACGGCCGGGGAGAAATTTCAGCGTTGCCGGATTTGGCGTCGATTCCGTCTGGATGAACATGCGCGTCTCGAAAAGCTTGTCTCTTGTGCCTTACATGGACCCGCGCAGCGCAAGGATCAAGCGAGGTCAGAAGTCGCTGGCAATGCCCTTCTTTTCCCAGTCGCCGTAACGCGTGGGTTCCGGGCCTTTGGGTCCGTTTACCTCTTTGGCCATGGGGGCTTTCGGCTTGGCCGCGGCCTGACGCGCCTCCGCTTCGGCCTTGGCGCGTTCACCGGCGGCGCGGATGCGGTTCGCGATTTCCTCGGGCGATGAAGGCATTAGGCGCTATTCTCCGGCTGTTTCGCCAGCTTGACCTTGGACCGCGTCAGCATACATCACCATGCGGCGGTTCGCCCCGAGATTTGGTGGCGGAACCGGTGAAAGGCAAGCTCTCGATGAACGTGCTGCGTACCGGATTGCTGATGGCCGCCATGACGGGTCTGTTCATGGTGGTCGGCTTCCTGGTCGGCGGTCAGACCGGCATGGCGATCGCGTTTGTGTTTGCGGCCGGCAGCAATCTTTTCGCCTACTGGAATTCCGACAAGATGCTGCTATCCATGTACGGCGCGCGCGAAGTGAACGAGACGAGTGCGCCGCAGCTGGTGCACATCGTGCGCGACCTTGCCGGCAAGGCCGGCCTGCCGATACCCAAGGTCTATATCGTGGAGAGCGCGCAGCCCAATGCGTTTGCGACGGGACGCAATCCCGAGCATGCCGCGGTGTGCGTGACGACGAGCCTGCTGCAGCGCCTCAGCGCCGAAGAGCTCACCGGCGTGCTGGCGCATGAGCTCAGCCATGTGAAGAACCGTGACACGCTCACCATGACGATCACCGCGACGATTGCCGGCGCGATTTCCATGCTGGCGAACTTCGCTTTCTTTTTTGGCGGCGACAGAAGGAACAATCCGCTTGGCCTTATCGGCGTGTTGCTGGTCACGCTGCTGGCGCCGCTCGCTGCCGTGCTGGTGCAGATGGCGATCAGCAGGACACGCGAATTCGAAGCCGACAAATCCGGCGCGGAGATTTCCGGGCGTCCGTTGTGGCTCGCTTCCGCCCTGAAACGCATCGAAAGCGGGGTGCAGGCGACGGAGAACGCCGCAGCCGATGCCAATCCGGCGACGGCGCATATATTCATCATCAATCCGCTGCATGGCGGGTTCGGCGGATTGTTCTCCAGCCATCCCTCGACGCAAGAACGCATCGCCAGACTGCAGGCGATGGCGGGTGCCACGGCGCAGACTCAGCCGCGTGGTCCCTGGGGGTGACAGACACAAGAGACATCACGGCGGGAATTCCGGCGCGCGCAGCCGCGCTGGATGTGCTGACGCAGGTCCTGCGCAAACGCCGCCCGCTCGACGTGGCGCTGGAGAACGCTCTGGCCAGCGCGAAACTCGAACCGCGCGACGCGGGATTTGTCCATGCCCTGACCCATGAAACGCTGCGTCGCTTCGGCCAGCTCGATTCCCTCATCACCCATTTCGTTCCCAAGGCGCCGCCGCCGCACAAAGCCGGACCGACACTGGAGATCCTGCTGAACGGTGCCTGCGAGCTGCTGTTCCTGAACGTGGCGCCGCACGCCGCCGTCGATGCCGCCAATCGCCTGGCCGCGAACGACTCCAAAGCGGTGCATTTCAAAGGCCTGATCAACGCCGTGCTGCGGCGGATTTCGCGCGAAGGAAAAGCGGTGCTGGAAGCGCAAACGTCACCACGCCGCAACACGCCCGATTGGCTGTGGCAACGCTGGTGCGAAACCTACGGCGAAGAGCGCGCGGGCGCGATTGCGTCCATGCATGAGAAGACTGTGCCGCTGGATCTGATGTTGAAGGACAAAGACAGCGCAGGCCCAGAAGCGGCCACCGCGCTGATGGGCGGCGTGCTGCGCCTTGACGGCGGCCGAGTGGAAGATCTGTCCGGCTACGCGGATGGCGACTGGTGGGTGCAGGATTTCGCCGCAACGTTGCCGCCGCGTCTGCTGGGCGATGTGCGCGGAAAAACCGTCATCGATCTTTGCGCCGCGCCGGGTGGCAAGACGGCGCAGCTGGTGGCCGCCGGCGCACATGTCATTGCCGTCGAACGCGAAGCGCCCCGTCTCGTCAAACTGCGGGAAAATCTCAAGCGTTTGAAGCTCGACGCGACGCTGGTGGAATCCGATCTGCGCGACTTCTCGCCGAAAGAGCCGGCGCAATTCGTCCTGCTCGATGCGCCGTGCAGCGCGACCGGAACGGTGCGCCGCCATCCCGAACTTCCGTGGATCAAGAGCGCCTCCGATGTGCATCTGTGCGCACAGATGAGCGCGGAGCTGCTGGAAGCCGCCGCCGAGATTGTCGCGCCGGGGGGCGTGCTGGTTTTTGCCGTGTGCTCGCTCGAACCGGAAGAGGGCCCGGAACAGATCGACGACTTCCTGGCGCGCAACGAAAATTTTCAGCGCGTGCCTATTTCACCGGAGGAAGTTTTCGGTTTGAAAGATCTCATCACCGCGGACGGTGATCTGCGCACGTTGCCGTGCCACCTCGCCGAGCAGGGCGGGATGGACGGGTTCTACGCGGCGCGTCTCAAGAAGAAGTAACCCTCCCTCGGGAGGGTCGAAAAATTCGGAGCGAAGTGGAGAATTTTTCGGGGAGGATCAGGAAGGAGATTCTCCTTACACATCCTCCCCGAAGCGCTTCGCGCTTCGACCCTCCCGAGGGAGGGTTTAACTTAGACGTCCCAGCGCATACGCGATCGCCAGATAGATCTTGCCGGTGTCGGCGCCGAGCAGGGACGACGCGAGCAAGCCGCCGCCGTCGCCTTCGCGCGCCTTCGCCAGAAGCGCTTCAAATTCCGCCATGTAGGCGTTGGCTGAATCCCGGAAGCGTGTGTTCTCGCGGTAGTGCGCCGCGATGCGTTCGACGGCCGCTTCATCGATGGCGCCGGCGAGGCGGCGAGCAAACACAGAACGGTCGCCGGTGAGATAGCGCTTCCATTCGTCCTCGCCGAGCGAAGTTTCCGAAGAGATGGCGTCGAGATCGACGGTCATGTCGGCAAGCGCCGCCTGCAAGGCGCCGAGGGCCGCAGCGGCGCCCGGTTTCAGATCTTTGCCGGGCTGTGCGGGACCGGTGTCGGCCGCGGCGAGCAGCGCGCTCATTTCCCAGTTGCGGCCGGTTTCTTCCTTCTTCTTGGGACGCGTCAGACGGCGCGCCATCCCGAGCAGGCCGTCGCTTTCCGTCTCGGCGACCCGCCGGGCCGGGGATTGCGGATTGCCGGTCTGTGTCCGGGGCGTCGAGCGGGCGTGCACCGTCGCCAGGGTGCGGGCGGAAAGATCGAGAATGGCGTCGGTTTCCACGCGCACCAGTTCGCGCACCCGTCCGGCTTCCTGCTTGGCCACACCCGGCAGGGTGAGCAGGTGCTTTTCCACGGAATCCACGGCGCTGGAGAGGGTTTCCTTGATCATGTTGGCCTGGGCCGCGAGTTCGCCCGCGGTGCGCAGCAGGCGCTCGCATTCGGCCATCGCATCGCCGACGAGACCCTTGGCGTTGGCTTTGGCTTCCAGCGCCGTTTCACCGATCAGCGTCTGCGCGCTGGCGCCGGCATCATGCAGGGCGTCGACGATGCGCGCGAGGCCCGTGGTGGCAGCGTCCGTGGTTTCCTTCAGGCGGTCAGCTTCGCGCGAGAAGCTGGCCGTCAATTGCGTCGTGCGCGCGGCGGCGTTCGCCATGATGAGTTCGACATTGCGTTCGGCATCGCCGGTCAACACTTCGAACTTGTCGGTCTGCGCATTCATCTCGTCGATGGCCGTCGACATGGCGCCGCGCTGGTTGGTGAGCGCGACTTCGAAGGACGACGTGTCTTCCTTCAAGCGCTGCAGCAACTCGTTCATCTGCAGGCGATGCTTTTCATGGCGGCCGAGCAGGAATTCGGAGCGCGCCATCGCGGCATCGGACACGGCTTCGATGCGCTTGGCCTGGCGGTCGAGTTCGACAGCGGCGGCGTGCGGCGCTTCAGCGGCGGCATCGGCGGCGGAGCGGAAGGTCGAGGCTTGCGAATCCAGCGCCGTGCCGGCGGTGCGCAGCGCGCTCTCGGCAGTCTCGATCGTGGCTTTCAACTGCGCGGCGCGGCCGGCAATGGTTTCGCTGGCGCGCGACGCGATGTCGGAGAGCGAGCCCGCCACGCTGTCGATGCGTTCGCGTTCCTGCGTCAGGCGCGAGGCCACAGCTTCCGCGCGCACATCGGCGCGGGCGCCGGCTTCGTCCAAGGCGGCGATCTGATTTTCGAGAACCGACTCCAAAGCGCGCAATCTGGCGAAGGCGCCGTCGAGACCCGCATTCAGCGCGTCGAGCTCGCGGCGTACGGCGCGGCCAAGGCGGGCGGCGGTGCGCGACGCGGTCTCGTCGGCGGAAAACATTTTCTCCGTGACTTCGGCCAGCGTCGCAGCGGCGGCGGCCATCGCCTGACCACGGGTGAGCGCCCAGGCGCACGTCACGAACAGCATGGGAGGAACAATGGTCGCGAACGCGATCACGGCCAGCGTCTGCACATCGAGAGCGCCCAATCCGTTGGGACCGAAGTAGCCCCAGAGATAGGCGGCGGCGGCACCCATCCAGAATGCGCCGAGCGTGACGGCGAAAATAATGGCGGCCATGCCCGGCTTGGCACGGCGCGGCGCACGATCCTGTTCTTCCGAGAAATTGTCCGGCGTCTGGAAAATGACAGGTTGGTTGCGCTCGGAACCGATGTTGGCCAAGTGACGTCTCGCCGATGGGTGTACGTTGACAGTTTAACCATGTTGACAGTGTCAGAGGGAATAGGGGCCGGGCTACAATCCGTGGGCGGATTGCCTGGGCCTGACTCCAGATTTAGAAAAGCGCGTTAACGATTGGACCGGAGTCGTCGTGGAGCTTCAGCAACCGAGCCGAACTGCCCAGGGCGCCGCGCTGCATCGGGCCGCGCATCAGCTGCTGGATCGTCCGCTGGTCTTTGAAGATCCCCTGGTTTTGAAAATGGTCGGGGCCGAGGCGGAAGCGGCGCTGCGGTCGGGCGCGGACCGCCACGCCAGCAATCATACGCAAAGCCTGCGGGCGTTTCTCGCCGTGCGTAGCCGCTACAGCGAAGACTGTCTGGCCGAGGCTTATGCGCACGGCCTTCGCCAGTATGTCCTGCTCGGCGCCGGTCTCGACACATTTGCCTATCGCGCAGCGATGAAATTTCCGCAGCTGAAGATTTTCGAAGTCGATCATCCGGCGACGCAAGGCTGGAAGCGCGAGCGACTCCAGGAAGAAAGCATCGCGATTCCGTCATCGGTCGTTTACACGCCCGTCAATTTCGAGAGCGAGACGCTGGGCGAGGGACTTGGGCGCGTCGGGTTCGACACGAAAGCGCCGGCACTGTTCGCGTGGCTCGGCGTCGTGCCCTATCTCAGCGAGGAGGCGGTGATGGGGACATTGCGTTTCGTCGCGAGCACAATGGCGAAAGGCAGTGCCATCATCTTCGATTATTCCGAACCAGCGGAGGCGAGCAGCGCCGAAGAACGTGCGCGGTTTCAGGAGATGGCCCGGCGTGTGGCGGAGATTGGTGAGCCGTTTCGCAGTTTCTACAAGCCGCAAGCGTTGGCGCAAGCGTTAAGGGCGATGGGCTATTCGAAGGCGCGCGACCTGGGTGCTAGAGAACTCAATGCGCAGTACTTCGCGGAGCGTGATGATGGATTGCGTCTGGGTGGGCGCGGGCATCTGATGCACGCGACTGTTTGATCGGATCAAACGCTATATTTTCGAAGATTCTTCTCCATCCGCGAAAGCGGATTTTCCTTTTGGTCGACGCTGAACTTCTCGCCCGTAAGGCGTTCGTATATTTCGATGTAACGGCGCGAAAGTTCGGCCACCATGTCAGGCGGCGCTTCCGGCAACACAGCATCCTTATACGGATCCGAGTGTTCTTTAAACCATAGGCGCAGAAACTCCTTGTCGAAGTATTCCGGCTCTTCCCCTTTCGCGGTTCGCTCTTCATATGAGCCAAGCTTCCAGTAGCGCGAAGAGTCCGGCGTATGGATTTCATCGATAAGGAGCAGTTCGCCATTTTCATCCAGGCCGAATTCATACTTCGTATCGACAAGGATGAGCCCGCGCTCCGCCGCAACGTCCTGGCCGCGCGCAAACAGCGCAAGAGCGACCGCTTTCACTCTGTCCAGGAGCTCCTGTGTGACGAACCCTTCCGCAACCAGATCGGCCAGCGAAAGCGAGCGGTCATGCGTGCTCTCTTTGGTTGTCGGATCAAATATAGGGTGCGGGAGTTTCGTATTTTTCCTGAGGCCATCCGCGAGCGTTAGCTCGCCAAATTGCCTTTCGCCATTTTGGTAGCGGGTCCAAATAGACGTCGACGTAGTACCCGTCAGATATCCGCGCACAACGGCTTCAACCGCCAACGGCTTCACGCGTTTCGCAACCGTCACATTCGGATCGGGGATTTCGAGAACGTGGTTCTTTATGATGTCTTCGGTTTTCTTGAACCAGAAGGCGCTGGAAAGGTTCAGCACCGCGCCCTTGTTCGGAATATGAGCAATGATGCGATCGAACGATGAGTGACGATCGGTGGGAACGAGAATCAGCCTGTCGTCCTGAATGTATATGTCTCGCACTTTGCCATGTTTCAGTTCACCGAGATTCTGAAAATTCGTTTCCCCAATAATGTCCATGCGGGTGGTGCTACCAAACTCCCGTATTCGGCATCGAGGCCCACGGCTCTTGCGGCGGTTTCGATCCGCCGTCCTGCAGCAATTCGATGGAGATGCCGTCGGGTGAGCGGATGAACGCCATGTGTCCGTCGCGCGGCGGGCGGTTGATGGTGACGCCCGCTTTCATCAGCCGGTCGCAGACCGCGTAGATGTCGTCCACGCGATAGGCGAGATGGCCGAAATTGCGGCCGCCTTTGTATTCTTCCGGATCCCAGTTGTGCGTGAGTTCGACTTGCGGCGCGTCGTCGGCGACGCCGACATCCTTTGGCGCCGTGAGAAACACCAGCGTGAAACGTCCCATCTTGTTGTCGACACGGCGGACTTCCACGAGGCCGAGTTTCTTGCAGTAGAAGTCCAGCGAAGCCTCCAGATCGGAGACGCGGACCATGGTGTGCAGATAGCGCATGGAATGTTCCTTCGATTCGATTCAACTAAGCGAGCGCGTCGATTTCCTCGTCCGACAGGCTGCCCGGCACGATCGTGACGGGAAGAGGATAGGCGCCCGCGCTGGCGAACATGCTGACGAGCGGACCGGGACCTTCCTTCGATGTGCTGGTGGCGAGCACGAGGATGGAGATGTCCTTGTCGTTCTTCAGCAGCTGCAGAAGACAGTCCTGGGGGCGGCCTTCAGTGATGAAGAGCTCGGAAAAGATGCCGGACAGTTCGTTCACGGCTTTCGCCGCGGTGTGGATGAGGTTCTCCGCTTCCTGATGTGCCTCGTCCTTCATGATCTCTTCGACGCCGCGCCATTGCTGGAAGTCGGCATGCTGGGTCACGCACAGAAGGCTGACACGGCCGCCGGTGTGCTGGGCGCGCCGTGTCGCGAAGCGCAACGCCACTTTGCATTCGGGCGTCTTGTCCACCACGACGAGAAATTTGCGCGGCCGCGCGAGGGCGGTGCGTGCAAGTTCGGGCGGCGGTGCGGGAGGAGCGGCGCTCATGGCCTAGTTCTACCCTCCTTCAGGAGGGTCGACAAATTCGGGAGCAACGCGAGCGAATTTGTCGGGGAGGATCAGGAAGGAAATAACTCGTCCGGCATCCTCCCCGAAATTCGCTTCGCGAATTTCGACCCTCCCGAGGGAGGGTTTGCTGTTAGGGGGAGGGTTAGAGTTTCGCCTTCAGCGCGTAGAGCAGTTCCAGCGCTTCGCGCGGGGAGAGGGCGTCGGGCGAGACGTCACGCAAGGCGTCTTCCACGCCGCTCGTCTTGGATTGCGGCTTAGCCGTTGGTGTCGCCTGGAACAGCGGCAGGTCGTCGATGCGGGCCAGCGGCTTGTGGCCTTCGCGGCCTTCTTCCAGCGCGCGGAGCACTTCTTCGGCGCGGCCGATGACGGCGGCGGGTAGTCCCGCAAGCTTGGCGACGTGAATGCCGTAGGAACGGTCGGCGGCGCCGGCCGCCACTTCGTGCAGGAAGACGATGGTGTCGTTCCATTCGCTGACACGCATGGTCACGCAGGTCATGGCGTGCAGACGTTCCGCCAACGCCGTCATTTCGTGATAGTGCGTGGCGAACAGCGCGCGCGACTTGTTTTTCTCGTGCAGGTGCTCGGCCGTCGCCCAGGCAATGGCGAGGCCGTCGAAGGTGGCGGTGCCGCGGCCGATCTCGTCTAGAATGACGAGGCTCTTTTCCGTGGCCTGGTTGAGGATGGCGGCGGTTTCCACCATCTCGACCATGAAGGTGGAACGACCGCGCGCCAGATCGTCTGCGGCACCGACACGCGAGAAGAGGCGATCCACAATGCCGACATGCGCGCTTTCCGCCGGCACGAAGGCGCCCATCTGTGCCAGAATCGCGATCAGCGCGTTCTGGCGCAGGAACGTCGACTTACCCGCCATGTTGGGGCCGGTGACGAGCCACAGCCGTCCGGCGCTGCCGGGTGACAGATCGCAATCGTTCGGCACAAAGGATTTTGCGGATTCGGACTGCAGTGCCGCTTCCACCACCGGATGGCGGCCGCGCGCGATCTTGAAGGTCAGGCTTTCGTCGACTTTTGGACGCACCAGGCGCTGCTGCGTCGCCAGTTCGGCCAGCGCCGTGGAGACATCGAGCGCCGCCAGCGCATCGGCGAGCTGCGCCAACGCCAGATGCGTTTCCAGCGCCAGCGCCACCATGGCGTCGAACAATTCACGCTCGATGGCGAGCGCCTGGTCGGCAGCCTGCGAGATGCGGCTGGCCAGTGTCGCCAGCTCGTCCGTCGAGAAGCGCACGGCGCTGCCGATGGTCTGGCGATGGCGGAAGGTCTGGCGCAGCGCGTCTGTCTGCAGCTTGTCGGCATGCGCCGGTGTCGTCTCGATGAAGTAGCCCAGCACGCCATTGTGCTTGATGCGCAACGAGCCGACGCCGCTTTCCTCGCGATAACGCGATTCCAGCGAAGCAATGATGCGCCGGCTTTCGTCGCGCAATCCCCGTACGTCGTCGAGCGCCGCGTGGCTGCCGCTCTTGATGTAGCCGCCGTCGCGGGCCAGGAAAGGCGGCTCCGGCACCAGAAGAAATTCGAGACGATCCGACAGTGCGCTCGCTGCCGCGACGCCTTCGACGAGATCGTGCCGTGCCTTGGCGATTTCACCCGCGGCCGGCTTCAGCGGATCGCCGATACCATCCAGGCTTTTGCGCAGATCACGCGCGGCGTTGAGGCCATCGCGCAGATTGGCAAGATCGCGCGGACCGCCGCGGCCGACGGACAGGCGCGCCAGGGCGCGGGCAATGTCGGGCGCACGGCGCAAGGCTTCGCGCACGTCGCGGCGCAGATCGCTTTCGGAGGCAAAGTAATCGATGGCATCGTGACGTGATGTGATGGTCGGCGTGTCAGTGAGTGGCGAGCTAAGTCGTGACGCGAGTTCGCGCGCGCCGGCTCCCGTCACCGTGCGATCGATGGTGGCCAGCAGGCTGCCGCCGCGCGTGCCGGTGAGGGTTTCGCAGAGTTCGAGATTGCGCCGGGTCGCCGCATCGATCGCCATGAAGGCGCGCTCGCCGACGCGGGCCAGCGGCTTCAGCGCCGGCAGCTTGCCCTTCTGCGTCAGCTCGAGATAGCCGATCAGTGCGCCAGCCGCCGAAAGCTCCGCCCGCGAGAAGCTGCCGAAGGCATCCAGCGCCGCGACACGATAGAGAGCCTTGAGCGCCCGCTCACCATTGCCGGAATCGAATTTGATCGACGGCAGCGGCGACAGCGCCGGACCCAGTGCCTTCAGTACGGGCGCGAGGTGTTCATCGGCCAGGAGGCCATCCGGCGCCAGCACTTCGCGCGGCGAAAGCCGGGCCAGTTCGCCAGCGATATCTCCCGGCTGCACCGTGCTGACGACAAATTCGCCGGCCGACATGTCGGCCGAGGCCAGCGCGAAGTCGCTGCCGGCGCGGCCCAGCGCCACCAACATGTTGGCGGACCGCGCCTCCAGAAGAGAGTCTTCGGTGAGCGTGCCCGGCGTGACGAGGCGGACCACTTCCCGGCGGACGACAGATTTGGCGCCGCGCTTCTTGGCTTCCGCTGCGTCTTCGACCTGCTCGCAAACGGCGACGCGAAAGCCCTTGCGAATGAGCTTTTCCAGATATTGCTCGGCGGCGTGGACCGGCACGCCGCAGAGGGGAATGTCCCTGCCCTGGTGGCTGCCGCGCTTGGTGAGCGCGATGTCGAGAGCCTCCGCCCCCTTTATCGCGTCATCGAAGAACAGCTCGTAGAAGTCCCCCATCCGATAGAAGAGCAGATAGTCGCGATGCTCTGCCTTGATATCCAGATATTGCGCCATCATGGGCGTTTTCGCGTCCATGCCAGAGCCCATTTCTGGAGCCATATCGGGAGTGCTGGCGACGTGCTCGTTCATGGCCGGGACCGTAGCAGATCAACGCGAAAACGGGGCGTCTGCGGCGCTTTCGAGGTTGAAAGCCCTGCCGCAACAAGCCGATATTCTGTGGATTGGTACGCCCGGAACCGCAATGACGAAACGCCCCACCTTTACCGACGAAGAAGCCCTCGCCTTCCACGCGAGCGGCAAGCCGGGAAAAATCGAGATTACGCCAACCAAGCCGATGGCGACGCAGCGCGATCTCTCCCTCGCCTATTCGCCCGGCGTCGCGGTGCCCGTGCGCGCTATCGCCGCCAATCCCGACGCCGTCTTCGACTACACCGCCAAGGGCAATCTGGTGGCCGTCATTTCCAACGGCACGGCGATCCTGGGGCTCGGCGATCTCGGCGCGCTCGCGTCCAAGCCGGTGATGGAAGGCAAGGCCGTTCTCTTCAAGCGCTTCGCCGATGTGGATGCCATCGATCTGGAAGTCGACACCACCGATATCGACGCCTTCATCGGCGCCGTGCGCTATCTCGGCCCCACCTTCGGCGGCATCAATCTGGAAGACATCAAGGCGCCCGACTGCTTCGTCATCGAAGAGAAGCTGCGCGAGCTGATGGACATTCCCGTCTTTCATGACGACCAACACGGCACCGCCATCATATCCACGGCCGGCATCATCAATGCGATGCATCTCACGGGCCGCACCATCGAGAACATCAAGGTGGTGGTGAACGGCGCCGGCGCGGCCGGCATCGCCTGCCTGGAACTGCTTAAGGCCAAGGGCCTGCCGAGCGCGAACGCCATCCTTTGCGATTCCAAAGGCGTGGTTTATCGCGGCCGCACCAACGGCATGAACCAGTGGAAGAGCGCGCACGCGGTGGAGACGAAGGCGCGCACGCTCGAAGACGCGCTTGTCGATTGCGATGTGTTCCTCGGCCTGTCTGTGAAGGGCGCGGTGACGCAGGCCATGATCAAGACGATGGCGAAGGCGCCGATCATTTTCGCCATGGCCAATCCCGATCCGGAAATCACACCGGAAGAAGTCAAAGCCGTGCGACCGGATGCGATCGTGGCCACAGGACGCAGCGACTATCCCAACCAGGTCAACAACGTCCTCGGCTTTCCCTACATCTTCCGCGGCGCGCTGGATGTGCGGGCGCGCACCATCAACGAAGCGATGAAGCTGGCGGCGGCCGAAGCGCTGGCCGAGTTGGCGCGCGAAGACGTGCCGGACGAAGTGGCGGCGGCCTATCGCGGCGCGCGTCCCGTCTATGGACCGGACTACATCATTCCCGTGCCGTTCGATCCGCGCCTGATCAGCCGCGTGTCGTCAGCGGTCGCCGAAGCGGCGGTGGCCACCGGGGTGGCGCGGCGGCAGATGAAGGACGCCGACACCTATCGCTACCAGCTTTCGGCACGGCTCGATCCTTCTGCTGCCTTGTTCCAGCGCATTACGTCCAGCGTGCGCGCCAATCCCAAGCGCGTCGTGTTTGCCGAAGGCGAAGAAGAATCGGTGATCCGTGCTGCGGCTGCGTTCCAGAGCTCGGGCCTCGGACGGGCGCTGCTCGTCGGCCGCGAAGACATCATCAAGGCCGGGATCAAGAATGCCGGCGTGGAAGATTCAGCACTGGAAATCCGCACACCGCATTCGGCCCGCGACGCCACAATCTATGTCGATGCGTTGTACAAGCGGTTGCAGCGGCAAGGTGCACTCTATCGCGACGTCGTGCGCATGGTGACCAACGACCGCAACGTCTATGCCGCCTCCATGCTGGCGGCCGGCGACGCCGACGCCATGGTGACGGGCGTGACGCGCTCCTATCAGGTCGCGCTCAATGACGTGCGCGCCGTGCTGGATCCGCCCAAGGGCGAGCGGCCTATCGGCATCATGCTGATCTTTACCAAAGGCCGGGTGCTGTTTGTCGCCGACACCAGCGTGCATGAAATGCCGACGGCACAGGAGCTGGCGGAGATCGCCATGCAGGCGGCGAAAGTGGCCAAGAATTTCGGCTATGTGCCGCGCGTGGCGCTGCTGGCGTCATCGACCTTCGGCTTCCCGCGCAGCGAACGCAGCGAACGTATTGTGGAAGCGGTGCATATCCTCGACCGCTTCGGCGTCGACTTTGAGTATGACGGTGAAGTCGCCGTGGACACGGCGCTCGATCGCGAGAAGATGGCGCTCTACCCGTTCTGCCGCCTCACCGACACGGCCAATGTGCTGGTGATGCCGGCGATCCACTCCGCGTCCATCTCCACCAAGCTGCTGCAGCAGATCGGCGGCGCCACCATGATGGGACCGCTGCTGGTGGGCCTGGAGAAGCCGGTACAGATCGCCCCGCTGGGCGCGAAGATGAGCGAGATCTACAACGCGGCGGTGATTGCGGCGCTGTAGTCACTCGGAAAAAAAGAAGCAAGAAGGTTTCACACGGAGACACGGAGCCACAGAGGGACTGCGCTTTCAGTGTATCTCTGGAATAGCTGCGCTAAGAATTTCCGGCGCGCAAAGCGCGCCAAACCCATCCTTCAACAATCGAGAACATGACGGTAAAGCTCGGCTCTGTGGCTCCGTGCCTCTGTGTGAGCCCTTCACTTCCTTTCAGCTTGGATCGGAAGAACCCAGCTATTGCTGCTGCTGTTGCTGCTGGTGATAGAACTGCTCGGCTTTCGCCGGTTTTTCCGTTTCGGGCACCATGGGGCGCGCCACGCGCAGGAATTCTTCGTGGCGGATGGGCGCTTGCGTCGGCTGTACGCTGACGGCGATGCCAAGTTCGGATTTCGCATTGCCTTTGAAGGTGCCGCGGGTCGGCGGCACGTCGGAATAGTCGCGACCGACGGCCACACGGATGTGGCGCTCACCCGCCATGATGTTGTTGGTGGGATCGAGGCCGATCCATCCCATGCTGGGAAGATAGGCTTCCACCCAGGCATGCGTCGCATCTTCGGCCGAGCGGTCCTGATCCTGGCGGCGATGGCAGAGATAGCCCGAGACATAGCGCGCCGGAATGCCCCAGCCGCGCGCGATGGCGATCATGATGTGGGCGAAGTCCTGGCAGACGCCGCGGCCTTCCTTCAGCGCCGTTTCGATCGGCGAATGCACTTCGGTGACGCCCGCTTCGTACTCGAAGGCGCCGTGAATGGCCTTGCTCAGATGTCTGAGCGCCGTGAGCGGATCGCCCTCCGGCTGCATCAGATTGTGCTCGACGGCGAACTGCGACAGCGCGCCGGATTCGTGGGCGAATTTTGACGGCTGCAGCAGGTCAAAATGATCGGCCGTCAAATTATAGTCGTTGTAGCGCTGCCATTCCAAGGGATCGGCCGCTTCCGCCGGCGCGCGCTGCGGCGTCATCTCCACCACGGATTGCGTTTCGATGCGCAGCTCCTGATGCGCGCGCAGCACGTTGAAGTGATAGACCGCGTTTCCGACGTGATCGGTATAGGCATAGAGCTGGGCGCGCGGGTTGGTGGCGATCTGAAAACTGCGCAGCGCCTGCGGCCCTTCCGAGCGCGGCTGCATGCGCAATTCCATCACGCTCTCGCGCACCGGCGAAGAATAGCGAAAGCGGGTGATGTGGCGGATGGAGTAATGCATCTAGAGCACCGCTTCCGCATCGTAGACGACATAGGCGCTGAACACGGCGTTGTGGATTTCTTCGCAATGCTTGGAGATGTCGGCGAGGAACTTATCGATCGAGACGTCGTCGAGATCGTCGAACTGGCCGAAATCCACGGCCGCTTTCAGGCGGCCCGCGAGGCGCTCGGCTTGGGCGCGGCGCGCCGGCGGCGCACCGGGCGCCACGTGATGCAGCGCCTCCACCACGCGATCGATCGCGAAGCGCACGGAATGGGGAAACTCCGCATCGAAGAGCAGGAACTGCGCGATGCGGTCGGCGCGGATCGCCGCCGTGTGCTCTTTGCAGTACGGCTCGAACGCCGTGCAGAATTTCAGCAGCACCAGCCAGTCGAAATATTTCGGCGGCGGCGGCGGCGCGCCGTAGCCCGGTGCTACGATGCCGAAGTGAATGTCGAGCAGGCGGCTGACCAATTGGGCGCGCTCGATGAAGCGGCCCATTTCAAGAAAGTACCAGCCTTCGCCATGGCGCAACGTCGTGTAGGTGAGACCGCCCAGCGTGTAGAGATCTTCCATCACTTCGCGAAAGAAGCGCGCGGGCTGGTGCACCCAGATCGTATCCATGGTGACGGTCTGCATCCGCAGATAAAGCCGGTTGAGATGCTCCCACACTTCGGTGGAGAGCTGCTCGCGCACCTGGCGGGCATTGTCGCGCGCCAGCCGCAGCGACGTGACGAGCGAGGAAACATTGTCGCGATCGAAGGTCAGCGCCTGGGTGATACTGAAGGCGTCGGAGTCCGCACTCACCGTCTCTTCGGCGGAAAGAGCGCCGACGACGCGGCGCCATGAGGCGTCAGCGTCTTCGCGCGACTGCTCGACCATGGATTCCAGTTTGACGGCGAGCAGTCGTGAGGTGTGTTCGGCGCGCTCCAGATAGCGCGCCATCCAATAGAGGGAGTCTGCGACGCGGCTTAGCACTTGTGGCCGGCCTCCGGGTGTGTGCTCATTCGCTCAGCACCCACGTGTCTTTCGAGCCGCCGCCCTGGCTGGAATTGACGACGAGGCTGCCACGGCGCAGCGCAACGCGGGTCAGGCCACCAGGCACGATACGGGTTTCCTCGCCGGTGAGAATGAAGGGGCGCAGGTCGACGTGGCGCGCTTCGACGCCACCTTCGACATAGGTCGGTGACGTCGAGAGCTGGATGGTGGGCTGGGCGATGTAGTTTTCCGGATCAGCTTTCACCTTTTCGGCGAAGGCTTCGCGTTCGGCCTGGCTGGCATGCGGGCCCACCAGCATGCCGTAGCCACCGGATTCCCCGACCGCCTTCACGACCAGCTTGTCGAGATTACCCAGCACATGCTGCAGCGATTTTTCTTCGCGGCAGAGGAACGTCTCGACATTGTCGAGGATCGGCTCTTCCGAAAGATAATAGCGGATCAGGCGCGGCACATAGGCGTACACCGCCTTGTCGTCGGCGACGCCGGTGCCCAGCGCATTGGCGATGGCGACATTGCCGGCGCGATAGGCATTGAAGAGGCCCGGCACGCCAAGTTCGGAATCGTCGCGGAAGATCAGTGGGTCGACGAAATCGTCATCGACGCGGCGATAGATGACGTCGATGCGTTTGAGACCGCTGGTGGTGCGCATGTAGACGACATTGTCGTTGACGAGAAGATCGCGGCCTTCCACCAGCTCAACGCCCATCTGGCGGGCGAGAAAGGCGTGCTCGAAATAGGCGGAGTTGAAGACGCCGGGCGTCAGCACGGCGATCGAGACGTCTTCCTGGAACGGCACCAGCGACTTGAGCGTGGTGAGAAGCTCCTGCGGATAATGTTCGATGGGGCGCACGCCGGCGGCGCGGAAGACGCCGGGAAAAGCGCGGCGCACGACGTCGCGATTGGCCAGCATGTAGGATACCCCCGACGGCACCCGCAGATTGTCTTCCAGAACGACGAAGGCGCCGTCCTCGCGGCGCACCAGATCGGTACCGCAGACATTCACGTAGGCGCCGTGCGGCACCTGCACACCGCGCATCTCGCGGCGATAATGTTTGGAGCCGTAGATCATGGCGCGCGGCACGATCCCGTCCTTCAGCACGCGGCCTTCGGAATAGATGTCGCGCAGGAAGAAGTTGAGCGCGGTGACGCGCTGCTTGAGGCCGGCATCGACGCGAGCCCATTCCTGCGCCGTCACGATGCGCGGCAGGAGATCGGTCGGGATGATCCGCTCCGTCGCCTGCGCGTCCGTATAGACGGTGAAGGTGATGCCTTGCTGCAGGAAGGATTGCTCGCAAGCCTGCTGGCGACGGTTCAGTTCTTCCGGCGGCAGGCTAATGAGCCGGCTGTTGAGCGCGGCATAGTGCGGATGGACGCTGCCGTCCGGCGCGAACATCTCGTCATAGGCTTTGCCCAGCACATATTTGGCATAGGGCGCGTCGCGGCCCGGACGCGCCGCGGCGCCGAGAGCCGCCATGGTCCCCGCGCCAAAGTCTTCTGTGTTCTGAAGCACCCCCTGCTGCATGTGCGAAAGGAGAGGGGTTAAGCCCTATGCCGTCAAGCAGCGGGAATGCCCTTGCCAACAGCTTGACCACAGCCTTCCGTATGTCCCTCAGGGCCTTGATTTCAGTGGCCGTTTCGGGCCTTTGTCTTGCAGCACCGGACCCCCGCCCCTATATACCCCGATGGCGAGTGGGCTTCGTTTCGAGGCCAAATTTGCTAATCAAATCAAGGGGACGGACCAAGGGCGCTCCACCGGAGGTCCAAAACCGTCCGCCGAAAGGAAGGAACTAAGAATGGCAAAGGTCATCGGTATCGACCTCGGCACCACGAACTCGTGCGTCGCCGTTATGGAGGGCTCGACCCCCAAAGTTATCGAAAATGCGGAGGGCGCACGCACGACTCCCTCCATCGTCGCCTTCTCGGCTGACGCAGAACGTCTCGTCGGACAGCCCGCCAAGCGGCAGGGCGTCACCAATCCCGAATTCACGTTCTTCGCGATCAAGCGCCTCATCGGCCGTCGCTTCGACGATCCCATGACCCAGAAGGACATGGGCATGGTTCCGTACAAGATCGTCAAAGCCGACAACGGCGATGCCTGGGTCGGCGGCCGCGACGGCAAGAAATACGCGCCCGGCGAAATCTCCGGCTTCATTCTGCAGAAGATGAAAGAAACCGCCGAAGCCTATCTCGGCGAAAAGGTTTCGCAGGCCGTCATCACGGTTCCGGCCTACTTCAACGACGCGCAGCGCCAGGCGACCAAAGACGCCGGCAAGATCGCGGGCCTTGAAGTGCTGCGCATCATCAACGAGCCGACGGCGGCAGCGCTCGCTTATGGCATGGACAAGAAAGAGTCCGGCACCATCGCGGTCTACGACCTCGGCGGCGGCACCTTCGATATCTCCGTGCTGGAAATCGGCGACGGCGTCTTCGAAGTGAAGTCGACCAACGGCGACACATTCCTCGGCGGCGAAGACTTCGACATTCGCCTGGTCAATTACCTGGCCGACGAATTCAAGAAGGAAGCCGGCATCGACCTGCGCACGGATCGCCTGGCCTTGCAGCGCCTGAAAGAGGCGGCTGAAAAAGCCAAGATCGAACTCTCCAGCGCGATGCAGACGGAAGTGAACCTGCCCTTCATCACGGCGGATGCTTCCGGTCCCAAGCATCTGACGATGAAGATCACGCGCGCCAAGCTGGAAGCGCTGGTCGACGACCTGATCCAGAAGACCATCGCGCCGGTGAAGCAGGCGCTGAAGGACGCGGGCGTTTCCGCCAGCCAGATCAACGAAGTCATTCTCGTTGGCGGCATGACGCGCATGCCCAAGGTCCAGGAAATCGTCAAGCAGGTGTTCGGCAAAGAGCCGCACAAGGGCGTCAACCCGGATGAAGTGGTCGCCATCGGCGCCGCCATCCAGGCCGGAGTGCTGAAGGGCGAAGTGAAAGACGTCTTGCTGCTCGACGTGACGCCGCTGTCGCTCGGCATCGAAACGCTGGGCGGCGTGTTCACGCGCCTCATCGAGCGCAACACGACGATCCCCACGAAGAAGTCGCAGACCTTCTCGACGGCGGAAGACAACCAGACCGCGGTGACCATCCGCGTGTTCCAGGGCGAACGCGAAATGGCGGCAGACAACAAGCTGCTGGGCCAGTTCGATCTCGTCGGCCTGCCGCCCGCACCGCGCGGCGTGCCGCAGGTGGAAGTGACCTTCGACATCGACGCCAACGGCATCGTCAGCGTCACCGCGAAGGACAAGGCTACCAGCAAGGAACAGCAGATCCGCATCCAGGCCTCGGGCGGTCTTTCCGACAAAGACATCGAGAAGATGGTCAAGGAAGCCGAAGCGCACGCGGCCGACGACAAGAAGCGCCGCGAGCTGGCGGAAGCCCGCAACCAGGGCGACGCGCTGGTCCATTCGACCGAGAAGGCGATGACAGAGCATGGTGCCAAGATCGACGCGGCCGAACGCAGCGCGATCGAAGACGCCGTCACCGCACTCAAGGAAGCCCTGAAGAGCGAGAACGTCGAAGAGATCCAGCAGAAGACGCAGGCCGTGGCGCAGGCGTCCATGAAGCTGGGCGAAGCGATGTACAAAGCCCAGCAGGGACAAGGCGGCGACGCCGGCCCCCCGGGCGAAGGCAGCGATGCCGCGCCAGACGACAATGTGGTCGACGCCGAGTTCTCGGAAGTCGACGAAGACAAGAAGAAGGGCGCGGCCTAACCGCCGCCGGCATGAGTGTTGAGGGGACACATCGTGCGTTTGGCAATTGATAATGGCGCAAGGCCCGCTTACCTCAGGACAGAGGCAGGCGGGCTTTTGTGCAATCAGATCACGATGAAGGCATGACCAAGCGTTGCTATTACGAAATTCTCGGCGTGGAACGCTCGGCAACGATCGAGACGATCAAGGGCGCCTATCGCACGGCGGCCAAGGAACATCACCCCGATCGCAATCACGGCGACAGCACCGCGGAAGTGCGCTTCAAGGAAGTCAGCGAAGCCTATGAAGTCCTGAAGGACGATCAGAAGCGCGCTGCCTATGACCGCTTCGGTCATGCTGCGTTCGAGAACGGCCATGGCGCAGGCCGCGGCGGCAATCCCTTCGACTTCGCGTCATCCTTCACCGACATCTTCGACGATCTGTTCGGCGAGTTCACTGGCGGCCGCAAGGCGCGCCGCCAGAACCGCGGACAGGATCTGCGTTTCAATCTCGAAATTTCTCTCGAAGAAGCTTTCAAGGGACGCCAGGCGCAGATCCGGGTGCCGACGGCCGTCGCTTGCGAAACCTGCGGCGGCACCGGTGCGGAGTCCGGCACGAAGCCCGAGCAATGCCCGACCTGTTCCGGCATCGGCAAAGTGCGCGCCCAGCAGGGCTTCTTCACGGTGGAACGCACCTGCCCCACCTGCCGCGGTCACGGCCGCATCATTCGCAATCCCTGCAAGCCGTGCCAGGGCACGGGCTATCTGCAGAAGGAGCGCACGCTGGCGGTCGACGTGCCGCCGGGCGTGGAAGAAGGAACGCGCATTCGTCTCGCCGGCGAAGGCCAGAACGGGATGAACGGCGGGCCGCCGGGCGATCTCTACATTTTCATTTCCGTGACGCCGCATCCCATCTTCCAGCGCGACGGACACGATCTCTACTGCCGCTGCCCTGTCGCGTTCACGACGGCGGCGCTGGGCGGCACCATCGAAGTGCCGACGCTGGACGGCGGACGCACCAAAGTGACGGTGCCGGAAGGCACCCAGCCGGGACGCCAGTTCCGTGTGCGCAGCAAGGGCATGCCGGTGCTGCGCGGCGGCAACATGAGCGGCGATCTCTATGTCGAGCTGGCAGTGGAAACACCGGTGAAGATTTCCAAGAAGCAGAAAGAGCTGCTGCGTGAGTTCGAGAAACTGAACGAGCCGGGCTGCCAGCCGGAATCCGAAGGCTTCATGGCGAAGCTGAAGGATTTCTGGAAAGCGCCGGAGTAGTCCCCTCTTCGCTTGTTTTCAAAAATAAAAGTGAAGGGCTCACACGGAGCCACAGAGCCACGGAGTTCACAGAAAGGGAGCTTTCCGTACCTCCTTGATTGACCGTGCTTGATATTTTTCGGCGCGCGAAGCGCGCCAACAAGATCCTTCAACGATTGAGAGCCGTCACAGCGGAGCTCGGCTCTGCGCACTCCGTGGCTCTGTGGCTCCGTGTGAACCCTTCTTTTTCTACTTCGCGAACAGCTCGTTGAGGTTGGGCAGGCCGGCGTGGTCGGCGAACATGGCGCTGTAGGTGCCCTCCTCCAGCAGCTCCTTCGCGGCGCGGCGGGCAGCACCCAATGCGGCGCGGCCGGTTCCGGCACCGGCGCTGACGCGGCGAATGCCGGCGGCTTTGAGTTCACTCACCGGCGGCGATTTCGCAAAGATGATGGCGTTCACCGGCAGATCGACTTTGGCGACGACCTTGCGCAAGGCGTCGAGCTCACCGAGGAACGGCACGAAGAAGCCGTCGGCGCCCGCCTTCTGATAGCGCGTTCCGCGCACCAGCGTTTCGTCCAACGCGGCGTCCGGCGCGGTCAACTGCTTGAGATAGACGTCCGTGCGGGCGTTGATGAAGAAATCCGCGCCTTTCGCGGCGACGGCTTTGCGGATGGCCCCGATCTTCGCTTCCATGAGTTCGACGGGCGCTCGGCCGTCTTCCAGGTTCATGCCGACGGCGCCCAGCTCGATCAGTTTCAACACATAGTCGGCGACCTTGGCGGGATCGGCGGAGAAGCCTTCTTCGCTGTCGACGCTGACGGGGATTTTCACGGTGCGGGTGATCTCGGCCACGGTCCGCAGCAGGATGTCCACCGGCAAGGTCTCGCCATCGGCGTAGCCATGCGACCACGCCACGGCGGCGCTGGAGGTGGCAATCGCGGTGGCGCCTGCTTCTTCAAACAGCCGCGCACTGCCCGCATCCCATGCATTGGGAAGGACGAGAATGTTCCCCTTTGCGTGGAGCGAGCGGAACTTCGCGGCCTGGTCTTTCTGTGCGGTCATGGCGGTCTCCGGTAATTTGAAGACGTAATGTAGGCGCTCGTTGTGACGCGCGACTGTCGATTTTCACATTTTGTGTCTGCGGGAAACGCAGGGCTTATTCGGGGGCGCGGCAATCCCGCTGCGGATTGTCGTGCGAGACGATGCAAGCCATCAGCGGGCCACTGGCTTCGCCATAGGTCTCATTCAACCGCTCCTCGAACATCGCCCATTTGTCCCGGGTGTCGTCGATGGCCGCGTCCACGGCGTGCTGGAAATTGTTGTTCGCCCGGCCGCGCTCTGTCGTCCCCAAACCGATCACCGGATCGATCGTGCCTTCATCCTTGTTGACGACGGCGTGCTTGACGCGATGGAGCGATCCATTCGGGCCATAGTTGCAGTGGGAGGATTCTGGCAGGTTCTCGAAACAGCCCGACAGCAGACCGTCCGGAAACGGAATATCGTGGCGCAAATCGAGCCACGGCGCCCGCCCGCTCTTGCCCAGGCCCGGCGGATTTTCGACGCCGACCGGATCGGAATTGTCGGCGATATCCGTCCAGTTTGTATGCGAATAGAAATCCTGCGAGGCGTGCAGAAGAATGCCGAGATCCTCCAGCACATTGCATTTGGCACGACCTTTGGATTGGCCGATGAAGATGCACGGGATTCCCGCCTCGGACTTGATGACATTGCCGCGGCCATCGACCAGATCGCGCGCGTCGCGCACCGCCTCGTCCATTTTCTTGCGCATCCAGTCGCGGCACCCCTGCAGATTGGCACGGGCCTGTTCACGGGTCTGCGGATAGCCCGGTATGTCGAGATAGTCGCCGCTGTCGCAATGCGCCTTGTTCTCGGGGATAAGATCGCCGCGGTCGGGAATGCCGACGGCGCCGAAATTGTTCTTGGCGCCCGCCAGTTCAGTCAGCGTCTTGGGCTCGAAGCATTGCGGGATGCCTGCGCTGGCACAGCCCAGGGCATGACGGGTGATGCGTTCGTGTTCGGCGTTCTGCCCGGCGACCCGCACCGTGCCGAAGCCGAAGGCCTGTTCAACCAAGATTGGTCCGACGAGCGCCATGACCGATATTGTGACAACGATGATTTTGCGCATGACATCCCCCAGGCTCGGTCAATCGTCCGCCGCCCTCTGCCGGATATCAAGAGACGGCCCGCTTCTATAGATTGCGCCCATGGCTTCCGGAGAAATCCTGCGCTTCTTGCGCGCGCTGATCATGAACCCGCGCAGCGTGGGCGCGATCGCGCCGTCCAGTGCCGCGCTGGCGCGCGCCATGGCGCAGCAGGTCGATCCCGCCGTGCCGGGACGCGTGCTGGAGCTGGGGCCGGGGACGGGCGTCGTGACGGAGGCACTCGTTAAGCGCGGCATCGCGCCGGAGCGCATTGTCGCCGTGGAATACGATCCGCAGTTCGCGCGCCTGGTGGAACAGCGTTGTCCCGGCGTGCGCGTGGTGCGCGGCGACGCGTTCGATCTCGACAAGACGCTGGGCCGTGACGCGCGCGACTTCGCCGGCATCGTCTCGAGCTTGCCGCTGCTCAATCACCCGCCGGAGAAACGCCGGCTGCTCATCGAAGATGCGCTGACGCGCCTGACGGCGGGTGCGCCCTATGTGCAGTTCTCCTACGGGCTGCATCCGTCCACGCCGGCGACCGCTCACACCACTGTGAAGCGCGCGGCCGTCATCTGGTTCAATCTTCCGCCGGCCCGCGTCTGGGTTTATCGCAACGCAGCGCACTAAAGCGCAGCCCTGCGCTTTTTGCAGGCCTGCCGTCCCGCACCCGTGTTTGGCGGCGGTAGAAGGACCGGCCCACATCGGGACGGGATCGGGGAGACCACTATGCTCAAAAAGATTTTGATCGCCGCCGTCGCTGTTGCCGCGCTGTCGGGCAATGCAGAAGCCGCGCCGCAGACCTACGCGCTCAGCATTCAAACTTTCCAGCACAGTGGGATCCGAAGCTTGGAATTCACGTGACTTGAAGTCGCG
>JADMIO010634417.1_pt1 | contig 59278 bp, 57 predicted proteins | sample 8958161 | NCBI WGS metagenome assembly JADMIO01 (sample SAMN16585339, study PRJNA669376) | soil metagenome | isolation source: Crop rotation soil | place: USA: Cullars Rotation, Alabama | collected 2011 | reverse complement strand
GACAACTTGTCCACGTGGAATTCTAAGCTTAGGATCCCAATGTGCTGGAAAGGTGCTCTCGGTTGTGGGGATCTTTTCAATCTTGAACAAGGAAATCTCGGTCACGGTCGTCGCCGGCATTCTGACGTTGGCCGGTTACTCGATGAACGATACGATTGTCGTTTACGACCGAATGCGGGAAAACCTCCGACTATCCAAGAAGGAGTCCTTGGCAGAAATTATCAATCGCAGCATCAACGAGACTCTCTCGCGAACCATCATGACTTCCATGACGGTCGCGATCACGGTCGCGGTGCTGTTCTTCTTCGGGGGACCGGTGATTCATGATTTTTCCTTTGCGATGCTCTGGGGGGTCTTCGTGGGGTCCTACTCTTCAATTTTCGTGGCCGCGCCGATCATCTACGAGTGGCGGTCCCACGGAAAACAAGCGCCGATGCTGAAAAGTCAGCAACAGCCGATGAAAGGATCGCCTGCTCCGGTCAAGAAATGACCAAGATCAAAAACTTCCGGATTATCCTGCGTCCCCGCGAAGTCGCCCGATGGCTGAAGGCCCAGGCGAAACTCCAGATTACACCGGCGCTAGAAGCCTCGATCGAACATGCTGCCAATGATGCCAAGCGGCAGCTGCAGCCCGCTGCGGTGTACACAACGCTCACTCGCAGCACCGCGGAAAAGGCCACCTCACTACCGCTCACTGATCCCGCCGTTGCGGCATCCGCGATCGCGGTTACGATTGGTTCCGCTTTAGATGAAGAAATTGCCGCGGCATCCGCGCGGCAAGATGCGCTCCAGACCTCCCTGCTCACCGCGCTTCGAGAAGAAGCTCTGCAGCAGGCGGTGCAGTTCATCATGCGCCTGATTGAGGTTCAGGCCAAGGAAGAGGAATGCGACATGTCCGCGCCGCATGCAGCGGCGGACGTGCTGCTCGGCTCCCTGGGATCACTTTTAGGTATTCAGCGGATCGGCATCACTTTGGACAACGCCACGCCCACCCTTCCGTCTCATGCCCGACTCGTCTGGACGGTCTGGACGCCGAAAGTCCGCGTCAAAGCCGGCTCCGCCAAAGCGCGAACCGAAAAAGCCGCCGCGGTCTAGCACCCGATATTAAAATCAGACTCTTATCGTTCCTGGCGAGTGCCTATCTTCGCCTTGTTGGCTGGACCTCACGCATTGTCTGGGTCAACCGTTCCGTCCGAGATGAACTCGAATCGGCCGGGAAGGGGTTTATTTATGCATTCTGGCACGGCCGTCAGGTGTTTCTGACGTATCTTCACAAAGGCGACCGGATCCGTCCACTGATCTCGCAAAGCAAAGATGGCGAGTTGATCGCGCGTGTCTGCCGTTCGTTCGGCCTGGAGACGATCCGAGGATCGAGCTCCCGGGGCGGTGTGGAAGCCGTTTTTAAACTTCAGGAGGAAATCCAATCGGGCGCGCGAATCGGGATTACGCCGGATGGGCCGCGAGGACCCCTCCGAGAAGTGCAGCCTGGCGCACTTTATCTGGCTCAGCTTACCGGCCGTCCGATCGTTCCGGTGGCTTACGGCGCCCGGCGCAAATGGGTGTTCAAGGGATGGGACGAATTTATTGTCCCCAAACCGTTTAACCGCATCGCGATGATGTACGGTGAACCGATTTTCGTGAAGCCTGAGGAAGACTTAAACCGCAAGGCAGAAGAATTGCAAAAGGCACTGAACTATGTGGTGCACGAAGTGGATGTAATCTCGCAGGGGGAATGTGATGAAATGGGGCCTGCCGCCAAACCGCGGGAATCGATGGAAGTATGAGCACCTCTAAAAATCATCGTTGGGTATACCCTTTGTTTAATTCGTTATTGTTGATGTCACTCCCTCTGGTGGGTGCGGCGGTATTGGTGCGTTGGCGCCATCGTGTGTTTTCCCGCGGTAGCGAACACTGGAATGAGCGCTGGGGAAAACTCCAGCCTGAAACCGAGGCTCGTTTATCGGGTGACGGACGGGTGTGGTGGGTGCACGCCGTCTCTCTCGGCGAGGTGAAAGCGATTGAAGCGTTTCTGCGCAAAGTGCCGCGCGTTGCCGGCGCGACGGTGGTGTTGACCGTCGTGACGCCCGAAGCGCTTGCATGGGCGGCAGAACATCGTGTGGCTGATGTCGTGCTTGCGGCCCCGATTGACCTTCCCTGGATCGTCCGCCGCGTCATGCGCAAAGTCCGTCCGGAGGTTTTCATCTCCGTAGAGTCCGAGTTCTGGCCAAACCTGCTGCGCGAAGCCAAACGGGTGGATGCGAAAGTGATTTTAATCAATGGCCGCATCTCGGAACGCTCTTTCGCGTCCTACGGCCGGATCCGTCCGATCCTTGCTGCACTTTGGGAAATATTTGATTTGTTCTGTGTCCGTCACGCGGAAGATGCACAGCGGTTTATCGCCTTGGGCGTGCCCCCAGTGAAGATTCATGTCACCGGCAATCTCAAGTACGACCTCTATACGGAACGGCGCGCCCAAAAACGCGGTGCCATGCCGGTAGTCGTGATGGGCAGCACTCGAGAAGGCGAAGAAAGCCAACTACTTCCGAGTCTGGAGCGGGTGCGGCGTCAATTCCCGCAGCTGCGTGTCATCTGGGCACCCCGGCATATCGAACGCATGGGCGAATTGGAAGATTTATTGAAGTCCAAAGGATTGGAATATCAACGGATCTCGGAACTCCGGCAGCGATTATCAGCCGATGCCGAGTCGCCTTACGTCTTGTGGGATTCGATGGGGGACCTGCTGGATGCTTATCGTCAGGCGGATGTCGCGGTGGTGGGAGGAAGCTTTGTCCCAAAAGGGGGACAAAATCCAATTGAACCGGCCGCGCTGCGCTTGCCGGTGCTGTTCGGTCCGTCGATGGACAACTTCCAGGGGATTGCCGAAAGTCTGCTCAAATCCGGCGGTGCACGGCGGGTCTCTGCGGAAGATCTCGACCAGCACTTAACCGATCTGTTAAAAAACCCGGAGATCCGGCAGGCGATGGGGGAACGCGCGCAGCAGGCGGTAATCGCGGAACAGGGCGCGACGGATAGAACGTTGCAGCTAATCATGGCATTAAAATGAAAAAGGTTCTGATCATCCGATTCTCGTCGCTAGGCGATATCGTGCTGACCACGCCCGTCTTCGAAGCGGTTCGCCGCGCTTGGCCGGAAGCCCAAATCACGATGCTGACCAAGGAGTCCTTCAACGATGTTCTGTTGGGGAACCCGCACCTGGACCACGTGATGCTTTTAAAGAAGGACGAATCGTTGGCTTCTCTGATCCAACGTGTACGGAACGAGCGGTACGATGTCGTAATCGACCTGCATTTCAATCTGCGTTCGCGGATCGTGACGTTATTCAGTGCTGCGAAGCAGACCGTGCATTACCGTAAGGCCGCGCTGGCCCGGCGGTTGTATGTCGGCTGGCGTTTTAGTTCTCCCGAATTGCAGGCGCACGTTCTGGATCGTTATTTCGAAGCACTACGCCGGTTGGACATTGAAACCCCGGCGTTTTCTAAAGAGTCTGCCAATGATCTCAAGAACATTTTAGTGATCCAGACCGCGTTCCTAGGGGACGCGGTTTTGACCTTGCCATTTTTAAACGCGCTTAAAGAGAAATACCCCACGGCCAAAATCGCCGTATTCTGTACGCCGGAAGTAGCGGAGGTGTTTGAACGGCATCCCGCGGTCGCTGAATTGATCCGATTTGACAAGCGCGGTAATGATAAAGGAATACGAGGTTTGTGGCGGGCAGCGGACGCGCTGAAGTCCCGTCAATTCCCAATCGCTTTCCTGCCGCACCGATCGTTTAAGAGCTCGCTGATCGCCTGGTTGGCCGCTATTCCGCGTCGTATAGGCTTTTCCACTAGTCAAGGCCGCTGGTTGTTGACCGATGTCGTTCCATTCCGCTGGGGCGTGCATGACGCCGATCGGAATCTTGCGTTACTCAAGTCGGTCGGAGTCCAGAGCGGCTCCGGTGAACTCAGCCTCACACCAGAAACGGCTACCGTTACTCGCATCCAAGAACGTATGGGTGATGCGGGAATTAAAGCCGGAGATCGAATTCTGGGTATCAACGCCGGCTCGGTTTGGCCGACTAAGCGCTGGTTGCCGGAGGGGTTCGCGGCAGTGGCCGATCGCGCGATCCGCGAGCTCGGCATGAAAGTGATTTTTTTCGGAGGTAAGTCCGATACGGAAGCGGCCAGCCAGGTGTTTGCATCGATGCGGGAGAAGGCGCTGAATTGGGTCGGACAAACGACCCTGCGGGAATTAATCGCCGGGGTTTCAGCCTGCACGGTATTCTTGACGAACGACTCGGGGCCCATGCATATCGCGGTGGCGACTCGCGTGCCTACAGTGGCGGTATTTGGGCCAACAACGCGGGAGCTGGGGTTCTTTCCGTATGGCCCGGGTCATCTCGTTATTGAGAAAGACCTCGCCTGCCGGCCTTGCGGTTTACACGGAGCGAAGAAATGTCCCCTAGGTCATTTCGAGTGCATGAAGACAATCACTCCAGAGGAAGTATTTAACGCTGTCGCCCGCCAGCTGAAGCGGGAGACGGTCTCGGTGGCTAACACATGAGAGTGCTGCAATTCATCGATGTGCCCTGGGATAGCGGTTTGGCGCATTACGCGCTGATTCTCTCTCAGGCGCTGAAAAAGAAAGGGCATCAGGTGTTCATCTCCGCGTTACCGGGGCAGAAACCCTGGGTAAAAGCGCGCCGTCTGGGATTGAAAACCGTCCCGCTGGCAACTCTCAAGGGACTAAATCCGCTTCGGCGGTTTCTGAAGGACCATGACATCCAGGTGCTCAATGCGCACACCGGGAGTACGCATAGCCTGGCGGTGGCTAGCGCGCTGGGTCAAAAGGTGGCGGTCATCCGCACCCGTTCCGACGCGCGCAGTGTGAAGTCCAAGGTCGGGTCCGGATTTCTCTACAAGCATACCCATCGAGTAATCGCTGCCGCGGATTACATCCGGGATTCCTATTTGAAGGCCTTCAAGTTGCCGACCCGCAAGGTGGTCACGATCTATCAGGGAATTTCGCTGGAAGATTTCCGCGTGGATCCATTGCCGAAAACCCCTACATTGGGAGTCGTCGCCCGGCTAGATCCGGTAAAGGGTCACCGCTATCTGCTCGAAGCGGTGGCGCTGCTGCGCAACGCCTATCCGGATCTACGCGTGAAGATTGTCGGGCAGCAGGAAAATATCAAAACCACGGAACTGGAACGTATGGCCGACCGGCTCGGTATCGAAAAGCATGTGGAGTTTATGGGGTATCAAAAATCAATCCCCGAGATTATGAGCGGATGCACGCTGGGTGTAATTTCATCGATTGGCAGTGAAGCGGTTTCGCGGGTGGCACTGGAATGGATGGCCGCCGGACGGCCGGTCGTAGCGACTCGCGTTGGCTGTCTGCCAGAACTGGTGAAAGAATCGCAGTCGGGTCTGTTGGTGCAGCCGAAGGATGCCGCGGCGCTGGCTCAGACCATCGGAGGCCTATTGCACAACCCAACCCGGCTCGAGGGAATGGCCACCGCGGCGCGCGGCCGGGCGGAAGAGTTCTTCGCGTTGAACGCGTTTGCCGATCATACCCTCGATGTCTATGCGGATGCGATGAAGGAGTCGGGATGCCGCAACTAAGCGCTTTTCTGATTGTCCGCAACGAGTCCGCTGATATCGCAGCTTGCCTGCAGAGCCTTCAAGGGCTGGCGGACGAAGTGGTGGTAGTCGACAGCCATTCCACAGACAACACCGCGGAGATCTGTCGCCGGATGGGGGCTCGGGTCTTTACCCGGGTGTTCGATGGGTATGGTGCGCAAAAGCAATTTGCGCTGGAGCAGACCGCCGGTACCTGGGCTCTTTCCATCGATGCGGATGAGCGCATCCCGGCTACATTGGGGCATGAGATTCGCGAGCTCCTGGCTAAAAATCCGACACAGGCCGGTTTTGAAGTTCGACGTACCTTTTATTTTTTGGGTAGGCCGCTGCGATTCGGCGGTCAGGGAGCGGATTGGGTCCTTCGTCTGTTCCGGAAAGATCTGGGCTATTTCATGAATATGAAGGTGCATGAACGGATCGAAGTCCGCGGTTCCGTAGGACGTCTGAAAAACCCGATGGATCATTTCTCCTACCCTACACTGGAAGAATATGTGGAGAAATGCAACTCCTACACGACGCTCGCGGCGCAGGAGCAGTATGCCAAGGGACGTCGGTTCTCCTGGCTCGACCATCTGCGGCCGGGGTGGGAGCTGTTCGCACGTGTCGTTTTAAAAGGCGCCTGGCTGGATGGTCACGCCGGCCTGACCTATGCCGCGTTGTCCGGGCATGCGGCCTGGCTGCGGGCAATCAAACTGAAGCAGATTGCGGAAGGGAAGCGCCCCATTGCGACGGCCGCGCCCGTGAAATCAGCGGAGCCGATCGATGCCTAGCAACATCCTGATCGCTCGGACCGATCGTATTGGAGACGTTTTGCTCACCACCCCGATTTCCAGGCGGCTCCGGGAGCAGCTCCCGGCGGCAAAGATCACCTGGCTGGTACAGCCTTATACGGCCCCGCTTTTGGATGGCAATCCAGATGTAGACCAAGTTATTCTCGATAATGGTCAACCCATGTCAGAACTGATAGATCGTCTGAAACAAGAAAATTTCGATGCGGTAGTCGTTGCCTTTCCACGCTGGCGCGTGACCTGGGCGGTCTGGAAAGCCGGAATTCCGGTTCGGATCGGTCCCGCCAGCAAGCTCTATAGCGTCTTGTTCAACCAGCGGATTTTTCAGCACCGATCCGAAAGCAAGAAACATGAAGCCGATTACAACCTGGAATTGCTTCAACCTCTGGGTGTCGCATTCCAACGCACCCCCTCCCGTCTGGTTCTAACCCTTGCGGAAAAGGAGTGGGCGCATAAATTTTTAGAAGGACACCGGATTAGTTTCCAAAAACCGGTGGTGTGCATACACCCCGGTTCGGGAGGATCATCTGAGCGCTGGCCGCTTCGGAGTTTCATGGAGCTAGGGGATCAGCTTCAGGAGGCGGGTTGTGATGTCGTGGTAACCGGGGGGCCGGGAGAAGATTATCAGAACATCATGATTGACAATATGCGTCGGATCCCTGTTTTTGTCGCAGCGGGCAGTATTTCGCTTCGACAATTAGCATCGATTTTAAGCTGTGTGAGTTTAGCCGTTTCCAACTCCACGGGCCCGCTACATATGGCGGTGGCCCTCGGGGTCCCCACCGTATCCGTATTTTCGCCTATTCCAACTTGCCATCCAAAACGTTGGGGCCCCTATCCTGGCTATCCAGAGGGGGGCACTGAACATGCTGTTTTTATGCCCTCGATGAAAGGTGAAATCCCCGGGGAAATGGCTGAGGTTTCCGTGGATGAAGTTTTTGCGACTTGTCAGAAGAAGTTGGGACTGCGTCAGGGGGCGGCCGCAGCAGGCGGGCGGTTATAGCGCGTTTGGATCTTCGCTGGAAAAGGGGTTAGGCCCTTCTTCTTCTTGTTCCATCGGCGCGATCCGGCTCAATCCGGCTTTCACTTGGCGGATCACATCGCTGGATGTCAGCTTTGCCAAGGCCTGGAAGTCGGCTTTGGAGTCCCCGTCCGACTCCTTTTTCGATCGCTTCTTTTTCGGTGGTTTGAGTTCGTCTTCCATGAGCGGAGTCTATACCCGGATTTTTTAAGCTGCAATAGTTTTTTACGTTTCTCGACGGTAAAATGAGTCTTGTCAGGAGGTTGGACCCGAGTTGAGTTTTCTGTGTAACAAGATCCTATTGATCCAGTTGAAGCGAGCCGGCGATGTTTTGGTCTCGGTTCCGGCGGCCGCTGTCCTAAAACAGCGCTTTCCCGAGTCGAAGATCCACTTTTTAGTGGATCAGGCGTTTGCGTCGCTTCTGGAAAATCATCCGGCGATCGACGGAATTCAGCGTTACGATCCGCATGAACGGCTGAAAACGCTGCGCCAAATACGCTCCGAAAAGTACGATCTCATTATTGATTTTCAAAGCTCGCCGCGTTCCGCGCAGCTTGTCTTAGCTAGCGGGGCGGGCAAAACCGTCGGATATAAAGTGCCATTCTGGGGGCATGTTTACTCCCATGCACGTAAACGACCCAACGTGGAGATGAATGTCACGCGGACTAAAATTGCTTTGATCGAGTCGTTCCTGGGCGAGGCGTTGCCCACACCCCCGCCTGACCTCCGGCTAACACCCGACGAGAAGGATTGGGCTCGTAATCCGGAAGCTGGTGAGACTCGCCGGATCGTCGGTCTAGTGCCCACGCATCGGTGTGTATCCCGGCGATGGCATGCAGAGTCCTTTGCGATACTGGCTAATAAACTCTATCAATCAGGGTATGCGGTATGGTTGTTCTGGGGCCCGGGGGAACAGGCCGAGGTCGAAGCGATTCAACGTCAAGCGCCATACTCTTGGATGATCCCGCCGACGACTTTCCGTCAGATGGCGGCACTTTTCTCGCGCTGTGATCTTGTAGTCTCCAGCGACAACGGCCCGATGCACCTCGCGGCGGCGGTCGGTACACCTACGGTGACGATTTATGGGCCGACAGATCCGCAATCCTGGAATCCCGGAGGACCTAGGGACATCGCCTTGCAGGCCGCCGGGTTGCGCTGTCTGGGTTGTAACATGAATACCTGTCCTTTCGGTCACGAGTGTATGATTAGGGTTACGCCCGAGCGGGTGTTTGCGGCCTCTCTGGAGTTGTTGGCAAACTCATCCCGAGCATTACCGGCTTAAACCTATGGCTAAGAAAGTAAAAATTGATAGCTCGTCTCGATGGTGGGAAGAGCTGCTGCGCGGTTCCGGTGGTGGATTGCTGGCGGAATCGCTGCGGGGGGCCGCTCGTCTGGGCAGCTGGGGCTATGGTCTCGGTGTGCGTAGCCGGGAAGCCGCCTATCAAACCGGGATATTGCGCGTTAAACGTTTACCTCGACCGACCGTGTGTGTGGGAAATATCACCGTGGGCGGGACCGGCAAAACTCCGCTGGTGATGCGGCTGGTGAATGACCTTCTGGAAACGGGGTGCCGGCCTGCGGTTCTCCTGCGGGGTTATCGCAGAGAAGTCCGTACCTCTCAACCGGTTCTGGTTCGGGGTCCGAAGTCGATCGAGGCCGGGATCCGGGAATCCGGTGACGAAGCAATGGAACTGGCACGGCGTCTGCCGGGCGCCTGCGTGGGGGTAGGCGCCGACCGCCATGCCGCCGGCACAATGATTCTTAAACGCTTTCCCATCGATTGTTTCATCATGGACGATGGCTTTCAGCATTATCAGCTGCACAGGGATCTAAATATCGTAACCCTGGATGTGATCGATCCCTGGGGTGGGGGAAAGCTACTGCCAGCCGGCCTCCTGCGAGAGTCGCCTGAAGCTCTGCGGCGCGCTGACGTGGTGATGTTGACGCGTACCGGTTCTATCGGCCCGGACCGTCTTGCAGTGCTTCGTGCCGAAGTCGCTACGTTCATGCGCCCCAACGCGGTCGTTTTGGAGAGCCGCCATGAGCCGCGATGTCTGGTTTCCGTAACCGATGGAAAACAATTTCCTCTCTCGAAGCTTAAAGCCAAAAACGTGCTGGCAGTTTCCGGAATCGCTAACCCGCAATCCTTTGAAAATAGTTTGTCCGCCTTTGGAGCCGATCTAGTGGCACGATACCGTCTGGGCGATCATCAGGGGCGCCCGCAAGACGTCTGGAAGTGGGTGGCGGCTCATCGCAAGTATAACGCCTGGTCGGTGATGACGGAAAAAGACGCAGTCCGATGGGTCTCCCCGGACGTTCCTCTTGACTTGCTGGCTCAGGCCTACGCGTTACGGATGGAATTAGTCTTGAGTTCCGGACGTGAAATTTGGCACAAAATGATCAAGCGGCTGGCTGCCCACGTTGGATAAGTCGCGTGTCCTCATCCTTTTGGATCGAGACGGTACAATTATCGAGGAACGCGACTACCTCAAAGATTCCCGCCAGGTGAAACTTATGCCAGGGGTCATCGACGGAATGAAGCGCCTCTCGCGGGCCGGTTTCCCGCTGGTTATCGTGACGAACCAATCCGGGGTGGGCCGCGGATACATGAAGCACCGCGATGTCCTGCGGGTCCACAGCCACCTGGAAAAACTGCTTCGCGACAGAGGCATTCGACTCCAAGGGATTTATTGGTGTCCGCATGCTCCAGATGCCACGTGCGCCTGCCGCAAACCTCAACTAAAGCTGGTGCATCAGGCAGCTCGCGACCTGAAGCGTTCGGCGCACGGTGCCATCAGCGTTGGCGATAAGTGGTCGGACGTTCGCCTCGGCCAAAAATGTGACGGAGCCGGCGTCCTGGTGTTAACCGGGCATGGCCTCGAATCCTTAAAGAAAACGTATCATCGTTATAAAGCCGATTTTGTCGCGAAGAATTTTCAATCCGCGGTCCGCTGGATTCTGCGAACCGCCCAATAAAGGAGTTACGCATGGACACAAAAGTACCGGACGGCTTGGGGAATTTCGTCAGTCGGTTAGCCCAGACGAATATCGAACTCTGGCACGAAGAGGACAAGGCCCGTCAGCCGGATGATCTCGCCGTTGCTCGCGCTAAGCGCGCGATCGATCAGCTGAATCAGCGCCGCAACGACCTCATTGAAAAAATTGACGATCTATTTGTTCAGCGGGGAAAAAAGTAGTCATGGCGGAAACGATTGGCAGTCTGGTGGACAAAATATGCATCGCAGAGCTAAAACGCTACTACATGCAGAAACAGGTGGAGCGCTCGGACGCGACCGAAGACCACCGTCAAAAATGCCGCTCCCGCGTGGAGACAATCACGCTGCAGCGCGACGATTTGCAGGCGGAATTGAATGATCTGATCGAGCGCTGGTCTGCAGGCACATGGACCCCAAAGGTGTACCGTCAATTCAAGATGTACAACGACCCTTCCTACAAAGTTCCATCACAAGTTCGTCATGGCCGCTAAAAGTCTGCTTCGTTTACGCGTTCCCTTCGGCTTTTTGTTCGCCGCCTGGTATCTCTGGCTGATCTGGAATATACATCCGCGCAACCTGGTACTCTGTACGGCCTTGGTGACCGCGGGATGTGCCCTGCGTGCCTGGGCGGCTGGATATCTATTCAAGGGAAAGCGAGTCGCCGTGGGCGGTCCGTATGCCTATGTCCGGAATCCGCTTTACGTGGGAAGCTTCATCATCGGGGCCGGATTCTGTGCGGCGCTATTGAACCCCCCTGTCCTGCCAATCGTCTGGCTGTTTTTCGGGATCTATATTGCCGGATTCATCGGAATGTATGTCGCCAAGGGACGTTCCGAGGAAGATGAGTTGCGCCGCTCACTAGGGGCCGAATATGAAACGTACCGCGCACAGGTGCCGGCCTTTATCCCCATCCGCGGTCATGTGAAAGGCTTAGGAGTCCAGCATTACAGCGCCGATCTGTACCGACGAAACCGGGAGTACCAGTGTCTCTGGGGAAGTTTGGCCGTTCTCGTGTTGCTTTACTGGCGGAGTTTGTATGCGGCGTAAAGGGATTGGGTTTGCGTTGGCCGTGATCTTCGGCCTAGCCGCCCAAACTCATGCCGCTGTCTCCACCGGTCCTGTTGTCTCCATTTCTTCGGATAAGCACCTCGTTGAATCCTCCACTTATACACTCGTTTCGTCCACGATCCCCTGGCGCACAGTTTCCAACGATGCCTTCCGACCGGGTGAATCCTTGTTGTATTCCATTAAATGGGGCGTCATCAAAGGGGGGAATTCTACGTTGGAAGTCCGTGAAATCCAATCGTTGCGGGGACGATCGGTCTACCACATTTATTCGGAAGCCCACTCCACGGGTCTGGTAGATACTCTGTTTAAGACGCGCGACCAGAATGAAACCTGGGTGGATGTGCAGTCCCTTACGACGCTGCGCTATGAAAAACATATTCGTGAAGGGAAGTTTAGGATGGAAGAGGAAATTGATTTAGATCAGGAAAACCATCGCTTCCATAATTACAAGCAGCGTCTGGATAAGGGCACGACGCAATATGTTGAAGGCCCGATTCCTCCGCACACGTTGGATGTGTTGGGGAGTCTGTATTACGTTCGAACGTTACCGCTGGAAGTCGGACAAACGTATACGATCGATGTCTATGACAATAAAAAAATCTGGCCGCTGGTGGTGAATGTGATCAAACGGGAGAAAATTAAGGTCGCAGCTGGGAAGTTTACTTGCTTACGGGTGGAGCCGATTCTGCGCGAACCGGGTATTTTCGTTAAAAAGGGGAAGAAGCTTGAAGTCTGGATGACCGATGACGCGATCCACCTGCCCGTGCTGATGCGTTCCGAGGTGGTTATCGGACACGTCACCGCGGAACTGGTGAAGTACCAGCTCTCCGTCGATTCGTCGACCCCGCAGTCCCCTTGAAATCGTCGCCGGCTGGTGTTGGCAAGCCGACCGCTTTTTAGTAAAATTCTTCGTGCTTCACCATCGACGGAAAATACAAAACCATCATCGACGTGACCGTGCTTCCTCTGTGACCCCCAAAAAACGCCTGCTGGGCGAGGTGGTGCTGTGAGTTCATCGATCAATCCCGCACTGCTTAAGCGTTTCGCTCACCTCAAAGCCCTCGTCATCGGTGATTTAATGCTTGACCATTTCTTATGGGGTTCCGTTAGTCGCATTTCTCCCGAAGCGCCGGTCCCGGTCGTGGAAGTTTCCCGAGAGACAGAGATGCCCGGTGGTGCGGGCAATGTGGCGATCAATATGGCGGCCCTGGGCGCCGAAGTGTTCGTGGCCGGAGTAGTGGGGCAGGACCGGGCTGCGGAACGTCTCTTCACGTTGTTCCAGCGCTTCCCGATCCATACCGAATCCGTCATCCGAACGCAGGACCGACCCACGATCATGAAAACCCGGATCATCGCGCACCACCAGCAGGTGGTGCGCGTCGACCGTGAGCTGCGCAGCGAGTTGTCTCCGGAGGTGCGCAAGCAGATTTGGGCGCAGGTGGAAAATTTGGCTTCTCGGGTGGATGCGATCATTTTGTCCGATTATGGCAAAGGGGTCATCCACCCATCATTGATTAATGCGCTGCTCCCGCTGGCCCGCCGACGCGGAATTCCCATCACGGTGGATCCGAAGATTGAGAACTTTGGTTTATACCGGCAAGTGACCTGCGTGACGCCCAATCTGCAGGAGGCGATGGCCGGGGCGCATGTGCCGCGGGTGGGATCGGAAGAAGACATCATCAAGTTGGGCCAGTATATTTTGAAGAAGCTCAATGTCCAATCCGTTCTAATTACCCGGGGCGAGAAGGGGATGAGTTTATTTGAAAAGAAAAAACCACCGGTCCATATCCCTACGCGGGCGCGCGAAGTGTACGATGTGACCGGCGCCGGCGATACGGTCATCAGCACCTTGACTCTGGCGCTGGCCGCGGGAGCTCCGCTACGTGCAGCCGCGGAACTTTCCAATTATGCCGCCGGGATCGTGGTTGGCAAACTGGGAACAGCGACTGTTAATCGTGTAGAACTCGAGACCGCGGTGAGGAACAATAGCCATGGCTGATTCCCGTCAAGATGTTTTGGCCGTTATCCCCTCGCGACTTGGGGCGCAGCGATTTCCCGGCAAACCGCTGGCGATCATTTCTGGTAAGCCCCTGGTTCAGTGGGTCTGGGAGGCGGCGCATTCGGCGCGACGGGTTACCCGCGTGGTGGTCGCAACCGATAGCGATAAGATCGCCTCGGTGGTAAAACGCTTCGGGGGGGACGCGGTGATGACTTCCCGCAATTGTCCCAGCGGTACGGACCGCGTAGCCGAGGTGGCACGTTCTAGCCGAGCTGGTATTATTGTCAATATTCAGGGCGATGAACCGCTGATTTCGCCACAGACGATTGACCGGGCGGTAGAAGCGCTACAGCAGGATTCCCACGCGGTCATGTCGACCGCGGTGCGTAAGGCCGAGAATGAGCGGGAATGGAAAAACCCCAATGTCGTCAAGGCTGTGCTTGATCGCATGAATTACGCTATTTACTTTTCACGTTCGCCGATTCCCTGGGAAGCCACGGGACGTCACGCGCTTCCCAAGGCGCCGCATTGGGTGCATATCGGTTTGTACGCGTTCAAGCGACCTTTCCTTTTCCGATTTGCCGCGCTGCCGCCCTCGACATTGGAGCGAAGTGAGAAACTCGAGCAGCTGCGGGTGCTGGAGCATGGGTGTGCCATTAAAGTCGTCATCGCGCAAGGGCTCTCCTGCGCGGTGGATCGTCCCGAGGACGTGAGGAGAGTGGAGCGCATCATGGGGAAAATGCAGGCGAGGGAATATCAATGACCAAATACATCTTTGTGACGGGTGGCGTGGTCTCATCTTTGGGAAAAGGCATCACGGCCGCCTCGTTGGCGCGCCTGCTCAAAGCTCGCGGTCTACGAATCGACATGCTCAAGCTGGATCCCTATTTCAACGTGGACCCGGGTACGATGAGTCCCTATCAGCACGGCGAAGTGTATGTTACGGAAGACGGCGCCGAGACGGACCTCGACCTCGGCCACTATGAGCGTTTCCTGGACCAGGATATGAGTCGAAAGAATAACTCGACGGCCGGTCAGATCTATGACAGCGTCATCAGCCGCGAACGCCGGGGGGAATTTCTCGGGAAGACGGTTCAGGTCATTCCGCATATCACCAATGAGATCAAGTCGCGAATTACGGCGTTGGGCGGGCCGAATCGAGATATCGTGATTGTCGAAGTGGGAGGAACAGTCGGCGATATTGAAAGCCTTCCGTTCCTGGAAGCGATCCGGCAAATCCGCCTCGATGTGGGACGCGACAACGTTCTGTATATTCATGTGACGTTGGTTCCTTATATCCGCTCCTCTGAAGAAATGAAAACCAAGCCGACGCAGCACAGCGTCGGCAAGCTGCGCGAAATTGGCATTGATCCTGACATCATCGTGTGCCGCACCGAGCGGCCGCTCGATGAGGATATCCGCGCGAAGATCAGTCTATTCTGCAGCGTTCCGGTGGATGCGGTGATCGAAGCGCGCGATGTTCCGACGATTTATGAGGTGCCGTTGGCGTTTGAGCGGGAGGGGCTCGACGAGCTGGCTTTGATGCAGCTGCGCCAACGCAGCCATCGCCAAGGCATGGAAGAGTGGGCGCAGATGGTCGATAAGATCAAGACTCCTCGCAAGCGGGTGACCGTTGCGTTGGCCGGCAAATATGTTGAACTGAAGGATGCCTATAAGTCGGTGGTCGAAGCGTTACTGCATGGCGGCATCTTTAATGACGCCCGTGTGCATATTAAATATCTGGACGTCGAATCGCCCGATCTGGAACGCGAGTTAGCGGATGTTCAGGGAATTCTCGTGCCGGGCGGGTTCGGGGATCGTGGCATCGAAGGTAAAATCTCAGTCATTCAGTTCGCCCGGGAGCAAGGGGTTCCGTATCTTGGGCTTTGCCTCGGGATGCAGACCGCGGTGATTGAGTTCGCCCGGAATGTCTGCGGGATGAAGCACGCCAATTCCACGGAGTTCAATGCTAAAACCACTCATCCAGTGATCGACGTCATGCCAGAACAGAAAGCGGTGCACCGTAAAGGCGGTACGATGCGGCTGGGAGTTTATCCATGCAAGCTTAAGCCCGGTTCGATGGCGGCCACGCTATACGGTAAGCCGCAGGTTGAGGAGCGGCATCGCCATCGCTACGAGTTTAATCCTAAGTATCGGAAGGCCCTGGAGGCCAAAGGGATGCGGATTTCCGGTGAATATACTGAAAGGAAATTGGCTGAAATTATCGAACTGCCAGATCATCCTTTCTTTATTGCCGTTCAATTCCATCCCGAATTCAAATCCCGGCCGACTCGGGCGCACCCGTTGTTCCGCGGCTTCATCGCGGCGGCGCTGGAATATAAATCCAAGAACACGCGGGAAACTCCCGTGGTTCAGGTTCCGGTCTAAATCCCTCATGGATGTGGGGGTTGACGGATTTCGGACAGGGAACGACCGGCCGCTCATCTGGATCGCCGGGCCCTGCGTCATTGAGTCTCCAGGGCACGCACTTGTACTGGCGAAAAAATTAGCGTCCCTCGCCCGGAAATTCCGGGTCCCTTATGTTTTTAAGGCCTCATATGACAAGGCCAATCGAAGTTCCGTTCAGTCGTTCCGTGGGCCTGGACTCCACAAAGGCCTGGAAGTATTGCGGCGCATCAAGGATGAAGTCGGATGTCCGATCCTCACCGATGTACATTCTCCCGGTGAGGCGCGTGATGCCGCGGGTATCGTCGATATAATTCAGGTGCCGGCGTTCTTGTCACGCCAGACGGATTTACTGCTGGCCTGTGGGGACACCGGTCGGATCGTCAATATCAAGAAGGGCCAGTTCCTGGCGCCTTGGGATATGGAGCAGGTGATCGGCAAGGTGCTCTCCACCGGCAATAAGCAGATCCTGCTTACGGAGCGCGGTACATCGTTCGGGTATAACAACCTGGTTGTGGATATGCGCGGGCTCGCGGTGATGAAACAGTTTGGTTTCCCCGTGATTTACGACGCAACGCACAGCGTGCAGCTCCCCGGGGCAATGAAAAAGAGTTCTGGCGGTCAGCGAGAATTCGTGCTTCCGCTGGCGCGTGCTGCGGTGGCGCTGGGAGTCGCGGGTTTATTTACCGAAGTACATCCCAATCCGGACAAAGCGCTGTCGGATGGTCCGAACAGCCTGGCAGTGAAGACGCTGCCGGAATTCCTCCGAACAATGCAATCGATTGACAAGGTCACCAAACGCTTATGAAATGTCCTTCCTGTCAGGTGGAAAATAAAGACGGCGCAAAATCTTGCCGCAAGTGCGGTTTCAATCTCCAGATCGCCCCATTGTGGCAGCCTACCTGGGCCTGGCATCGAAAAACGTTGCTAATTATTTACGCGGTAATTATTGTCGGTTATATTCTGCTCCGTATCGGTTTGCGGCCCTATGTGCGCACCCTGCCGGAAGATATCACGCCCTGGCTTCATTCGAAAGGGGGATCCCCGTCCGGTGGCAGTCGTTAATGGCTCAGTCTCCATCCTAAAACGCGCCGGAGAGGTGCTGCGGCTCGAAGCCCAAACGGTCGCGGCACAAGCGCGTTCACTCAATCGCGATTTTATTCAGGCGGTCCGCTTACTATCCCGCTGCACCGGGCGTGTGGTGGTGCTCGGTGTCGGGAAATCCGGTTTGATTGGACGTAAGATCGCCGCCACACTAGCCTCCACGGGCACGCCCACTGTCTTTGTGCATCCTTCGGAAGGAATGCATGGCGATCTGGGCATGATTACGCCTCGAGATGTGGTTCTGGCATTGTCCTACTCCGGAGAAACCGAGGAATTGAAACAGCTGTTGCCATCGATCCGGGCAATGCGGGTACCGCTGATTGCGATCACTGGACGCTTGCAGTCGCGACTGGCAAAAGCGGCGGAATCCGTCATCGCGGTTTCCGTTCGCCGCGAAGCCTGTCCCTATAATTTAACCCCCACGACCTCGACCACCGCGATGCTGGCGCTGGGCGATGCGCTGGCGATGTCGGTCATGGCTGCGCGCGGATTTAAAGCGGAAGATTTCGCCCGGCTTCACCCTGGCGGGGTGCTCGGAAAGCGGCTGCTATGGACGGTGGGAGACCTAATGCATCGTGGCAAAGCCAATCCGGTTGTGCGCGAGCGGGAAACGGTGCGAAAAGCGCTGCAGGTGATGACCGAGACGCGGGCTGGAGCGACCAGTGTGGTCAGAGGCTCTGGGAAGTTGGTCGGATATTTTACCGATGGCGATTTCCGACGCCTCGCACCGCGGGATAAAGAGATATTAAATCGCGCGGTCGGCGAGGTTATGACCCGTCGCCCCCATGTCCTTTCCGTCCACACGCGAATTGGGGATGCGGCGGATCAGCTGCGTCGGTTTAAATGCGACAACATGCCGGTGGTGAACGGGAGTGGTCGACCGATCGGGCTTCTGGATGAACGCGATTTACTCTCTGAAGGGTTGCTCTAGGCGCCGGTGGGGGGTGTGGCCGTGCGTCGCCCTTCTGGCGATGACAGCATGTCGTCGGCGGTCTCGACCGATACTTCCACACATTTCCGCTACCGGCGAAATCTCCCAGGTGTTGAAGGATTTTAAGATGCAGGAAATCCTCGATGGCGCCAAAAATATGACCGTCGAGTCGATCGAAGGGCGGCTGTCCGAAAAAGAGCAGATTGCCGATGTGGATAACCCGCGAGTTACTTTTTTCTCCAAAGGCGTGGCGAGTTCCGTTCTAACCGCACCACAAGGACGCGTCGGTATCCAAAGCCATGAAGTTCAGGCCTGGGGAGGAGTCACGGTAGTCTCCACGGACAGCGCGACCCTGACGACGGATCGTTTGCGCTACGACCCACAAACGCAGCACCTGTTATCGGACGATCCCGTCCGGCTGGAAAAGCCGGATTCGATTACCGTGGGCAAGGGGCTGGATGCCACTCCGGATCTTAATCGAGTAAAAATTGGCCATCAAAAGGTGTATGTTAAATCGCTGCCTAAAACAAAAAAATAATCTCCGCGTCATGATTGCGGTCCTGGGCGGTCTGGCGTTGTCAGGTGCGGCGCCCGCGCAAGAGACGGCAGCACCTTCGTCTACAGCTACCGCTTCGGTGGCTGACACAGCCCAGGCTACGATCACCAGCGACGAAATGGAATTGATCAACAATGGAGAACGTACGGTGTTCACCGGCCATGTTGTTCTCACCCGGACGCCATATGTCCTGACGGCGGAAAAGATGATCCGGTATAAAGACGGTATCGTCGATGTGGAAGGCAAGGTCGTAGGCACCTATACCGGCGAAAAAGGCGAAAAAACGCAGGCTGCCGGGCAGAAGGCACGGTATAACCCCCAGGCGGAGACGACGGAGTTGTGGGGAAAGCCGAAACTGACACATTGGCAGTCATCCACGGATCCGGCTCCCCTGGTGGTGACCGCCCGGCGTTTTATTGACTATCATGATAAGAGACAGTTGCATGCCATGGACAACGTCGAAATCCGACAAGCCGATACGTTTCTGGCCCAGTCGGACCGCGCCCAGTTTGATGAGACCACGAAAATTTTATCGCTCTGGGGCGATCGCCAGACCGTAATCGATTTTAAAGATCCCAAAGGGAGCGGTCATTTTCTCAGTGATCGTGCCCGCCTGTATGTGTCGCCAAAACGCGCACAGTTGCTGGATCGCGTGACCGGGCATATCATTCCGGCACCATGAGTCTTCAGGCGAAGACGCTGGTTAAATCCTACGGTCGGCGAAATGTCGTACGGGGGATCGAGATCGAAGTGAAGCCCGGTGAAATCGTCGGTCTGTTAGGTCCTAATGGGGCAGGTAAGACGACCACGTTTCACATGATTGTCGGGCTCATCCGACCGGAGAGCGGCTCGATCCTGCTGGCCGGCAAAGATATCACGCGCCAGCCGATGTATAAACGGGCCCGATATGGAATCGGCTATTTAGCTCAGGAACCGTCGATCTTCCGCCGGTTGACCGTGGAAGAGAACCTGATGGCAATTCTCCAGATGCGCAACGGGACGCCGGATGACCATCGCAAGAAGTTGGAGGGTTTGCTAGAAGAACTCGGTCTCAGCAGTTTGCGGAAACAGATCGCGGCTACCTTGTCGGGAGGAGAGAAGCGACGCTGCGAGGTCGCCCGAGCGCTGGTCACCGACCCGCAGTTTCTGCTGCTCGATGAACCTTTTGTCGGTATCGACCCGCTGGCAGTGGATGATTTGCAAGTGGTTGTGCGGAAATTGAAGGCGCGCGGAATCGGCGTGCTGATTACGGACCATAACGTGCGCGAAACGCTGGAAATCGTCGACCGCGCTTACATCATGTACGAAGGCCGCGTATTAACGCAGGGCAATGCCCAGGAGCTCCTGGCGGACCCGGAAGCACGTCGGGTTTATTTAGGGGAACGGTTTAGTTTATAAGGGGATTACTTCGGACCATATAGGACCACACTATGGAACTCAATATCACCGCCCGACATTTGAAGTTGACCTCCGCGATCGCCGACTACGCGCAAAGGAAGCTGGAAAAGGCTCCTCGTTATCTGGGGGGGTTAATCTGGGCCCAGGTGATCTTGGACGTGGAAAAGAATCGGCACATCGCGGAGTTCGTCCTCCACGCGTCCGGGCACACCTTTACGGCCAAAGAGGAGTCGACCGATCTATACGCTGCCATTGATCTGGCGAGCGACAAGCTGGATGGGCAGTTGCGTCGATACAAAGAACGACGAAAGCCCCAGCGCGGACTGAACAACTCGCAGCGCGCCCCCTGGGGCAATTTGAACGCGGTTCTGACGCAGACGCTGGACAGCCGGGTCTCCAGCGTGCGAAAGATGCGGTTGTCTTCCTTGTCGTTGGATGAAGCCATTCAGACCATGGAACAGTCGGATAGTGCCCATTGGATGTTTTTGAACAAAGAAAATGATCGCGTGACGCTGGTCTACCGAAAGCCCGACAAGACATTCGGCGTGATTGAATCCATTTCGTAATCCATCATAGAGAGTAACGTGTAGGAGGCAGGATGTTGATGAATCAAGAAGATAAGTGGGAAAAACTGAAGGTCCTCGATTTTCTGGACCCCGCTGCCGTGATTGTAGATTTGTCTGCGACCACGAAGAAAGGTGTGTTGGAAGAACTGGTGGCGGCTCTTGCCAAAAGCGGTAAGGTGAAGGATGCCAAGACCACGGTCGATATCCTCCTGGAACGGGAAAAGCTGGGTTCCACAGGAATAGGGCAAGGTATCGCGATTCCACACGCCAAAACTGATCAAACACAGCAGGTGACCGCCGCTTTCGGGCTCTCTCGCCGCGGTGTGCAGTTTGATGCTCTGGATGGCGAGCCGGTCTATATTTTCTTTTTGCTGGTGGCCCCTCCCGATGCCGCCGGTATGCACTTGAAAGCGCTCGCCCGGATCTCCCGGCTGCTGAAGGATAAGTTCTTTCGTCAGTCGCTGCGCGATGTCAAAGAGTCCTCGGAAGTGCTAAAGATTATTCGCGACGAAGATCAATACTGATTCATGGGCGCCCTCCTCGTTGCAGACCTGCTGCAGGAACGGCAAAAGGAGTTGGAGCTGACATTGTTGGCCGGCGCCAAAGGAATGCGACGCCAGGTCTCGGTGTCAGAGATTAACCGTCCTGGATTGGCGCTCAGCGGTTACCTGGATTACTTCCCTTCCGAACGCGTCCAAATCATGGGATTGGGCGAACATACCTACCTCGAAAATATGCCGTCCGCCAAGCGGCTGCAGGTCCTGGAAAAAGTCTTCTCCTACAAGAACCTTCCCTGCGTCGTGATCACCCGAGGGATTAAGCCGCATCCCGAAGTGCTGAAGGCCGCCGAAAAAATCCGTTTGCCCGTGCTTCGTTCCGGTCTCACCACGGCGCATCTGATCGGCGAACTGACTGTTTTTCTCGAAGAGAAGCTGGCGCCCACGACCACGATTCACGGAGTCCTGATGGACGTTTATGGCCTGGGGGTGCTCCTGGTGGGCGATTCCGGGATCGGCAAATCGGAATGCGCGCTGGAATTGATTAAGCGCGGTCATATGCTGGTAGCCGATGACGTGGTCGAGGTTAAGCAGCGGCTAGGCGGCGTGCTGTACGGCACGGGGGCGGAGTTGATTCGACACCACATGGAGTTGCGGGGACTAGGGATCATCGACGTTCAGAAGATCTTTGGCGTCAGTACGGTACTCGATCGTACCCGTATTGAACTGGTGATCCGACTGGAAGAGTGGCGGCAGACCGTGGAATATGACCGCCTCGGGTTGACCGACCGCTTTACGTCAATCCTAGGCGTTCGGGTCCCGGAGATCGTGATGCCTGTCCGACCCGGCCGGAACTTAGCGGTTCTGGTGGAGGTTGCAACTCTTAATCAGCGCCTCAAATTCCGGGGTCAATTTACTGCCAAGGACTTTAGCAAGAAGTTGATCGCGATGATGGCCAAGGGACCCAAGGCAGACGGCTCTAAAAAAGATAAATCCAAGTGATCCGAAAAAAGTTCAAAAATCGACGGAAAGGCGAACGCCTGTTGTTCTGGATCGTGACCGGCATGTCCGGTGCGGGAAAGTCCCAGGCGATTAATTGCTTTGAAGACTTTGGGTTTTTTTGCGTCGATAATCTGCCATTGGCCCTGCTCCCTAAAATGGCGGATCTTTCCAAGCGGCCGGACAGTCCGATGCACCGGATCGCGATGGGGATCGATGTCCGCGAAGGGACGTTCCTCAGGGACTTTCATCAAACGCTCGATAACCTGAAGAAAGACGGGGTGGATTGCCGCATTGTTTTTCTGGATGCGGATGATAAGACACTGTACCGGCGGTTTTCTGAAACCCGACGGCGTCATCCGCTCGGTAAGAGTGTTCGCGAAGGCGTCCGGGAAGAAAGAAAACGCCTGGTGAAAATCAAAGAGATGGCGCACAAGATCATTGATACCTCGAATATGACTCTCGCTGAATTGAAGGAAACTGTTTCCGGGCTTTTGGATGTTCGGCGCGCCAATGAAATGCAGCTAGGGGTTATTTCTTTCGGTTATAAATATGGACTTCCTGCGGATGTCGATATCATCTGGGACGTTCGTTTTTTGCCTAACCCCAATTACGTCCAGCGCCTGCGCCGTCATACCGGGCAGGAGTCCGCGGTGCGCCGCTATGTCCTCTCCAATCCCCTGGCGCAATATTTCCAGAAAAAATTCTTCAACCTCGTCCTGGAGTCGCTCCCGCACTATATGCGCGAAGGTAAAAGTTATCTCACGGTCGCCGTGGGATGCACCGGGGGGCGTCATCGTTCGGTCGTGATGGCAGAAGCGCTCAAGGAATTCCTCTCTCTCCATAAATTCAAAGTCCGCGTGCATCATCGGGACGTCGACAATGCCTGAAAACCCCTATACAAGAATTGGCGTGGCTATCATTACCCATGGCCATTTCGGCGAGGAGTTGCTGCGCACCGCCCAGGAAATCGTGGGCAGACAGGAAAAGGTCCTGGCGTTTTCCGTAACGAGCGAAACCGGCATGGATAATGTCTGCCAATTTATCGATGAATCGATGAAAAGCCTCCAGCCGATCGAAGGGGTGCTCTTTTTGGTGGATATGTTAGGAGGAACGCCCTGTAATGCGACTGTTTTAAAGACCCAGGGTGCCCAGGCCGAAGTGGTCACCGGTATCAATCTTTACATGTTGATTTCCGCATTTACGCATCGCGGTCGTCTCGATTTACGGGCACTGGCGTTGAAAACCGCGGAAGACGGAAAACGCGCGATCGGTCTTCCCAAGGACTTATTGGTGAAAAAGGCGGCCGGCTGATGTCGGTTGTGCTGGTTCGCATCGATGACCGGCTGGTCCATGGGCAAGTGGTCGAAGGGTGGCTCAAGGTGATTCGCGCCACCCATATCGTGGTGGCCAGCGATCAGGTCGCAGCCGACGAGACGCAAAAAGCGCTCTACCTTCTGGCTGTTCCTCAAGGAATCCAGCTTAGTTGTCTTTCATTGAAAGATGCGGCGGGGGCATGGTCTAAATCAGCGTGGAAAAAAGATAAGGTGCTGGTGCTTGTCTCCTCACCGCAGGATGTGGTGTCGCTTGTTCAGCAGGATGCCGCGATCGCTTCCGTGAACGTCGGGGGGATGCACTATAAAGATGGGCGCGTCCAAATTTTGAAAGCGGTTTCCGTGGATGAGAAGGATGTTCAGGCCATGCGATGGCTGCTTAAACAGGGTATCCTGTTGGAAGCACGCCCCCTGCCTCTGGACGAGCCGATCGATCTGAAGCCCTATCTCGAGCGCTGGCAGCAGGAGCGCGATTCTGTGAAAGAGCAACCACGCTGATTATGGATAAAGTCCACTTCCTTTTCGGCGTTCATAACCACCAACCGATCGGCAATTTCGATTTCGTATTCGAAAAGGCCTACGTCCAATCCTACCTACCGTTCCTCGAAGCGATGACCCGCCATCCCCGCTTACACTGGAACCTCCATGCCACCGGCATCCTCTGGGAGTGGCTGGAAAATCACCATCCAGAATATGTCGATCGAGTAGCCAAAGAAGTTGAAGAAGGCCGGCTAGAAATCCTCACCGGTGGTTATTATGAGCCGATTCTTTCGGTTTTGCCAGATGCCGATAAGGCAGGACAGATTCAGAAGCTAACGCACTACATCCAGAAACGATTTAAAACGACCCCCCGCGGTCTCTGGCTGGCGGAACGCGTCTGGGAACCACATTTGCCGAAAGTCCTCCATGACAACCGGATCGACTACACGCTGGTGGATGACAGCCATTTCCTCATGACGGGTATGAGCGAAGATCAGCTGGATGGCCCGTTCATCACCGAGGAGCAAGGGGCCACCGTAAACTTAATTCCGATTCGCAAGTCGCTGCGTTATGCGATTCCCTTCCGCGATCCGGGGGAAACGCTGAATATGCTCCGGCGATTCCTGACTCCTACCGGTTACCATGCCCTGGCGATGTTCGACGATGGGGAAAAGTTCGGGCTTTGGCCAGGCACACACAAACATGTTTATGAGGACGGCTGGCTTGAGAAATTTTTAACGGTTTTAGAAAGTAACTCCGACTGGATCTCCTGTTCTCGCATTTCCGACTATCTTGCGGTGACGCCCCCCCATGGCCGCGTGTATTTGCCGACGGCGTCCTACTATGAGATGGGAGAATGGACCTTGCCTCCCGAATCCCAGGAAACTCTTACCCACTTGATTAAGGAACATCCGCATGACGCGGAAACGGCTAAGCGCTTTCTCCATGGAGGCTTTTGGCGTAATTTTCTCACCAAGTATGAAGAATCCAATGGGCTGCATAAGAAAATGCTGTGGGTCAGCAAGAAAGTTCATCACGCGGTCGCAGGGTTGATCACCGAGACGCAGCGAACATCAGATCGCGCGCAGAAAATGCTCGATAGCCTGTGGGCGGGGCAGTGCAATTGCTCCTATTGGCACGGGGTCTTTGGAGGGCTTTATCTGCCGCACCTACGGCAGGCGGTCTATAAACAGTTGTTAGAGGCGGAAAACCTCGCGGACAAAGCCAACCGTACCAATGGCGTCAAGGTTTCACAGAAAGACTTCGATTTGGATGGCAGGAAAGAGATTCTGATCGAATCGCAGCGACAAAACCTTTATATCAACCCCCATGAGGGTGGATCCATCTTTGAATGGGATCTTCGCGCCGAAGGCATTAATATGGCCAATGTCTTAACCCGGCGCGGAGAGGGTTACCACAAACAATTGATTGAGTTCCAACGCCGTGGCGGGCAGGCCCCGGACCAGAACGGCGGGGGGGTTCAGACCATTCATGACCTGGTCCGGGTCAAGGAGCCGGACTTGGAGAAACGGCTGTTCTCCGATTGGTACCGCCGGGCCAGTCTGCTCGATCACTTTCTTCACCCAGATACATCTCTCGACCAATTTTACCGCTGTCAGTATGGAGAGCAGGGGGACTTCATTAAGTCCGGGTACGCGGTCGACCCTTCCCGCGAGAAAGTCGCCGAAGTCCGGCTCAGCCGGTTGGGCAACGTCTGGACGCGGGACCAGCGAAACGGCATTTTGGTTGAAAAAGCGATCTCGCTCACCGATCCCTTAGGCTGGCAGGTAGATTACCGCATCAAAAATGTGGAGGGTCCGCCGTGTGGTATTTGGTTTGGCAGCGAGATGAATTTCGCTTTCACGACGCCAACCTCACAGAATCCTGTCGATTACGGCGCGGTCGATACCTGGCAACGTCAAGATGATGCCTATGGCCTGACGTTTAATCTGCGATTTGAACGACCCATGGAGTGTTGGGATTTTCCGCTGGAAACGATTTCATTGTCGGAAGAAGGGTTTGAGCGGACTTATCAGGGAACGGTCCTCTTGGCGCATCAAAGACTCTGGCTGGCACCCGGGCAGGAAGAACTTCGTTCCTGGTCGATAGAGGTCAAAACGAAATGATTACAGGTGCGCTTTGGCGGGCGGCCTTCTGGGCGGGGATAATCTCCATCGACATTACCGGTTTCGGACCCTGGATGCTTTCCCAGCCGTTGGTGGCGGGGCCGCTGTTCGGCTGGCTGATGGGACAGGTGAAAGTGGGTGTGGTCATCGGGGGGATTACGCAACTGCTTTGGATGGATGTCACACCGGTCGGCGTCGGCATTCCGTTTGATACCACCGCGGTCACGCTACTGGCGGTTTACTGGTCCTGCCTTCGGCCCGACTGTCCGCTCCCGATGATGATGCTGTCTCTCACTTTGGCGGTGCCGTTTGGCTATTTTTTCTGTCGGATGGATACTTTTGCGCGCCGGCTCAATACCTGGGGCGCGCGTCGCCTTGAGGCGGCCCCGGATGCTTACCTGCCATTGGCTTTAGATCTTGGAATCCTGGCCGGGCTGGCGTGGTCCTGGTTTCGGTACGCGGCTTTTTACGCTCTGATATTCTGGACGGGCGAACGTTTTTGGATCTACGCGCAGCGTTATATGTTGCCGGAATGGGCGAATCGGGGATTGATGTTTGCAGCCTACCTTTGTCCGATCGCCGGCCTAGGGGTGGCGCTCGAGTTGTTCTTAACCGATGAACCAGAGCGGCGGATGCCGTCGCTGAGGGCGTTCAAATCACGGAGCTGATATGTATTGGGCGCTGAGTCGAACCTTTTTGCGATCGTTTTTCCTCCAGACGCTTTGGAATTTCGAGCGTATGCAGAACGCGGGATTTGCTTTTTCTATCCTACCGCTGCTTCAGCAGTTGAATCTATCGAAAACCGCGTTTCGCAAGACGCTTCGTCGTCAGCTGGCCTTTTTTAACACGCATCCGTACTTCGCGCCGATGATCATGGGGGTTATCTATGCCAAAGAGAAGGCACGCGAATCGCATGAGGATGAAGATGCGACATTGGTAGTTCTTAAAGACAGTATGGGCGGGGCATTCGGGGCTGTCGGTGACCATGTGCTCTGGGGAACCTGGCGGCCGTTTTCCGCGCTGATCGCGCTATCGGTCGGGGTCTTGGTTGCTTCGCCGACACGGGCCTGGACGGTCGCTGCCGAATGGTGGATTGTCGGTTTTTTAGTGATGTTTAATGCCGTGCATGTGTGGCTTCGCTGGCGCGGGCTGCAGCGCGCGGTCGCAGAAGGCCCGGGGGTTGTTCGATGGGTGGAATCCCTACATCTCCAGGCCTGGGCTGCTCAAGTGCGGAGGATGGGGTTGTTGCTGCTGGTGGTTCTGGTCCTTGTGTATCTCGGCCGCTGGAGCGCCTCTAATTTCTTGATCTGGATGGTCGGCGCGCTGCTGGCGACGATCGTGCTGAAGCGCTGGTCATTATCCGGATTTGTCCTTTTCTATCTCGTAACGTTCGCCGCGCTGGCGCTCAGTTACTTTGGGGTTCGTTAAATGACTGAAAAAACATTTACGGTAAAAAATAAACTCGGTTTGCATGCCCGTCCAGCTGCACTGTTTGTTCAGACCACGAACAAGTTCCGTTCGAGCGTAAAAGTAGCCAAAGGCGAGGTCGAGGTGGATGGCAAATCGATCATGGGACTGATGATGCTGGCGGCGGAAGAAGGTTCCAAGGTGCGGATCGTCGCTAACGGCGAGGATGAGAAAGACGTTCTACAGGCGATCGAACAACTGTTCCAGGCGAAATTTAACGAAAAGGAATAAACGTGCCCGAACGCTCTCACTCCAAGTCACTCATCCTGCGCGGTATTCCGGCCTCCCCGGGTATCGGAATCGGCAAGGCTTTCGTATTTAAGGAAGAAGCGCTGTCTTACGTCTTCCGAGCCCTCGGCCGGGATGAAGTGCGTAAGGAGATCCAGCGCTTCCGTACCGCGGTCATGAAGACCCGTACCGAAATCATCCAGTCGCGGGATAAAGTGCTGAAGGTGTTAGGCAAGTCCCATGCCGCGTTGATCGATGTGCACCTGCTAATTCTCGAGGACGCGCTATTCAGTAAAGATATTGAGAAAAAAATTACTCAAGAACTGATGAATGCGGAGGCGGCTTTGGTGGCCGTTCTGGACAATATCGGTCGAACATTCAGTAAGTTGGGCGATGAATATTTCCGCCAGCGCAAGGACGATATCATGGATGTGGGTAAGCACGTGATGCGCCACCTGCTGGGACACACCGGGGTGATGCTCTCACAGCTTTCCGAGCGTGCAATCATTATCGCCCACGATCTCTCTCCCTCGGATACGCTTTCGCTCAAGGAAGAGTTTACCGAGGGTTTTGCCACCGATATAGGCGGTCGAACCTCGCATGCCGCGATTCTGGCGCAGGGACTGGAAATTCCCGCGGTCGTGGGTTTAAAGGACATTACCTCCCAGATTTCTACCGGGGACCTGTTGATTGTGGACGGCAACGAAGGGGTTGTCATCGTTAATCCGTCGATGACAACGCTGGAGAACTATCGTAAGGAACGGGAAGTTCAGTTGGCACAGTCCCGGGAGCTGGAGAAAATCAAAGATTTACCCGCCCAGACCAAGGACGGACATAAGGTCATTCTCGCTTCGAATCTGGAAACCCCGGAAGAAGTGAAAGCCGCCCTGGGCCATGGAGCTGAAGGCATCGGACTTTACCGTACAGAATTCCTGTATTTGAATCGGACGCATGCTCCGACAGAGGAGGAGCATTACGAAAACTACCGCTCAGTGGCGCGCCAGATGCTGCCGTATTCGGTGATTATCCGAACCATGGACATCGGAGGAGATAAATTGGCACCGATGGGCATCGATGGTTTCGGGGATGAACCCAATCCTTTTCTCGGCCTGCGCGGCATTCGTCTCTGCTTGCGGTATCCGGACCTCTTCAAAACTCAGCTACGGGCTATTCTGCGCGCTTCGGTGGAAGGGAAGCTCAAGATCATGTATCCGATGATTACCAGTCTGGAAGAGCTTCGGGAAGCCAATCGCATCCTCGCCGAGGTCAAGCGGGAACTCGCTTCGAAGAACGTTCCGGTGGCCAAGAACATTGAAGTTGGCGTAATGGTGGAAACACCCTCCGCCGCGATGATCGCAGACTTGCTGGCTGCCGAAACCGATTTTCTTTCGTTAGGGACCAACGATTTAATCCAATATACGGTCGCAGTCGATCGAGTGAATGAAAACGTCGCCTCGCTCTACAATCCGTTGCATTTGGCGGTGCTCCGGCTTATTGAACGGGTTATTACCGCTGGCCATAACGCCGGTAAATGGGTGGGGATGTGCGGGGAGATGGCAGGGGATCCCTCGGTGACTAAGATTCTTCTGGGCATGGGACTGGACGAATATTCGGTCGCGGCGTCCGCGATCCCCAAGATCAAGATGATTCTGCGAGAGACGTCTTACGAAGAGGCTAAAAAGCTTGCCGAGGAAGTTCTTCGCTCCAAAGATCAGGAAGCTCTGATGAAGCGGTTGTCCAATCCTAAAGGCGCCTGACCCCTCCTTCCATGGATATCCGGAATTTCTGCATCATCGCGCATATTGATCATGGAAAATCGACACTCGCCGATCGCTTGCTGGAAACGACCGGGACAATCACCGCCCGAGAGCGTCGCGATCAAATTATGGATGGCATGGAACTGGAGCGTGAGCGCGGGATCACGATTAAAGCCAAGGCCGTCCGAATGACGTACACCTCGCCCTCCACCCGGAAGACCTACATCCTCAACCTAATCGACACACCCGGCCATGTCGATTTCACCTATGAAGTGTCTCGCGCCTTAGCGGCCTGTGAGGGCGCGCTGCTCTTGGTCGATGCCACTCAGGGAGTCGAAGCCCAAACATTGGCTAATGCCACCCTCGCCCGTGACGCTGGACTCAAAGTCATCCCGGTGATCAACAAGATCGACCTGCCCGCTTCGGATCCAGAGATGTGCAAAGCTCAAATTCAAGACGTGCTCGGGCTGGAAACCGCGCCGCTGCTCACCAGCGCGAAGTCTGGGCAGGGGGTCACGGAGATTTTGGAAGCCATTGTCCGCGACATCCCGCCCCCCGGCACGCACCGAGATGCGTCACTCAAAGCCCTGGTCTTTGATTCTGTCTTCGATCCCTTTCGGGGTGTGATCGTGTATGTGCGGATTCTCGAGGGAGAAGTTCGAACCGGGATGAATCTAAAATTTATGAATTCCGGAAAGCAGGTCGCTGTCGAAGAGGTAGGAATTCTTCAATTAAAGTTGGTGAAAATCGACTCGCTGGCAGCCGGCGAGGTCGGATATTTAATGCTGGGATTAAAGGAACTGGGGGACGTTAAAGACGGGGATACCTTGACCACGATCGATCGCCCCACCGCCCAACCGCACCCAGGGTACAAAGAACAAAAACCATTCGTCTTTGCGGGGATTTATCCAGTCAATCCGAGTGACTACGATAGTTTAAAAAAAGCGTTGGAAAAGCTCCATTTGAGCGATTCGGCCTTTACCTTTTTTCCCGAGACTTCTTCGGCGCTTGGGTTTGGTTTCCGCTCTGGCTTTCTTGGACTGCTCCATCTCGACATCATTAAGACTCGGATTGAGCGGGAGTTTCAGATCCCGCTGATTGTTACCGCGCCAAACGTCGTATACCACGTGATCCCGCAGCATGGCGAAAAGATGGTCGTGGATAATCCGGCTTCGTTTCCCGATCCGGGAATTATCAAAGAGATTCAGGAACCTTACGTTTCGGCAACCATCGTCAATCCGGCGGACTATGTCGGCCCGCTGATGCAGCTCTGCCAGGACCGCCGTGGCCTGTTTCACGATATGAAGTATCTCTCCACGACCCGGGTGGCATTGCACTACGATTTACCGCTGGCGGAGATCGTCAGTGATTTCTACAATGAGCTCAAGTCTTTATCCAAGGGCTACGCCTCCTTCGATTATGAGCATACCGGCCACAGCCCCGCCGATTTGGTCAAGATGGAAATCCTGGTCAACGGTGAGGTTGTCGACGCTTTCTCGCTCATCGTCCATGCCGACAAAGCCTATGATCAGGGAAGGCACCTGGTGGAGTCGCTCAAGGAGCTGATCCCCCGGCAGATGTTTGAGATCCCGCTTCAAGCTCGCATTCACCATCGGATCATCGCCCGGGAGACCATTCCGGCGTTACGGAAGGATGTCCTGGCGAAATGTTACGGCGGCGACATTACCCGGAAGCGCAAGCTTTTAGAGAAACAAAAAGAAGGTAAAAAGAAAATGAAGCAGTTCGGGCAAGTGGAAATTCCACAGGAAGCATTTCTAGCCATTTTAAAGAGGTAACACACCTTGGAAACAACCTTATTCTGGATCGGCTGCGGGCTGGGCGGTTATGCCCTGCTTCTCCGGGAGATTTTCAAACGTGATGAGTGGGTGAACCATCGAGCGGTCGCCGGCGTGCTGCACATCTTATTCATGACGGCGGTCGGGGCCCTGGTCGGATTTGTGGTCAGCGCTTCCGTAGATTTGCAGGGACCCTCCCCTCGCTGGCCGGTGTCCCTGGGTGTGCTGGGATTCCTTTGGGGATTAATCCAATCCACGCGTAAGATGCCCAAAAATAGTGTTTCGCAACTGTTGGAGGGAGACCGCGATCTTGTAGAAACTTCTTTCTCGGCCGTTTTGCTGGCGGCGGTGATTATGTACGCGGTGGTTCAGGCGTTTAAAATCCCGTCCAAGTCCATGGAGGATACCCTGCTGGTGGGGGATCATCTGTTTGTGAATAAATTCATTTACGGCGTTCGGATTCCCTGGACGGAAAAGCGCCTCCTGAAGCTGCGGGATGTGCACCGCGGGGATGTCGTGGTATTTGAGTGCCCACCCTCCGCGCTCAGCGCCGAAGATCGGGAGCGCGGTATCCGAAAGGATTTCATTAAGCGAGCGATCGCGCTGCCGGGAGATACCGTTCAAATCAAAAATAAGCAGCTGCTGATTAATGGAAAGGCGCAAACGGAGCCGTATGCGGTTTATAAGGACCCTTTTATTGCTCCTGATTCGCATGCCGGGCAGGTGACGAGCTTCCAAAAGGATTGGGAGTCCGGTAGCCTGGCGCCGCATAATTACATTCGCGATAATTTTGGACCGGTGACCGTCCCGGCGAATAGCTACTTTGTGATGGGGGACAATCGGGATTTTTCGTTCGATGCACGTTTCTGGGGTCCGCTACCGAATCGGCTGCTTAAGGGGAAAGCGTGGTTTGTCTACTGGCCGCTCAAACGCATAAAGGTGATCCGATGAACGCATCCAAAGCCTGGTTGATGGCTGCCGCGCTCTGCATCATTATCGAAATCCTTCCGCCGCCTACGCACTTCTTTTTCTTGTGTGTAGCGATTGGAGCCTTGGGGGCCTCCATCGCGGCCTTCTTCAGTACTGCGGCGTGGCTACCCTGGGTGGTCTTTGCCGTCGTCTCGGTGGCATTGACGCCGATGCTGATTCCGTTGGCGAGATTCTTGTTTACCCCCAAAAACCATCCTTCGAATGTGGATGCCATCGTCGGCGAGCGGGCACTGGTGATGGAAGAAATCCATGACAAATCAGCCGGTGTGGTGAAAGTGAAAGGCGAAACCTGGAGCGCCCGGTCTGAAGGGGGAGAAACTTTTGCAAAAGATAGCTGGGTAAAAATCGTGAAAGTCGAAGGCACGCATGTCTTCGTGGGGAGGGCTTCCTAATGTTCTCGTTTGGTTTCGGCGCGTTGATCGCGGTCGCGATTTTTATCTATCTCGCACAGGCCATTCGAATTGTGCGTCAGTTCGAGAAGGGCTTAATTGAAACCTTCGGCCAGTACAGCGCAACTGTGGGGCCTGGCTTGGTACTGATCTTCCCGCCGTTTCAAGCGTTGCGCAAAGTCGATATGCGTGAACAGGTGATGGATGTTCCGCCGCAGGAAGTGATTACGAAAGATAACGCCTCGGTCACGGTCGATGCCGTGTTCTATTTCCAAATCACCGATCCGGTGAAGGTGGTTTACAACGTGGCGAACTTTGCCTTAGCGGCGATTAAATTAGCGCAAACCAACCTTCGGAACATCATCGGCGATATGGAGCTCGACCAGACCCTGACCAGCCGCGAGCGTATTAATACGCAGCTCCGTCAGGTCCTGGACGAAGCGACCGATAAGTGGGGCGTCAAAGTGGTCCGGGTGGAAATTCAGCGCATCGAGCCGCCGCGCGATATCACGGATTCGATGTCCAAGCAGATGAAGGCCGAACGCGAAAAACGTGCCGCGATTCTGGAAGCGGAAGGTCTCAAGCAGGCGGCTATCTTAAAAGCCGAGGGCGGTAAGATGGCGGTTGTCCTGGAAGCCGAGGCCGATAAACAGTCGGCTATTTTACGGGCCGAAGGCAAGGCCCAGGCGATCACAACGGTTTACAACGCAATCCACGACGGCAAACCCACCAACGATTTGATCGCGATCAAGTATCTCGAGACGTTGGAAAAGGTGGCTGATGGCAAGGCCACTAAGATCTTTGTTCCCACAGAGTTGTCCGGCATCGCCGCATCGATTGGCGGCGTCGCCGAGTTGCTCAAGGGCGAGAAAGATGACGTCAAGAAATAATTCGCCGTTAGGTTTATATCTTCACATCCCCTTCTGCCACGCGCGCTGCGGCTACTGCGATTTCGTCACATTCACCGGTAAAGAAGACCAGCGCGATCGATACGTGACCGCGCTCTGCCAGGAAATCCACGCTTATCCAAGTCAACCTGCTTCCACGGTGTTCTTCGGCGGGGGAACGCCTTCGGTGTTGGAAGGTTCGCATATTTCCCAAATGCTTCACACCCTCCAGGCGCACTTCGCGCTAGATCCGGACGCGGAAGTCACGATGGAAGCCAACCCAGAAAGCATTACCCCCGAGAAGCTGGATGCCTGGCGGAAAGCTGGTGTTAACCGCTTGAGCATCGGTCTGCAGGCCTACGAGGATGGTTTGTTGAAGGCGATGGGGCGTTTGCACACGGTTCAGGAGTTTGAAACGGCCTACCAGGCGGCACGTGCCGCCGGCTTCGATAACCTCAATATTGATCTAATTTATGGTTTTCCGGGCCAGACCTTGGAAGCGTGGAAGGCCACGCTCTCGGCGTCGATCTCGCTTGAACCGGAGCACCTCTCGCTCTATGCGCTGGGAATTGAAGAGCATACGCCGTTCGGCGCCGCCGGGGTCGAAGTGAATGCGGATCTTCAAGCGGCGATGTATGCCGCGGCGCGTGAGAGGCTTCCAGCGAAAGACTACCAGCAGTATGAGATTTCGAATTTTGCCAAACCTGGCAAGGAATGCCGTCACAACCTGATCTACTGGCGCGGACAGAACTACTTAGGCCTGGGCGTGGGTGCCGTCGGGTGTGTCGATGGTCTGCGGTGGGAAAATCACAAGAATTTGTTGTCCTATTACAAGGATATAAAGGCTGGCAGGCTACCCAGGCAGAGCGAAGAGCCATTGTGTCTCAAAACACAAAAATTTGAACGCTTGATGCTCGGGCTGAGGCTGCGGGAAGGTCTGCGGTGGGATAATGAAACGGACACTCACTGGCTCACCGAACGCGCCAAACTGGCTTCAAAAGGCTGGCTGGAAGAAATTCATCCCGGCACCTGGCGCATCCCTGAATCCTATATCGCCTTGACTAGCCAGATCCTCCTGCCGTTCCTTCCTGCCTAATCCTCCTCTAAGCCGCAGCTAGAACCCTGGATCGCATCACTCTAAATTCTTTCGGGAATCCAAAGTTGATTCCGATTCCGATAACCACGGATGTGAGCGAAGCGATCAGGACAGGTCCGATATAGGCCGGCAATGATTCGCCCGCCATCAGTACGCCGAATGCCATTCCAAAGACCATCTGCGCTGCAGGCCGGCTGATCTTTGCCGGAAGAATATTTAGCTGTGGATGCCGGCGATGAAGTACTTCAGTTAGATGTTCGCTGTTATGTAGTAGATGTTTTAGGCCATTCAGGCTGACCGGTCCATAAATCGTGCGGCCCTGATATACGCGGAGGTGCTCTTCGGCGAATTGGGTATTGAAATGTCCGGGGTCGTCATCTGTGACCACAATCCAAAGACCGCGATCGAGCATCTTGGCAATCGGAGTAAAGGCCCATCCTTCGGCGGTGCGTGTATCCTGAGAAATCTGCTCATTACTGGTAGGGCTTACCTCAATGATGATTTTTCGCCGACGGATTTCTTTCAGAATACTTTCCTGTAGGGCTTGGATGGCCTGGGGGTCCATCTGCGGATAGAGATCGGGGCGGACTGTTTTGGGGTCGACGAAGAGAGCGATGGGATTGGTAATTTGGCGTACCAGGCCGCTATCAACGACAGTTTTAATTCGCTGCAACGCTTCCATTAGCTGTCCTGGAGCCCACATCTCGCCCACATGCGCTTTCACCCATTGCCCCTGTTCGGCTGCGCGGGTAAAAGGCTCCTTGACGCGCCCAAAATCAGAGGTCCTAGTTTCATACTCTATCCAATCGACGCCAAAAAGCCGCTCGGCTAATTCTGGTCTGGAAGCGAAGAGTTCCTTTTTTAGAGCTAGCCAGCGATCAACGAGTATTGAAGATTCCTCGGCAGAGTAGGATTTTCGTACGGCGAATATGAGAACTCCGCGTGTTCGATCATCGGATGCCTTCTCACCCTCTAACAGGCCTTCTGCGGCGGCCAGAATTGCTTGTTTGAAAACTTCCGGCTCGTCTTTGAATTGATCGAATGTGGAGGTGATGGCGACGAAGCGATTGCCTTGTTCCTGGGCCGTCAGAACGAGCTCCTTATACCAATCGCGAATTAGAGCGAAGTCCTGCGTCAAGCCAATGAGTTCTTTCGCTAAGTAAAAGATACTTTCGAATGACTGTCCCGATTGGATGGGACCTTTGTAGGAGAGGCGCTGCCAATCCTCTTCTCGGGTGGGATCAAATCCAGGTGGGGCGCTGGGTAGACGAATCGCATCGCGGTAACGAGCCGCTATTTTGGCGATTTGGGCATAACTCAGCCCACCGGATCCATGGACGTGTAAGTTGCTGGTTTGACGACTTTGGATGCGGCCCAGTATGAGCTGGTTCTGGCCTTCTTCAAAAGTATCGACGAAATGAAGTAGTTTCTCGTCGCCCGAAGTGACCAGCGAATATTCGGTTTTGGAGTCGGTCGGCTGCAGGATGGGAACAGGGGTCAACAAGATCTTGAAGATGACTTCCATCAAGGGCTTCCAGAAAAGATTGCCTACCAGAATAATTTTCTTTTTGTCGAGTTTGCCTGTTTGCATCAGCTGAATAATGTCGAACAGTCGATTCAGGGTGCCGACACCACCGGGAAAGAAAACGAAGGCCTCGGCTTTCTTCCAAAGGAGTACTTGATGGACAGAGGGATCCTGAGTGACTACGACGGGGCCAAACCCGTGACGTTCTTTGGGGCGAAGCTTTTGCCCGGGAGGTATAAACAGAACGGCTTGCCGTTGACGACTCTTGCCGCCGTTCCGTGCGGGAAGCATTTGTTCTAGACGCCGACGGGTTCCTATTCTCAAAGTACCTCCGGTCTCTAATAACCAGGTCATGAGCTTTCGTCCAACCTCGAAAGGCGCGGAATGTCGTAGCGGTCGGCCGATCATCACCACCGCCGGGCCACCGTTGCTCAGTTTGATGAAACCTTGAGCTAATTGCGCATCCGCTGTTTTCCAGCTGACGGGCGGCGACGGATGGCCCTTGCTGGGAGCTGTCTGAATGTGGGCTATCGCTTCTTCAAGGGAACTGGTGATTAAAGGTCGAGTGGGAAGCGGATCGGTCAGGTGGTTTAATGCCCGAACTTTGTCGAATTCATCCAGAATCCTCGTCCACATCCCAACAAATGGACCCTCTGTAGGCTCGAGGAGAACAAGCGGACGTCCACGCTGCCAGACCTCAAACATTTCATCCAGAGTGCCGATACCGCCTGCCATCGCGATGGCCCCCTTCATGTTATTGTGAAGACTTAGTTTGCGGGTAATGAAATGTGTGAATTCTTTGGGGAGCATTTCGATGAATATATTCGTGAATTGTTCGAAGCGGAGAGCTATGCGGGTCCCTTGTGTTTGATTGCTTTCGTTTGGTTCTACGCCCGCATCGTTGCGGGCCTCGATGTATCCTCGAACGACGGCTTCCATGATCCCGGGTCCTGCCCCGGTTCGTGGGATGAGCCCGGCCTTAAACATCGCTCGACCGAGTTCCATGCCTTGTTTGTAGACCGGATCCCCTTCGGGGATCCGCGCGCTTCCGAAAACCACCACGGCTCGCGGAGCTTTCATGTGGAAATCCAGCACTAAATCTCGTTCGCCGAGGAGAGTTTGTAAAACTGGCTGATCGGACTTCTTACGGATGTGAGAGAACAGAAAAGACGTTATCGCCAGGGCGATCTCCAATTTGGAGGGCATTCTCAAGGAAATCATGGCAGCGGCATTAAAGGAGGATTCTGAAAATAGCGGGAGAGTTTGATGAGCCAAGACCCCGAGGACGAAGCTTGCCAAGAGGCGTCTGGAGCGGAGGGGTTTGCCTATGTCTCGAAGTGCCATTAGAGGCTTAACAGCCAGAGCTTCTTGTTCGACCAAGGTAAGTGCCGGAGGTCGGGAAGGGCGAATATAAGCAACGGCTAGCCCGGCCGCGGAAAGCGGATTATTAAGCAGACTGCCTATCACCAGTAACGCGATCGAACGATGACGTTTCATAATAAAGTCAAAGCGTTCTCTGTATCGATTTTAGATTGATTAATGAAGCTATCCTATAGACCAGAAGTCCAAGAATCCCGGCAGAAAGGCCCATGCGTATTTAGGCCTGTTAAGATGGCGGGAAAGGCGGTGTAAAATATGAGCATGGTATCGAAATCACTTCCCCAATTTGCTGCGTATCATGTGCTTCCGGATAGCCCGTTGATGCAGCAGAATTTCTTGATGGCGCTCGCCTCCCTGGAGGCCCAAGTGGAGCATCCTTTGGCGTCCGATGTACTGCGTATCGCGAAGATCAACGGCATCCTCCCGTCTTCTGTCGAAGGATTTCAGGCCTTTCCCGGCCGCGGGTTGGGTGGACTCGTTCTGATGCCGCATGAGCAGCGCCCTCGGGCCGTTGTCCTCGGCAGTCGTGAGTTTATTGCGGAATGCGGATTAAATATTCCCGATATTCTTGAGGTAACTGCACGTAAATGGGAGAGCGAACCCGATAGCGTGATCGCGCTGGGGGGATGGGACGGCTGGGTGCGCGGTGTCGTAAAATGGCAAACTACAAAACCCCTCTAGTTCTAGAAGCACTTCTCCTCCTTGTTGACATCTACCCCGGTCGGCTGGTATAGTTTATTAGCACTCAGTTGTAGCGAGTGCTAATTTCCTGAAGCGCCAAATCCAACATGCGAGTGCTCAAACCCGAAACGCAAGAAAATCGTAAGCGTAAGCTGCTCCAAGCTGTGATCTATCAATACGTCCGGACGGCCAAGCCGGTCGGCTCGCAGGTTATTGTCGACAAATACAATTTCGGCCTCTCCTCGGCCACGGTGCGCGGGCTATTAGTAGACCTTGAGAAGGAAGGATATCTGGTTCAGCCGCACACCAGCGCGGGCCGCATTCCGACCGACAAGGGGTATCGGTTCTATGTCGATTCCTTATTAGAGATCCAGACTCTGGCCGCGGTGGAAGAAGACAAGATTCGCAAAGAGTATGCCGCGCGCTCTAAAGAGCTCGAAGACATGATGATTTCGACCTCTCACATGCTCTCAGCGATGTCGCATTACACCGGGATTGTGCTGTCGCCGAGGCTGGACAATACGCGGTTGCGTCGGCTGCAGCTGATTCCACTCGGGGGGAACCAAATCCTCGTGGTCGTCGTTTCACAGACCGGTTTGATCCGCCACCGCTTGGTCGAGATGAAGCGGTCGATCCCCAACGATCGTCTTTCGGCAATCTCCAACGTTCTCAATGACCGCCTCCAGGGTCTCCCGCTTTCCGAAGTTCGCACCCAGATCCTGGACCATATCGAGGCAGCTGCCCAGGCGCAGGTCGATGCTTTTTCATTAGCTAAAGATATAGCCCGTGAAGCATTCGACCTGGGGCACTCCGAACAGGAGCTCTACGTCGACGGTAAAGAAAACATCATTGATTTCCCGGATTTTAACGATTTCACCCAATTGTCGACGCTGCTTCGGGTGGTCGAGGAAAAGAACCTGCTGACCTCCATCCTGGAAAAGGAGATGAAAAAAGGCGCTGGGTTGAGCGTGAAGATCGGCTCAGAGAACAAGCGACCAGAACTGCAAGGAGTATCGCTCGTGTCGTCGACCTATAAAATTGGCGAAAATGCCGTTGGTGTGCTGGGAATTCTGGGGCCTCGTCGTATGGAATACGCCCGGATGATCGCGCTGGTGGAAGGGGTCACCCGCATCGTGAATCAGATGCTCACCCGGTTCGAAAAGGAAAGTGACTAATGGCTGAGAATCCCGAATTGCCGGTTAGTGAAGAAACGTCCAGTCCGGATGAACTTCAAGAAAAGTATGAAGCCGCCAAAAAAAAGGCGGAAGAATATTTTGATCAGTTATTAAGATTACGCGCGGAGTTCGAAAACTTTCGCAAACGCGTGGAACGGGAAAAAGCTGAAACTCGGGCCTGGGGAAAGCAAGAAGTCCTTCTTCCTTTAATCAATCTCGCCGATATCTTCGAGCAGGCGCTGGAGCAGACGGAAACAGCCAAAGATTTGAAGCAAGTCGTTCAAGGGCTTCAAATGTTGCATACCAGCTTTGAGCAGTTCCTAAAGGCTGAGGGTCTCGAACCCATCGATCTCACAGGAAAGCCGTTCGATCCGCACCTCGCGGAAGCGGTGATTCAGGAAGAAGTCGAAGAGAGTCTGGTGGGGATCGTTCTTTCGGAAGTTCAAAAAGGCTATTTGTACAAAGGGCGAGTGTTGCGCCCGAGTCGCGTCCGGGTGGGCGTGGCCAAAGAAGATAACACCGCGAAAGAGGGCTAAGCGCCCTGCATTTAAAGGAGGAGTACCATGGCAAAAATCATCGGCATTGACTTAGGAACTTCGAATTCCGCGGCAGCAGTTATGGAAGGCGGTAAACCAACTATTGTTCCTTCCGCCGAAGGCACGACCCTGGGTGGGAAAGCGTTCCCGTCCTATGTCGCGATCACCAAGGATGGTCAGCTGCTCGTAGGCGAGCCTGCCCGCCGGCAAGCGGTCACCAACCCGGAAAACACCCTCACCGCGTTCAAGCGGAAGATGGGCCAGGACTTCAAATATAAACTTCAGGGGAAAGACTATACCCCGCAGCAGCTCTCTGCTTTCATTCTACAGAAGGTCAAAAAAGATGCGGAGGGCTTTCTGGGAGATAAAGTGGAAAAGGCCGTGATCACGGTGCCCGCTTACTTCGATGACAACCAGCGCCAGGCCACCAAGGACGCCGGTTCGATCGCCGGTTTGGAAGTCGTTCGTCTGGTCAATGAGCCGACTGCGGCCTGCCTGGCATATGGTCTGGATAAGTCCGGTAAGAACGAGAAAATCATGGTGTTCGACCTCGGCGGCGGCACACTCGACGTGACGCTGATGGATATGTCCAGCCTAGGAAAGGAAGCGACGTTTGAAGTCGTGGCCACCTCTGGCGATACGCAGTTGGGCGGCACGGACATGGATAACGCGCTGATCGAACATGTAGCCGAAGAATTCCGCAAAGAGTCCGGCATCGACTTGCGTCAGGATAAATTGGCAATGACTCGCCTAAAGGAAGCTGTAGAGAAGGCGAAGATTGAGCTGTCCAACGTGATGGAGACGGACCTTAACCTGCCGTTCATCACCGCGGATGCCTCCGGGCCCAAGCACTTGAATATGCGATTGACCCGGGCGCGGCTGGAGCAGCTGATTGCCCCGATCATTGATCGCTGCAAAGGCCCGGTGGATCATGCGTTAGAAGATGCGCGTAAGAACCCGAAACACGGATGGGGTTCGGTAAAAGACATTACCAAGATCATTCTGGTGGGCGGCCCGACACGCATGCCGATCGTTCAGAAATTCATTGAGACCTATGTCGGCCGTAAGGCCGAAGGCGGCATTGATCCGATGGAATGTGTGGCGCTGGGCGCCGCGGTCCAGGCCGCTGTGCTCACCGGCGAGGTGAAGGACGTTCTCCTGCTCGATGTGACCCCGCTCACCCTGGGAATCGAAACCCTGGGCGGCGTGCGCACTCCGCTGATCGATCGGAATACCACCATTCCGGTAAAAAAGTCGCAGGTGTTTTCCACCGCGGGGGATAACCAGCCCTCGGTCGAAGTCCATGTGCTTCAGGGCGAACGCCCAATGGCCAAAGACAACGTTTCACTTGGGAAATTCATCCTCGATGGAATTCCTCCGGCGCCCCGAGGAACGCCGCAGATCGAAGTGGCTTTTGACCTCGATGCCAACGGCATCCTGCATGTCACCGCGAAAGATCTGGGGACGAACAAGGAGCAGTCCATCCGGATCTCCTCGCCCAGCAAGCTGTCCAAGGAAGAAGTCGAGAAGTTCGTCAAACAAGCGGAGCAGTTCTCGGAGGAAGATAAGAAGTACCGGGAACAGATCGAGACCAAAAATGAACTCGATGGTCTGGTATATGCCACGGAGAAATCGCTGAAGGAACACGGCGATAAAATTTCCGGGGACGAACGTCTGTCCATCGATCGCGCGATGACCGAGGCGAAAGAGGCTCTGAAAGAGGGCTCCGTGGATGCGATGAAGAAAGCTAAAGAGACGCTGATGGCGGCCTCGCATAAGCTGGCGGAAAGCATTTATAAGGAAGCGGCCAGCAAAGCGACCGCCGGCGCGGCGGCCGGAGCCCAGGGAGCAGGTTCTAGCTCAGCTCCAGGCGCTGGACCCTCCAACGGTTCCAGTGAAGCGGTCGATGCTGAAGTGGTCGACGAAGGCAAGAAATAACTTCTCAACGTGGCCGAAAAGAAAGACTATTACGAACTCCTCGGGGTGAGCCGCACGGCCTCCCCCGAGGAGATTAAATTAGCCTACCGCAAGCAGGCCATCAAGTATCACCCCGATAAAAATCAAGGCGACAAAAACGCCGAAGCGCAATTCAAACTTATCAATGAGGCTTATGAGATCCTTTCGGATGCCAATAAGCGAGCCGCCTATGACCGCTTTGGGCATGAAGGCGTAAGCGGAGCGCCTGGAGCTGGTGGTCCAGGGGGCTTTGGCGGGTTCGAGGCTGGAGATATCGATCTCGGGGATATCCTCGGAAATATCTTTGGTGGACGAGAAGATATTTTTGGCGGTGGGGGACGAGGCGGGGGGCGTGGCCGGCGCGACAGCAGTTATCGCGGAGAAGATATCGCGGTGGAGCTGTCGGTCAGCTTAAATGAAGCCTACCATGGCACCGAGAAGCCAATAAGTTACCGGCGCAGTAAACGCTGTGACACCTGCGAGGGCTCTGGCGCCAAGCCCGGAACAACCTCCACCCCCTGCAAGACATGCAACGGCAGAGGACAGGTACGAATTCAGCGCGGTTTCTTCATGATGCAGCAAACCTGTTCCAATTGCCATGGGGAAGGACGCGTCATCCCCCACCCCTGCCCTACTTGTGTCGGCCGGGGGGTCGTAGACGAAACCGGCAACATGAAGATCCGTATTCCTCCGGGGGTTCGCGAAGGGACCTCGCTACGAATTTCCGGCGCCGGTCAAGCCGGTTTGCGCGGGGGCCCGGCCGGAGATCTCTTTGTCGTTGTTCATGTCGCCAAACATCCACGCTTTACCCGAGAAGGGGATGATCTGTACACCGAAAACCACGTCTCCTTTCCTCAGGCGTCGATGGGCACCGAGTTGCACATCGAAACATTGGACCAGCCCGTGACGATAAAAGTCCCGCCGGGAAGCCAGAGTGGCGCCCTCTTTCGGGTCCGTGACCATGGGATGCCGAAGCTGGGTGGCCGAGGACAGGGCGATCTATTCGTTAAAGTCATCGTGAATATCCCAAAAAATTTAAACGCCAAACAGCGCGATCTCCTTCGCGAGTTCGCCAAATCGCTTGGCGAAGACCCGACGAAATACGAAGACAGCATGCTTAAAAAAATATTCGGGAGCTAAAGTGCCCCGCTTCTTTATTCCGCCCTCGGCAATCCGCGGCAAATTCTTCACTCTCTCCGGTTCAGAAGCCCATCACGCCTTAAACGTCCTGCGTAAGAAAGTCGGCGATGAGATCGACCTCTTCGACGGAAAAGACGCAGCCTATACCGGTCGCATCGATCAAGTCGATTCCCAGGAAATCCGAGGAACGCTGATCGAAGACCGAAAGACGAGCGAGCTGCCTATTCAGGTCACGCTCTTTCAGGGGCTAACCCGCGGCACGAAGTGGGAGTGGCTACTGGAGAAAGCTTGTGAGATTGGGGTCGCACGGGTGGTTCCGGTGTTTACCCGCCGCTCGCTGATCAAGCTCGATGCCAATCAGGCCAAAGAGAAGGTCAAGCGCTGGAACCGCATCGCGCTCGCGGCCTCCAAACAATGCGGCCGGGCGGATCTCATGGAAGTTGTGACGCCGCTCGCGCTCTCAGCCGCATTCTCGCAACTCGCCGAATCGGACCTCTCTCTGATCCCTTGGGAAAAAGAATCCAGTAAGTCCATTCACGAAGCCTGCCAAGGCTATAATGGGAGCCAGGTGAACGTCTTTATCGGCCCCGAAGGCGGCTGGGATGCCGCCGAGATCGAATTAGCCACCCAAGCTGGGGCGATCCCGGTCCGGCTCGGCCCCACCTTATTAAGGACCGAAACCGCCGGGATTATCGCACCACTACTTGTTTTGAGAGAGTTTGGAGTTTATTGATGGCTGAGTCTAGAACCGTCGCCTTTCATACATTTGGATGCAAGGTCAACCAGTACGAAACCGAGGAGCTTCGGGAGCAGCTGAAGCTGGGGGGGTATTCGATCGTTCCTATGGGGCAGCAGGCGGATGTGAACGTCATTAACTCCTGCAGCGTGACCGCCGATGCCGACAGCTCCTGCCGGCAGCTTGTCCGCAAGTTGCTTCGGGAACAACCCGACTCCCGGGTGGTCGTCACCGGGTGCTATGCCGAACGGGATCCCAAAGAACTCCAAACCATCTCACCCCGGCTAGAGGTTTTCGGCAATCGCGAAAAGCCCCTGATAGCAATTTCCTTAGGTGTTCCAACCGCCTGTGTAACCGAAGCTGCCAAGGGGGGAGTTGTGGCCCTGGCCGAACGCAGCCGGGCATACCTGAAGGTTCAAGATGGGTGTGACGCCCACTGTACCTACTGCATCATCCCTAGCGTCCGCCCGGATCTGATCTGCCAGCCCCCCGAAAAGCTGATCCATGAGACCCAGCAGCTACTGGCCAGGGGCTATAAGGAAATCGTTCTGACTGGGGTCCGGTTGGGGAGATACGAATGGCATAGCCCTGAGGGGAATTGGGACCTAGCTCGCTTGGTTCGCGCCTTGATCGAACTTCCCGGGGAGTTCCGGATCCGTCTTTCTTCCATTGAGTCGACTGAGATCACCCCAGGCATCATCGATCTCATGGCGGAGAGGGATAAGTTGTGCCCGCATTTCCATATTCCGCTGCAGTCAGGGGATGACGAGATCCTGAAGCGCATGGGCCGGTGGTATTCGGCGGGGGAATACCGGGACAAGGTCCGAGCGATTAAAGCCCGAATCCCCGATGTGGCTTTGAGCGCGGATGTGATTGTAGGCTTCCCCGGGGAGGAGGATACACACTTTCAGAACTCCGCCCAGCTCCTAGAAGAGGAAGGATTCAGCCGGCTGCATGTTTTTCGCTACTCGGTTCGCCCGGGGACCCCCGCCGAGCGGTTGAAAGGGCATGTCGATCCCCGCCAGAAAAGCGCCCGAGCGCGTACCCTAGTCAAACTGGATACGGACTTGAGAAATCGTTACGCGCGTTGTTTCCTGAATCAGCGCTTGCGTGTCTTAGTGGAGTCGAACGGAATAGGGTATACCGAGCGGTATGTTCGGGCCCGTGTAGGCCCTGGAGCCCCTGAAGGCAGCTTTGAATGGGTTATTCCGCGACAGATCGGTCCGGACGCCGTGCTTTTTGACCAATCAGCGGTTGAAATTCCGGCGGTTTCAAGGTAGAAATGAAGGTCGTTTAAACCTCCAGGAGGTACTCCAACCATGGCTCGAGAACGTGACATCGAAGACATCCTCGAAGGCAAAGCCGAGAAGTTCCGCGAACGCGTCGAAGAGAACGTCGGCAAGATTCGTGACCGCGTCGAAGAAAACGTCGGCAAGATTCGCGACCGCGTAGACGAAGCGCGTGAGCAATTCGATGAAGTAAAGGAAAAGGGCGAAGAGGCTTGGAAAGATGTCACCAAATACACCCAGAAACATCCCGGTAAGGCGCTAGGTGTTGCGATGCTCGTAGGCGCCGCTTTGGGTGTCATTCTGTTCGGTCGCAACCGAGACTAATGTCCCAAAACGGCCACTCCACCGAACCCAAACGCACGGTTGCCAGCGATGTGATCGGTCTGATTGAAGACCACATCGAGCTGGCTTCGCTGGAATGGGAATATGAGAAGGCTCAAGGCGTCCGCCGAGTTGTCGGTTTGGCGGTCGGAGCTATCGCCGCTCTCTGCGCCTTTGCCTTCCTTCAGATCGCGATCGTTAGCGCGCTTATCCGGGCAGGCTTGCCTGTCTGGGGAGCGGCGCTGGCGCTCACGGTCGTGTACGGGGGAGTCGCCGCAGGATGTTTCACAAAGTTTTGCAAGCGCTCTAATAAAGCCGGGGAACCGTTCCAGGGGACCCGTGCCGAGATCCGAAAGAATCTTCGATGGATACAGCAGTTTTTTTAGCCCGCCGCGAGGAAATCGCCCAACGGATGGAAGCCCGCCGGCAAGACGCCATCGCGTTAAAAAACGAGCATAAAGCGGGCATTTTACCCTGGTTTTTAAAGGCCGGGTCGGGTATGCTGGGTTTTGCCAATGGCGCCTCTAGCCGGTGGATCTGGTCGGTGGCCGGAACTGTCCTCCTGCCCATCGCGATGCGCTTCGTCCATAAAGGCAGCGATGCTCTTCTAGGTCGTATTCTCGATACGATTCTTCCTTCCAAACGTCATAGCCTCTAAGCTATAATAACCCCTCACGGATGGCAGATTGCCTGTTCTGTCGCATCATTCAAAAACAAATCCCTGCAACGGTTGTAGAAGAGTCAGAAAATACCCTGGCCTTTCGCGACATCAATCCCAGGGCGCCGGTGCATGTGCTGGTGATTCCGAAACAGCACATCCCGTCGCTGTTGGAGCTGAAGCCGGAGCATGCGGCTCTATTGAGTGAGATCCATCAGACGATCCAAAAGGTCGCGCGGAAGGAAAAAGTCGACGGAACCGGATTTCGCATGGTCGTCAACAACGGCAAAGATTCCGGCCAGGCGGTCTCGCATATTCATTACCATGTCCTCGGCGGTCGCGGTTTAAACTGGCCCCCAGGATAACGCGAAAGGAGGTGTTTACTAATTGATCGGTATTAAAGTACGAGAAAATGAGTCCATTGAGGAAGCGCTGCGCCGGTTCAAGAAGGAATGTGAACGAAACGGCATCATGCAAGAAATCAAACGCCGGGAGTATTACGAATCGCCCAGCGTGCGCCGCAAGAAGAAGGCGCAGGAAGCCCGACGCAAGATGCGTCGCCGCATGATGAAGCAGTAAAAGGGGAAAGCCTCGGTGGACCTGAAAACGAAACTGGCGGACGATTTGACGAACGCGATGAAGCAGCGGGAGATGGTTAAAGTCTCCACGCTGCGTCTTTTAATTTCCGCCATTCGCAACAAAGAAATCGAGAAAAAGAAGGACCTCGCGGAAGGCGACGTGCTGGAAGTGATCCAGTCCGAAGCCAAGCGCCGCAAAGAGTCCATCGAACAATATAAAAACGCCAACCGCGCCGATCTCGCTGATAAAGAGGAGACGGAACGCAAAGTGTTGGCGGCGTATCTTCCCGAAGAGATGTCCGAAGCCCAGCTGAAGGACATCGTGCAGAAAACGCTGCAAGAGGTCAGTGCCAAAGGTCCCCAAGATATGGGCAAGATCATGGCGGCGCTGATGCCGAAGATCAAAGGCCGTGTAGACGGCAAGCAGGCGCAGCAGGTCGTACAGCAGCTCCTGAAACCCTAATCCATCGTTCGTGATCCCTGAAGACGTAATCGCCCGCGTGCGCGAGAGCACCGACTTGGTGGAACTCGTCCGCGAACACGTGCCCGCCTTGAAAAAAGCGGGGCGGAATTATCAAGCGCGCTGTCCCTTTCACCAGGAGCGGACGCCGTCGTTTTCGGTGAACCGGGACATGGGCGTGTTCAAGTGTTTCGGCTGCGGAGTAGGGGGAGACGCTTTCAAATTTGTGATGTTGACCGAGGGGCTGACCTACCCCGAGGCGATCCGGAAGCTGGCGGCGCGGGTGAATATCCCGATCGAAGAAGAGCGCGCCGAGAACGTCACCGCGGAAGCCAAAGAGCGCCAGACGCTCTATCAGTTGATGGACGAGGCTGCACGGTTTTATCACCGCCATCTGATGGAATCAGCGGAGGCCAAGCCGGTTCTAAAGTATTTGCAAGATCGGGGGTTGTCAGCAGAATCGCTGGAGAAGTTCCAGATCGGCTTCGCGCCGGCCTCCGGCAATGCTCTCCGGGATGCGGCCCAGCGCAAAGGCTGGAGCTCCGAGCTCCTTGAAAAAGCCGGTCTGCTGCGCCGCAAGGAAGGCAGCCAGACGACCTTCGATCACTTCTGGAACCGGATTATTTTCCCGATCTGGGATAGCCAAGGCCATGTGATCGCCTTTGGCGGCCGGGCGCAAGGCGACGCGATGCCGAAGTACATCAACTCGCCGGAAACGCCGATTTACTCGAAAAGCCGGCATCTCTACGGTCTATTCCAGGGCTTGGCAATACTGCGGAAGGTGCGCGAGGCGGTGATCCTGGAAGGCTACATGGACGTCGCCGTTTGCCACCAGTTCGGGTTCGGCAAGGCCGTGGCAACCCTGGGGACGGCGCTGACGTCTGACCACCTGCGCCTGCTCCGACGCTACGCCGATACCGTGGTTTTGGTGTTCGATCCGGATGCGGCCGGTGCGATGGCGACCCTCCGGGGCGGGGAAATGCTGGTAGCCGATGGGTTCACCGTCAAGGTTGTGACTCTGCCGGAAGAGCTGGACGCCGATGAAGTGCTGACCAAATACGGCGCCGAGCGGCTGGAAACCTGTTTAGCCAACGCCGTTTCGTTCTTTGATTACAGTTTAGCGCTGGCCCTGAAGAAGACGCCGGCGGTGGCGCCGGAAGGTAAGCTCGCGGTGGCCAAGGACTTGCTGCCGTTGATTCAGAAGGTGAAAGACCCGCTGCTGCAGGACGAATACCTCAGCCGCCTGGCGGACGCGATCCAGGTGGACCGGGGCGCTTTGGGGAAGCAGCTCAAGACCTTAAAGATTCGTAGGGACCCCGGCGATGCGGCCAACGCGGTCAAGCCGGCCGAACGGCCCAACGCGCTCTACACCCTGGAAGAAGAGATTTTGCTGCTGGCTCTGCTGTATCCTTCCTCCGGTATGGCGGATGCCTTGACCGGGTTCCCCTGGCGGGATGCCCGTTGCCAGCAGGCCTGGGAGGTGTTGGGAACCCAGGTATCGTCGGGGACGTTACACATCGCGGACGCGATCGGTCGTCTTTCCCAGGAACTTCAGGATTGGCTTACCCCGCTGGTGATGGAGCAGCGCAGCTATCGCGACCCGATGGACATGCTCAAGCGCTTCGTGGGCGACTGGCAGCGGCAGCAGGAAGCCGGCGAACTGGACCGGCTGCGCGATGAGATCAACTCCATGTTGGAAGGCCGTGTTCCCTTGGATACGCAGAAGGTCGAGTACTTTAAAGATTTGTCGAGACGTCTAAAAGGTTCATCCAAGCAACTATCCGTTTAACGCGAAGTTGGACCTGTGACCGAAAAGTTCATGGTCGCAGGTCCCGTCGAAAAGGAAATAACGATCGGGAGGCATGATTCATGGCTGAAGCGGGAACCCCTAAAGAAGTGAAGGAAGCCAAAGACGGCAAAGAGAGCAAAGAGTTAAGCAAGGCTCTCAAAGACCCGATCAAAGATCTGATCGAGCACGGGAAAGAAATTGGCTTCCTGACCTACGACGAGATCAACCGCCGCCTGCCGGAAAATACGGTGAACGGCGAGGAGCTCGATGATTTATTTGGCACCCTGGAAGACCTTGGGATCGAAGTCGTTGACCGTGAGGCCGACCTCGTCCGTCCGACCGATAAACCGGTCGAAGAAGAAGTCACGCTGCCAGACATCGGCGCCGAGACCACCAACTCCATCCGTATGTATCTCACCGAGATGGGCAAGGTGCCGCTGCTCACCCGCGAACAGGAACTCACCCTCACCCGCAACATCAAGGAAAACGAGAAGACCCTTAAGCTGATCGTGCTGGAGTCGCCGATCACGATGCGCGAAATCCGCAATTGGGAAAACCTGCTGGAGCAGCAGGAGATGACCCCCAAGGAGCTGATGCCGCGCGGCCGTAAGACCAACCAGGAACTCTCGCGGATGCGCCAGAAGATGCGCAATGTGGTGCGCTTCATCATGGCGGGCGAAAAGAAGCTGGTCCGGGCAGAGGAACGGCTGAAGAAGAAGGGACTCACCCCCGGGATGCGCGCCACACTCCAGGAGCGTGTGGTCCATCAGCGCTCGCTGATCATCAATAAGATCGTCGGATTGAACCTGAATCTTGAGAAGATCAAACGTCTCACCAACAAGATTAAGACCATCGCCGCCAAGATGCGTGAATCCGAGCACGAGATCGTGCGCTACGAGAAACGCTTCAAAATGCCTTACACCGAGCTGCGGCAGCATTTCAACCAGTACAAGCTGCACAAGATGTCGCCCTCAGCGTTTAAGCGATTAACTGGCTATACCCCGATGGCGCTGGACTCCACGATGGTCAATCTGGAGAACGTGGTGCTGCGTCTGAAGCGGATGGAAGCGCTGCTTCCCTTGCCTAAGGACCAGCTCTACCGCAGCTATGACCAAATCCGCCAACTGGAAGAGACCATCCTGGTGGATAAGCTGAAGCTAATCCGCGCCAACCTCCGGTTGGTCGTTTCGATCGCGAAAAAGCATCTCAACTCCTCCCTGGAGCTCGCTGACCTGATTCAGGAAGGCGGTCTGGGTCTGATTAAGGCCGTGGAGAAGTTCGAATATAAGCGTGGGTTTAAATTCTCCACCTATGCTACTTGGTGGATCCGCCAGGCGATCAACCGCGCGATCGCCGACCAGGCCCGCACCATCCGCATCCCGGTGCACATGAAGGAAATCATCTCCAAGCTGACCAAGGTCTCACGCCGTTACCGCCAGGAGCTCGGCCGCGATCCCAGCGTGGAAGAATACTCCAAGCATCTCCGGTTGTCGATGGAAAAGGTCCGTGAGATCCTGAAAATAATGCAGGACCCGATCTCGCTGACCACGCCGGTGGGGGAAGAAGACGACTCCTTCCTGGAAGACTTTATCGAAGACCGCTCCGGGCCCTCGCCGACCCGCTCGGCGCATGAATTCCTGCGCCACCGCGAAGTCGAACGGATCCTCTCGACCCTTTCCGAACGCGAAGCCCAGATCATCCGGCTGCGCTTCGGCATCGGCACCGGCTACCCGCGCACGCTGGAAGAAGTTGGCCGGATTTTCAACGTCACCCGCGAGCGCGTCCGGCAGATCGAAGCCAAAGCGATCCGAAAGCTTCGACATCCGTCGCGAAGTCGCCCGCTCCGGGAGTATCTGGAATAGTAGCCTCACCCGGCCTCCGGCCACCCTCTCCCGATGGGAGAGGGGAACGACATCCAACTTAAAAGCAAAGACGGTCGTCCGAACCTCGGGCGACCGTCTTTTATTTAAGGCAGGACCGGCTTCACGCGGCGTTCTTTAGGGCACGAGGTGTTACAGCTGGAAAGTCACTTGGAGCATCTGAGGCTGGTTTGGGAACCATCGGCAAGAATGCACTGAATAACATTTCATCGAGAGCTCCGGTAGGTATCTGCATTCCTACCTGAAGCAGACCCCATAATCGTAACGAGAAGGAAATTCCCGTGGCCAAGCCTGTTAAGGCAAGACTCAGACTAATTACAACCCGATCGTGTGTGTAAACTTCAAATCCAGCCTGCTTTGCAAATTTGTGGATTTGTAACCTAAAAAACAGAATGAGCAGTGAGGTGGCCACTAAGACGAGACTTAGGGTAGGGATCAATATCGAATTGCTCGTCAGATATCGAAGTACCAAGCCGGATGCGAGCCCAAATAGATTGCTGGTTCCAAAGATCAGCAAAGGCACGATGACTCCAGAAAAGGGCGCTGGCGCAGGCTCCTGTATGTTCTGGGATGAAGGAAGCAATGTAGAAGGTACGACCGTCCGATTAATTAACTCAAGAACGGCTTGTCGGTAGGCCATGGGGTTTAAGGAATAGTGTCTTGCCCACCAAATCGCGCCTCGAACCATCGCGATGAATTTAGCGGTCAATTGCCCTCGGCCTTTGGCGTGTTCGAGTTCCTCGTAAGCGATGCGCACAGCCGTCATTAAGACCTGGCGTGCGTTCGCGACGGTTGTGATCGATCCATAGAGCAACCCAAGGACTTGTTCGGGTGTAAGCAGGCTCTGGTCATCCACTCGACGCCAAATGGAGGGGCCTCCGGTTGGGGTGTGTACTTCAATGTCGGTTGCGCGATGACTATCATTGGCGACATGAATCAACATCAAGCTTCCGACGGCATCGAGCACCAAGAGAACAATGATAGCCGCGGTGGCTTTTGGCGAATAGGATGACATAAAGCGAGGCCAGAGAAACATCCGACCTGCCACAATGAGAATGAGCGAGCCCAGCAGTGTCGAAAAGAAAATGTCCTGGTGGCTCTTCGCGTCCCAGGCGAGACCAGGATCATTGCCGTGTGTCTTAGAGTTCGGCGCGGCGGCGAGTTTGGCAAGCCATCGATCAATGGCGCCTAACGATATTTCTTCGTCGAATTCAGCGCGCCGGGATAGTTCGGAGAAGACTTCCCATATCCAAAGAGAACGCTCATATTGGTCTAACCATTTTTCATCGCTCAATAAGCCGCTTTCGAAGTAATCATTTACTCGATCTTGACTAAGTTCCATGCGTTGAGATAGGACATCATAGATGCTTGATTTCCCCGTAGTAATCAGAAGGTCAATGCCCTTTTTCGCTAATGCGGGTATCGTCATATCCGATACTTGCCTCTGGATAAATCGGATACGAACTTGAATAACATTGGAGAAAATCGTGTCGCAATAAGCCATCAAGAGTTTAAATGCACTTGGAGTCAATACGCCGCTTGAAATATTAGGTCTGGAAAGGGTCGCTAAAGGACCAGGCGTCTCGTCCGGCGCGGCGGCGGATCTTAAACGGGTTTTGAGATCATGTACGATCCGGGAAATTCGTACGAAATCAGGATTTTCCGCTTCGACCCAGAAATAACTGGGTTTCTGGAAGGCTCGCATTCGCGGCGGCAGATAAGATTCTTCTTGTTTATGGATTTTGGGCGGTACCTGAGCGAGCAGCGTCTCAAGTTGGGCAAGGGTCTGTTCGGTCCCCCGCTCGACAAGCGTCTGAGCAAGATAGGTGTCATCGAGCGTCAACGTCGTTCGGTTGAGCATCTCAGCGGTCAACGGACTCACATTCAGAGCCATTAGGAATGTTCGCAGCCACAACCGCCGGTGTTCTTCGATGGTATGAGCGATTCGAATCTGCCGAGACTCGGCTTCTGCTCGCGCTTGCAACGAACCCGGTATTGCTGGTGGGAATTCGTCAGGCGGTTGCCCATAATTGGGGATCATGCTCTCAAGACGCGTGGTAATCTCAGGGTAGGTATTTTGGCCAGCGAATATAACTTTAAGTATCCGATCGCCCAAAAAGTTACGGCTTTCCCATAATTTGATCGAAGCGAGAAGTTCCTCGGCGGACATCAACCATCGGCGGTAAGTTCCCAAATCCATAGGAGTGACCATCAGATCGTGGGCGGCAGCCTCCGCATGCGCACGAATCGCCTCCCTGTTAGCGCCAGGCGCGGCGCTCGGCGTGGGTGAACCTGGATCCTGTCCTTGGTCGGAAAAGAGTTTTCCAAGTACCGCCGCAAGCATTAGCAGGCTCGGGACCCCGGCGGACAAGTGAGCGCCGGGAATCGCGGGCAATTGACCCAGCAGCCATCCGGAGGCGAGCGGAAGGGGAAGCCAGAGAGCCAGCTTGCCGATGTTGCCGAGGGGCCTTGCCGGCGCGGCGGCGGTTGTTGCATTTTCAGCAGGCAACTTGGACTTTGACCAGCCTTGCACGAGGGCTCGATAAAAGGCGATGGTCTTTAAGGTGGCGGCTTTGGCGGTCGAATCCTGGGTTGCCTCGGCCAATTCTTCCACCCAAAGCACCGAGCCAAAGTAATGCTGCATATTCATGCGGCCGTGCTCAGGATCGCTGAGCATATCCAGGAAATCCAGCAGGAGGGCTGCATCATCATGGTCCGCTCGGGGTTGAAATACGCTTTGATCGATCCGTCCCTCGGATAAGGCCTGCCGAAGTTCTCGACCCAGGACCGCAAGCGTCCGCTGTGTCTCGACGTAGATAGGCTCGCCTTCTCGAACAGGCCATAGCAGTACGTCGATGCGTTCATCATCCACAAGAGGGGGCTGAGCTAGGATGTCTTTGTAGTGCTGTCCGGCCCTGTTAGCAAATGCCATGTTATCGGACCGACCGGGCGCGGCGGCGGGTTTGGCATAAGAGGCCAGTTTAAACGGTCTGAGGTTAATGAGTCCAAAGTGCCGCTCAAGCGTGTCTGCCCAGTCTCTCGTGCGACCGGCAATCAGGTTTGATAAGGCTTCCTTCGGACCGATTGTGACGAGGGCTGTGGCATTATTGCTCACCCTCTCCGTTAGGAAGTTGTCGTCTGTTTGTGGGTGGTAATGACCGAGTAGATATCGATCAAACCCTCCTAAGACTGCCTCTCGGATGCTTTCTAAGGCTTTCTGACGCGCCGCTTTATCAGCCATCTCAGAAGTGATATTTATGAGGGTCTGTGGAACTTGGAGTTCTGTCACTCCGCCCAACCAAGCTAGAAGTCCAGTACGGATGACTTCTCTTCTATTAAATTCATTAGAGGGGGAATGGTTTTGCGTAGCAGCCAAGGGCTGATCGAATTGAGCCTCATAACGTTGAAGCGCGGCTGCATCTTCATCAGCTTTACCGAAACTGCCGCCTAAGCGGTTCAACCCTGCAATCAACAGCAAAGAATTCTGTGACTCCTCTGAAACGGAGGGTTCCGTTTTTGAGAAACCCGCGTTTTGGACGGCTTCTTGTGCACGAAGGCAAATCAGATCAGCGCGCTCCGGCTCGATGCCTTTGAATTCTGTGAGAAACAGATAGAGTAATTTAACACCCCGCAGGATAAACGCTTCTTTGTACAGGTCTTCTTCCGTGGCTTGAGAATTCATCACCAAAGAAAGCCCCATCAATACAGGATAGGCATTCTCCCAGCCAACTCGTTCTGCGATCGATCTCAAAGGTTCATTGCCAAACCAAAAAGCCAGGGCATTAATGCTAGGGGGAAGGCGTGATAAACCATTGCGCTTGATGCCAATATGCCGCACCAGCGCTCGATACGGGCTATTGAAATATTTGTAAAGGAAATAGCTTGTGACAGCGGCAATCGCAATACCTATTGCCATGAGCGGTCCTGCAGAAAGATCCAATGCGGTGAGCAGGCCTAAGACGGAGCATTTCACGGTGGGATCGGCCGACGTTCGTCGCCAAATCGTTTTGATCTCATAACGCGTCACAAACTGGCTGAGGCGTGTGCGCAAAGGACGAGCGCCGGGAGTGGCTTGCCAAACGAATGCCTCTTCTGCACCGTAGGGGTAATCGTTAATCCGTCGGAAGTCGATACCCCGGAACGTCGTATCCAATTTCTTAAAGAGAACATCTTCGGGAAAGCCATCAATCGGTTTATCCGAGGCCCATTTACTCGTCTTGGCATAGGGTTTAACGACAACGTCTGCACCCGGGCGCAATTTGCTTTCGATCCGGTGTTCCGTAAAAAGTGCAGCTAGATCGTATTCCGCCGCAATCGTCGCATTCACGAGCAGGACACCGTCGATAGAAAAATCGGGAAGCCATTTGAACAGGTCGGTCCCCGTTCGCAAGACAACCAAATTCTCTAAAGGCGTCATCTGAGCGGTCAGCGTGCCCTTTCGCCATGCATCTCGATAGGATAAATACGACTCGTCGCCATAAACATCACTTGCGATGACCCGCGTCCTGGGGTTGCGAAGTGCGATGGCATAGGCTGCCTCTGCGCGTCCGGCGCCCACTTCAAGAATATGCTCAGAATATCTCGACCTCCCTTCAAAGAATGACAAAGTCTTTTTAATGGTCGATTCTGAGTTCCCCTGTTCTCTTAGGTGTTTAGCGAGGTCCTCTTTAAAATATTTCGAGCCCGCTCGCCACAACATCGTGGGTACGCCGATCAACAAGGGTAGCGCGGCGGTAAGTCGAACGGCGTGGTTCCCCGGCAAGACCTGGTCCAGCAGCCATCCAGCCGCGAGAGCGACCGGGAGCCAGAATGCGAATTTGCCGAGCGTGCTGACTTCTGGTTTTGGATCGTTGGAGATCTCCTTGTCGAGTTCATTGATCAGGTATTCGAAATGCTCTTTCGAGTCATTTACCGCATGATCCAGCCCACGAATGGCGTAGTCTCTCATCAACCTCAAGATTCGGTAATATTCAGAAGGGGCTGTTGAGGCGTTCACCGTCAGCGCACTGTTAAAATTAGCTTGAGTCACTCGCTGGTCTTCTTGTTCCCAGGTGATTTCAAGGCGCTCTGATTCATGGCCAAACCCTTCCGTTTTTCCTCCGGCGCGAACCGAACCATTCGACCCGAATTCCAAACTAAAGACATTGTTTCTCAGGGATCGGTCAATCGAAAGCATGTTGCTGTATCCGTCCGCCGGGATCATGGCTAGAGCGAAAAGATTTCTTCCGAGTGACCAAGCCGGCAAGGTAGGTGGAAGAGGGGCCGCGGCATAAGGCAGATGTGAGTGTGCCGGTTGCATCATCGCGATCATCCGGCCATACATATCTTCGAGCTGTGCAAATACGGGATCGTCGAGTTTGGATTGCTGGGCCGCTACTAGCAGAGATTCCAAGGAGTCGAGGGCGATGTCATAGTCCATTTTATCTGTGCTTGCCTCGATTGTCTTTATCCAGCGATCTGGATCCGATTGAGTCTTCGGAGTTCTTGAAATTGTTAGGGTTTTACCCACCACATCGAGCTGATAATTAAAATCCACCTGCGGATAGTAGACAGTTAACTGCATCTTGGTAACTAAGCCTTCGCTGATGTTAAACGCCCCCGCAAAAGACGGTTTCTCAAGCTCCTGCCCGGATACAACAGCGATCCCGTATGCAAGAGATCCTGCCAGGGCGAGAGGAAGCAGGAGCCCTTTTAAACTTCTCGGGATTGGGTATGAGCGATTTTCATCTGCATGTTCTGATCCAGCCGAAGCTCGTGCAAGAAGGTCTCGACTTCTTCGATAATCAAATAGCTTCCATTCAAACCGTATCCAGAGAAGCAGGCCTGGGAGCCCAAACGCTAGATTTTGAATACCCCAGCCTAAGCTGCCCCAGAGGGCCGCCCCTCGATATCCCTGGCTATATAAGCGAATAAATAACAGGATGCCGGGAGAATCCTTGGCAAGCCAGACAGCAAATACCAAACGGGCCCAGTATGGATGAGCCACCGCATAAGAATCGCTCCAGGATTTTGTCGAATTCCACTTCGTTTTCGAATAACGTAATAACCAGCCCAGGGAGCGGAAAGGAGTTGTGAGAAGGACGCAACCCGTCACTGCCGCGACGGCAAGCGCCTCCTGTTGGAAGAGATACGTGTGCGGAGTATAGGTGTATCGGATGGATCGTGCTTCAGTGACGGCAGAAGCGGACATGGGATCTGCGATTAAGCAGGGGACCAAAACCGCTGCGACGATCCGGACCCAGAGCTTCATGCGGCGCTACGCAGGCGGCGAGGCGTTCGGTGTATCCCTGAATCCAGGATCAGACAAGGAACCAGCTGCACTGTTATAAGGCGGATTATGGTCTTCTTCATAAAGTGTGGTACGCGCGCGCACACGCGTTCGTAGGATTAAGAAATTTTATGGCCTCCGGAGAAGTGGGAAAATAGTCCGAAGGGATAAGAATGCCGTGCCGATAGACCCAGGGCATTTATGGGTACTCTCTAGTAGCTTCTGGATAATTGCAAACCGCCTACCGTTTTCCTGCGATGGCGCCATGCCGGAACTGACCCCGCCTGCGATTCCTCCCGCCGAGCCCGTTCAAGCGGTCGAATCGGAGTTTTCCTCCGATTCATTTCTCCGTACCATCGACCGGGTTCTTTATCCCATCACGCTGGGCTATACGGCAGTCATCTTTGGATTTCAGCTCTATGAATTTTTTAAGGGTGGTCGGTATACGCCGCGGTGTCCGTTTGGCGATGTTTACCTGGCGCTGTTAACGGCGTACGCGGCGCAGCGGGAAGGTGCCAAATGGCTGGGGTCAGATGAGGCGCTCATGCGAATTCGCCGCGGTGAGATTTTCATCGGTCTTTGGTTTGCGTTGTATCTGGCGGTGGTCGCCTGCTCGAATTTATCCAATCGGTGGGTCCTACCAGGAGAATTAAAAACGATCACTCTGGGAGTTCTCGGGATCTTTGCCGCCACCGGATTAAGCTCCGGCTTGAGGCATGTCCGGCAATCGAATCGGATGCCGCGCATGGACCAGGCAGAAAGCGATCGCCGGGTTCGGATGATCGTTCTGTTGAAGGAACGCGGATCGTTGTCCAGCCAGGAAGCCGCGGAAGCCTTGGGAGTTTCCCAGCCCACAGCTTGGCGCATCCTAGAAAATCTGGTGAAAACAGGTCGTGCCCGCCAAATCGAATCCGATAACCTGCGCGACCGCCGTTACGCCCTTCCTTAAGCGACTTATTCAAGGGACTTATTCACGACTTATTCACACCTAGAAGGACTTATTCGCGATGAATAAGTCCTCGCCTTTATTGACGACAAAATCGCGCAGAGACTTATTCAAACTTATTCAAGGGCGAAGGGATGGATACCGGACCCAGAGATTTATGGGTCCTCCTCTGTAGATGAGGATGAGCTAAAATACAGGGGTGAAATACCCCCCAATCCCCGGCCCCAAATCCCGCCAACTCGCTCGTCGATTGATACGCGTCGAGTCACGCAACGTTACCTATTCAGGGGAGGATTTCCCGGTATTCTGGGAATCCGCCCGCGGTGCGACCGTGACCGATATCGACGGCAACCGCTTTCTAGACCTGACCTCCGCTTTCGCAGTCACCAGTCTGGGTCACGGCGCACAAGCGATTCGCAAGGCGATCCATCGCCAATCCGAGAAAATCTGGCATGGGATGGGGGATGTTCACCCCAACGCGATCAAAGTCGAGTTGTTGGAGGCCTTAAAGGACATCACCCCTGGCGACCTTTCCCAATCGATTCTGTCGAGTTCGGGCGCGGAGGCTGTAGAGTCGGCGCTGAAGACCGCACGCCTGGCGACCGGCAAGCCGGGAGTGATTGCATTTGAAGGGGCTTATCATGGTCTTACCTACGGCACTCTTGCGGTCACCGATCGAGACGACTTTAAAGAACCTTTTAAAAACCAGGTGGGTACCTGGGCGGTGCATTGCCCCTATCCTGACACCCTCCGAGGTGTCACGGAAGAGCGTTGTCTAGAAGCGCTGGAGCGTTTCCTTCGGGGGGGTGGCGGCCCGGGAGAGCCGATTGGCGCGATCCTGGTCGAACCGATCCAGGGGCGAGGGGGAGTTTTGGTCCCGAACGTTTCGTTTCTTAAAGGTCTGCGGGAAATCGCCGACCGCTACAGCCTCGTACTGATCGCCGATGAGATTTTTACCGGATTCGGCCGGACCGGACGCCTGTTCGCGGTAGAGCACTCGGCGATTGTTCCCGATCTGATGTGCCTGGGCAAAGCGATGAGTAATGGATTTCCTATTTCCGCATGCATCGGCACGGAAAATGTCATGAAGGCCTGGCCGGCATCGGACGGTGAAGCGATCCATACCAGCACCTTTCTCGGAAATCCCCTGGGAAGCGCGATGGCGCTGGCGGCGATTCGCGAACTTAAAGCCAAGCGTCTAGCGACGCGTGCCGCCTCCCTAGGGGAAAAATGGAAGCGCGGTCTGACCAGGATGCTGGGCGATCATCCGAACGTCGCGGAAGTGCGCGGCCGTGGATTGATGATCGGGATCGAGCTGGTGAAGGACCGCCAGACGTTGGATCCCGACGCTGCTTTGGCGGCTAAGATCGTGACAGACTGTCTGCTTTCCAGCACAGTGGGATCCGAAGCTTGGAATTCACGTGACTTGAAGTCGCGGC
>JADMIO011485841.1_pt1 | contig 59292 bp, 57 predicted proteins | sample 8958161 | NCBI WGS metagenome assembly JADMIO01 (sample SAMN16585339, study PRJNA669376) | soil metagenome | isolation source: Crop rotation soil | place: USA: Cullars Rotation, Alabama | collected 2011 | reverse complement strand
GAACAGTCCCGGAATCGCTTGCGCTTTCTCCCATCCCGCCTCGTCCGTGCGCCGAGCGTCGTTGGTGGGCAGAACGCGACCTTCGGCCTTCCATTCTCGCAAGGTCCCGACGTCCGCCGGGCCGTATTCCCTGCCTTCTACTCGAATAATCCACTCCTCCGGCATCGCCGCTTAGAGTAACGCAAGAGCCGGGGATGCAAAGTTTGGATCGCCCATTGTCGAGGAAGCTGAAAACGCTACCCTAAAAACCAATGAGACTGCTCCTGGTTGACGGTCACTATTATGTGTACCGCTCGTTTTTCGCGATTCCGAACCTCTCCAATTCGAAAGGTGAACCGACCAACGCGATTTTTGGTTTTACCAAAACATTGCGCTTAATGCTGAAACATTTGCAACCCGAGTACGGCGCGGTGTTCTGGGATGAAGGTCTGCCGCAGAAACGCATCGAATTGCAGCCGAATTATAAAGAAACGCGCAAGGAAATGCCGCTGCCGATGGTTCCGCAGCTCGATTACATCCGAAAACTCACGCCAATTCTCGGCTTCAAGAACATTTCCCTGCCTAACACCGAGGCGGACGATCTGATGGGATGCTATGCCATGGCCGCCTGTCGTCGCAAAGGGATGGAAGTGATTCTCGCGACTAACGACAAGGACTTGTTTCAGCTGGTCGGTCCATGCGTGAAGGTTTATAGTACCGCAAAGGCCGATCTCCCAAGCCCTAAGGATCCATTCACGTTACTGGGCGAAGAACAGGTCGTCGCCAAATGGGATTGTTCCCCAAAGCAAATCGGTGACGTGCTGGCGATCGCCGGGGATAGCGTAGACAACATTCCCGGTGCCGGAATCGGTCGCAAAGCCGCCGCCAAATTGCTTCAGGAATTTGGCACCCTCGAAACGCTCCTGGCCGGGCTGGATAAGGTGAAGAGCGAGAAAACGCGGGAAAAATTGCGGGTGGCTCACGATCAGATCCTGCAGAATCGCAAAATGGTGGAGCTCGATTGCGACACCGAGCTGCCGGTGCCCATCGATGATATGCGGATCACGCCGGATTATCCGGAATTGATAAAGCAGATGGAAAAATGCGAATTCAAATCGTTGCTCCAGGAAGTTCGAGACGAAGCGGCGAAAGCGGCGCCGGCCTTACAGGCTGAATTGAAGTTGTAGATTGTTTTAACGCCGAGTCGTTAGGCGTTTCGCTGACGATAAAGGCTCGGGTCTACCGCGGCTGCCATGGCCGCTGCATCCAAATCGGCTTCCAGGAATGCGCAGATATCTTTCGCGATTTTAAGCGGATGCGTCAGTGCTTCGTGGTAATCGACGTTCAAGGAACGAACACACGCATGGTCCGCCATCCAGGTTTCGGCCGAACGGACCTGGGATTGGTAGGCGTTCTTTAAAACGTCTTCATTCGCACTCGGTTTTCCCTGGCGGGACAGCATCGCCTGCTGACTGGCCAGAACTTCCTCGATTGGTCTTCGCATGAAGAGTACTCGATAGGCGAAGGGGGGATCGACCGGAAGTTCGGGCAACAGAAAATGGATGATTTTAACCGCGCGACCCGCGGCCTGATTCAACCAGGTGCGATCGGCCCGCACACGTTTGACTGGATCGAACTCGAAGTAACCGCGCGGATTATCATGGTCCGGGGCCCGCTCATCGTCGGTGAGAAGCGGCATGCCGCCGGCGCGGAGCATTTGCATGAGCAACGACGTGCCGGACCGGGGGATTCCGGAGACAACGGTAATGACGGTGGGCTGAGAAGTCCGATCAGACCTGACGTTCATGGGAAAGGCGGGTTGGACAATTGCGTTGACATTAAATCCCCGTGTTTACCATAATCTCCGTTTCCTCTAAAAAATGTCGTCCCGAGCTTGTTCCATCGCCAAACCCACGCCCTTTCTCTCCTCTCGTTTACGCCGGAAGCTCGACCGCTATTTTCTGGCCCGCTCCGTCACCTTGGGGGCTACCGTCACCGCGGCAGTCGTCTCGGCCGATGAAGCTAAGGGTGATATCGTTTATAGCGGGGTCCGCAATATCTCAATTCCGTTTAACGATTTTGCCGGCATCTATTTCGATTTCGACACCGGCACGACGTCGACCAAAGAAGTTGCAAACGTTTCCGATCTCAACCTGTTTGACGCCTACAGCACTACCTACGCGAACGAGAGCACGTATTTTTATCACGGAATTATTTTCCTCGGGCCTAACCAGCACGATAACGCCATTTCGGCAGGCTCGGATTACGGAGACCTAACCGTTCGGTTACAAATCGGCCAGGTGATCGGGCCTAACCAAAATTTCGGGGAATTCACCACCGCCAACACTCTGATCAGTCAGTACTACAATTATCAAAACCACGCCAAAACCGGGCCCGCCAAAGGAATGTGGGCGACGGGCGGAAGCGGGTATGTCGGCTTCAAGTTTGCCGATAAAAACGGGCAGGTCGATTACGGATGGATGCGGGTGCAATTAAACCTGAATAACTTTTTTAATGATATGGCGTCCGCCACCGTGATCGATTGGGCTTACAACAATACCGGTGGCGTGATTGCCGCGGGTCAGATTCCGGAGCCCAGTTCGGTTGCTCTCAGTTTGCTCGGAGGAGGCGCCCTTGGTCTGGCGATCTGGCGTCGGCTTCGGAACCAAAAAAAAGAAACTCCCGAGGCCTAAACGGCACTGGTTAGGCTACAACGCCCTTTCCTGTCATGGCCGTTAGCGCAGCCTTACCTTCGTCGCCGCGTCTCGCCAAACGTGTCCTGGTGATTGGCTGGGACGCAGCCGACTGGCAAATAATCAATCCATTGCTAGAGGCCGGTCAGATGCCGACGCTCGATGCTTTCATCAACCAGGGAGTGATCGGAAATCTAGGCACCCTCCAACCGATTCTGTCGCCGATGCTGTGGAACTCTATCGCGACCGGAAAGCGCCCCCACAAGCACGGCATTCACGGATTTGTAGAGATCAAGCCGGATGAATCGGGGATTCGTCCGGTGATGAGCACCTCGCGCAAGAGCAAGGCGCTCTGGAATATCCTCACCCAGGCGAACCTGAAATCTCAGGTGTTTTCCTGGTTTGCCAGTCATCCGGCCGAACCGATCAACGGTGTTTCCGTCTCTAATTGGTTTCCGCAACCATCCCCATCGCCTAACGACTGGCCTTTGCCTGAAGGCAGCGTTCATCCAAGCCGTTTGGTTACGACGCTAAAAGACCTGCGGGTTCATCCAGCCGAAATCGAAGGCTGTCACCTGCAGCCGTTCATTCCACAGGCATCAGAGATCGATCAGAACGACCCAACCGCGCGTGGAGCGTTCGCCCGGCTGGCGCATGCTTTGGCCGAATGCACCAGCATTCAAGCCGCGGCCACCTGGACGATCGAAAATGAGCCGTGGGACTTCTGCGCGATCTATTTCAACGCCATCGATCGTGTTTGCCATGATTTCATGACTTTCCATCCGCCGAAGCGTCCCAAACTCGACGAACGCTGGTTTGAATTCTTCCGCGGAGTCGTTAACGGCATCTACCGGTTCCATGACATGATGTTGGAGAGATTGCTCCAGCTGGCTGGACCGGATACGACCGTGATCATTTTGTCGGACCACGGTTTCTACAATGATCATTTACGGCCGCGCCAAACAGCGAAAACGCCGTTAGGCCCGGTCGCCTGGCATCGGCCCTACGGAATCGTCGCGATGCGGGGCCCGGGTATTCTCACAGACGAACGAATTTACGGCGCTTCCATCCTCGATATTGCGCCTACGGTTCTGACTCTGTTCGGATTGCCGGTCGGGGAGGATATGGACGGAAAGGTTTTGGTCGACGCATTTGTCGATCCGCCGGCCCTAACGACCATATCAAGTTGGGAAGACGTCCCCGGTGAGGCTGGATCTCATTCGACTGTCGCCGCGGAAGCCAGTCCGGAGGCGGCGAAACAAGCTCTGCAGCAGTTGATCGATCTTGGTTATGTGGCGCCTCTCAACGAGCGGGAGCAAACGACAATCGAGAATGTCCGGGCGGAATCCCGGTTCAACCTCGCCGTATCGTTGCTGGATGCAGATCTCTCGGCCGATGCCATCCCGCTGTTGGAAACATTGCATCAGGCAAAACCACAGGACCGGTTCGGGCTAACTTTGGCGCAGGCCTACATCAATGTGCGCCGGCTCTCCGACGCCAGGGATCTTTTGAAGGCCCTGGCGAATTCCGTTAACGACGCGCCGGTTGATAAAAACGGTTCGTCGAATTCGGCACCTCGGGCTGCTCGTCTCAATTTCCTGATGGGAGCGTTGGCGTTCGAGGAGGGTAAAATCGATGAAGCCCTGGCACATTTAAACGAAGCCGAAGCAGCCGACGAAATGCTGCCACGACTCCATAACCAGTTAGGCTTTATTTACCTGCGATGCCGGCGATGGGGCGAGGCGGAACGAGCGTTTCGTAAAGCGCTTGAGATCGATGGGGATAATGCCCGGGCCTGCCATGGGCTTTCGGTCGCGCTTTTACGGAGTGACCGTTATGCCGAAGCTGCCGATCTCAGCCTGCGGGCGGTAGGCTTGCAGCACTTTTTTCCGGCTGCGCACTTCCAACTCGGTTTGATTCTAACCCGGCTCAATTGGCCGGAAAGGGCGGCTCAGGCGTTTGAAACCGGATTGAAAATGAGGCCGAATTCAGTGGTCGGCCATCGCTACCTGTCCAGGCTGTATGCCCGGCTCGGCGACGACGCAAAAGCGCGATCGCACCGGGCGACGGCCACGGCGTTACGAGCCAGACCGCAGGTTTGATTTCGATACTCACGGCGTGTTGCTCAGGTGAATCCCTGGGGGTTTCAGAGGCTGCCGTCTGGTGACCAGTTCCTTCCTAAAAAAACCCGAAAATAGCTGAAATTTTTCGAACGTTGAGCGGTGGCACCTGTCAAAACTAACAGGTTAAGGCGATTCGGGCGGCTGCACGTAGTTTCGTATTTGTTGTTTCTCCTTGGCGTGCGCTGCCCGAATCTTTTGTACGTTGGTCTTTTCGCTGTTGGTGTCCCGAGGGGTTAGGGCGGGACGCTAACAGCGTTTTTTTTGAGGATGTGATACCGACGGGACCACATCGAACCACCATTTCCTTCTGTAGGGGAAGCTGTTAGCTTCCCCCGGCAATGATGACCGACGCTCATGCGTCTTAGGAATTTGCCCTATGCAGGACGATAAACCCTTTGGAATTCGAGGTTTCGTAATTGATACCCCCGAAATGGGCACTATCCGGGCGCATCCGAAGGGTGCCGTCGTAATCCACAGAGGCCGGATCGCCGAGGTGGGTAGCTTTGACGACCTTCGTCGCACTCAACGCCCTGCGCCGATTGAATGGATCGATCTGGGACCGACTACCGTGATTTTCCCCGGCCTGATCGATACGCATACTCACTTGCCGCAATACCCGGTGGTCGCCCGCGGCGAGAGCGAACTCTTACCATGGCTGCGCGAACACATCTTCCCGGTTGAACGCGATTTCACCGGCCCGCGTGCCCGGACACAAGCGCCATTATTTTTCCATCAGCTGGCGCGGAACGGGACCACGACCGCGATGATCTACACCGCGATTTACGAAGACAGCTGTGACGCCGCTTTTGAAGCGGCCCGAGATAGCGGGCTTCGCGTGATCATGGGAAAGATGATGATGGACATCGCGTCCTACGGACAATTGCAGCCTAAGAAGGTGCTTTCGGTGTCGTTATTGGAAAGCGAGCGACTGTGCCGAAAATGGAATCGCGCCGAAAATGGTCGGTTGGAGTACGCATTCAGTCCGCGATTTGCGGTGGCGTGTTCGGAAAAAATGATGCGGGGAGCGGCGGAGTTGGCGGCCCGTTTCAACGCCTATCTTCAAACCCATCTCGCCGAGAACCGTGAAGAGATTGAGAAAGTACGCCATCTTTTCATGGGCTCGAATGATTACACTCACGTCTACGAAAAGTGCGGGCTGCTCACCTCGAAGACGGTTTTGGGGCACTGCATCCATCTGAAACCACGCGAGATAGAAGCAATCGCGGTCGCCCAAGCGAATGTGGCGCATTGTCCCACGTCTAATTTGTTTCTGGGAAGTGGTTTGATGAAACTGGATCAATTGATGAAAGCGGGCATCGCGGTCGGACTCGGTTCTGATGTCGCGGCCGGCCCCGAATTGAATATGTGGCAGGTTATGCGTTCGGCGATCGACGTGCAGAAGGCTCGCGCGGCTTATGAAGCGAACTTGCGGCCGCTTCGCCCGGCAGAAGCGTTATACCTGGCGACGGCCGGAGGCGCTAAATCGTTAGGCAAACTCTCAGTGATCGGAACGTTAGACCCGGGCAAGGAAGCGGATCTGCTGCTGGTTGATATTGCCGCGACGCTACCTTATGCACCCGAACAGATGGCCGGCGGCGATCTTTCTCCGGAGGACATTATCGCGCTTTGTATCTACCGCGGTGGGCCGCAGGCAACATTGGAGACCTATGTGCGCGGCCGCTCGGTTTATCGACGTCCGGTTAACGCCAAGGTTTAGCGACAGTCATGATGAAACCCGCCCACGACCCGGTCGAAATTGCGTTGAAGGAAGACCTTGGCGACGGCGACGTCACATCGGCATTCTTTGTTCCCGAAACGGTCCGTGCCGCAGCCCGTATCGTTAGTCGCGAAAAAGCGGTTATCGCGGGCACCGAGACGGCGGTTGAAGTGTTTCGGCGGGTCGATCCGTCCACGCAGGTGGACGTGATTCGGGCGGACGGCGTTGAGGTCGGTCCGGGAGAGTCCGTATTAGAGATTCAGGGGTTTGCCCGCTCGATCCTCCAGGCGGAGCGGGTGGCGTTGAACTTTCTGCAGCGGCTCAGCGGCGTCGCTTCCTTTACGCGGCAATTCGTGGACGCAGCCGGCAGCGACCATGTGAAGATTCTCGATACCCGCAAAACCACTCCCGGTTTGCGAGCGCTGGAAAAGAAAGCGGTGGTGGCGGGCGGCGGCGTGAACCACCGGTTTGGGCTCGATGACATGGTGCTGGTCAAGGATAACCATCTGCTGGTCCAGACAGATTTTATTCGCTTCGGAGAAGCCGTTAGGAATCTGCGCGCCGAACGTCCGGATCTTCGCATCGAAGTGGAGGCCGACGATCTGCGACAGGTGCGCAATATTTTGAAAGTGGCGGATGTCGATCTGATTCTGCTCGACAACATGCGCCCCGCTCAGTTGCGTGAAGCAGTGGCGTTAGGCAAAGGCCGCAACGTGAAATTCGAGGCCAGCGGAGGCATCAATTTGAAGAACGTTCGGGTGATTGCCGCCACCGGCGTCGATTTCATCTCAATCGGCGCACTGACTCATTCGCCGAAGTCGATCGATCTCGCTCTCGAAATCACCAATGTCGGCATCTGACCGACTGGACGCGGATCGAATCCGTACGGCTCTGGCATTTGGCGTCATTGGCCGCGAAATAACAGTTCTTGAGAGCACTTCGTCGACTAACGACGAAATCGCCCGGCTGGCGGAAGCGGGAATAGAGGAGGGGGCCGTCGTGTTCGCCGAGCATCAAACCGCCGGGAGAGGGCAGCGGGGGAATACCTGGGAATCTACGCCTAACAAGGGGCTGTGGTTTTCCATTTTGCTGCGGCCAAAGATTCCAATTCAGGAATCGGGCATGTTGACATCGTGGGTCGCGCAAATCGTCTCAGCGACCATCCATGCCTGGTGCGACATTGAGTCGCGAGTAAAACCGCCTAACGACATATACATTTCTGATCGAAAGATCGCGGGGGTGCTGGTGGAAATGAAAGCGCAGCCGCGCGCCCCGCATCTGGCAATAGCCGGCGTAGGAATCAACGTAAACCAGGCTAGGACTGATTTTTCCGAGTCAGTCGGGGACCGGGCTACCTCTTTGCTGATCGCTACCGGTCGGGATCATGATCGGACGGCTCTCGCCGTCGCGGTGCTGCAAAATCTTAACGACACTTACAGGGGAATGTTCGGGGAAAAGAAGATAGCGGCGCGGGCGACTGACGAATGACCGATGACGGATGTGAAAACATCCGCCACCTGGAGCCATGGTGTGCCTACATGGACAAGCGTTCGCATCATAAGCCGCTTACGATGCGACAGACGTAAATTATGCACAATTCGTCATCCGTTACGCGTCATTCCTGATGGCTGCGGGCGCGAGGAAGCCTCACCGAACGTATCCCCCGGTGACCGTGTTTTCCGTGTAGTCAGCAGTGTGCCGGTTTGAAACTTTGCAGTGCGCGAAGTTTCTCCAGCGCTTTGCCTTTACTGATCTGTTCCCGCGCCATGGCGACTCCGTGATTCATCTCGCGCGCCAAACCGGCTACTACAAATCCGCCGGCCGCGTTAGCGATCGCCATTTCCAGTTTCGGGCCAACCAGTCTGCCGGCGAGAATTCCTTCGAGCGCTGCCGCATTTTCTTTCGCGGTCCCGCCGGTAAGCTCGTCCAGCGGACATGGTTTGAGTCCGATCCAGCGAGTATCGAGCACGGCCGACGTCACTTTCCCCTCATCGAGTTCGACGACTGTGGTCGGGCCGCAGATGGAAATATCGTCCATCCCTTCGTTCGCATCCGTTAGGCCATGCACGATCCACGCTCGCGAGCTTCCCAGGCGTCGCAGGACATCGCCGAACACGCTAGTGAGCCGGGGGGCGAACACACCAATGAGTTGTCGCCTGGGACGCGCTGGATTAAGGAGCGGTCCCAGAAGATTGAAAATGGTGCGTGTTTTTTGCCGGGCGAGTCGTTGCCGCATTTCGGCCAATGCCCGAAAGGCGGGATGATATGCCCGAGCGAAAATAAATCCCAAACCATGACGTTTCACGCATTCGCGGAGATCGTCCGGGGGCAGAAGAATCGGGATGCCCAATTCTTCCAGAACATCCGCGCTCCCGCATAACGACGTCACACTTCGGTTTCCGTGCTTAACCACGCTGGCACCGCCGGCAGCAAGGATGAACATGATAGTGGTCGATACGTTAAACATGTTGATTCCATCTCCGCCGGTGCCGCAGACATCGATCATGGGTCCGTTAAGTTCCGCTTCGTCGATTTCCGGATCGATCGCCCGTTTGAGCAGCAGTTCAGTAAATCCAAAGATTTCGTCAGCGTTTTCGCCTTTTCGGTGAAGCGCGGTTAGAAATTCCGCCTTCTGATTATCATCGACGTTGTCGGAGAGCAGCAACGTTACCGCATACGCGATATCGGTGGGGCTGAGATCGATTCCGCTATTCAGTTTGGCGGTAAGATCGTTCATTCATCGCGCGTCTGTCGCGCGCACCATTGCCGATAAATTTTCGGTGAAATTTCCGATGGCTTGATCTCACTACGGCCGCCCCAGAACACATTGGTATACGACACCGGCATTTCGATTGATTGCAGGTGCCGATCGATCGCATCCTTGTGTTGCAGTAATAACGTTTTGTCGGTGCCGTGCGCGACCGCCATGATGTTGACGTTCTTGAATTCCGGCCCGGCTTCGCGCCAGTAACAGTGAGTCAAGATATGGTGGCGGCCGACCTCGCCGCCCGCTTCCAGCTCGCGTCCGACCGGAATTGCCCAGTGAAACAAGGCATTGAATCGGGTGACCCGAACTCCGCCGGCGGAGGGTTTCACGTGTTCCAGAAAGGTGGAGAACCGGCCGAGTATTTTTCGCGATGCGAGATCTTCGGCGATCCGGAAAAATTCATCGAGCGAAACTCCCGCTTCCGCCGCCCGCTTGTTCCATGGGCCCGGTGCAATTTCGTCGACCGTGAATTCCCGTTTAAGCGCAAGCAATACATCCCACTCGCGGTCGTTAAGATCGGCCACCTGCACCGGCACCATTCGCGCGGGTTCGGCAGCCTTGCTGCCGGGTTCGATCGTTTTACGCCTAACGTGTCCTACACCCAGCGTAAAAATTCCTTTGGCCGGCATGATTCGAAAATGATCGGCCCTGACTTTTTGCGCCAGCAAACGGCAATGTTGGTCTAACGAAAAGCCGCGCGGCACCTTCACCGTCGTCCATAATTTGTAATCCGATCCGGCAGTAACCGTATCCGTGGAACGCAAGACTACGTGACCCGAAAACGGGTCGTTTTGGAACATCCAATCGAACGCTGCGTCGATTTTTTCCGGTCCGACTTTCCATGCAACCAGCGCCCCGTCGGCAAGATTTGTGGCCAGCAACGTTTGGCGAACCCGGCGGATCGTTCCGGCTTTGAGCATCGCGGCGATTCGCGACATCACCACATCGGTTTCGACTCCGGAACGTTGTGCGATCACCTCGAATGGTTCGCGGACGAAGCCCTCGATCTTATCCTCTGATATGGCCAGGATTTTCGCGTTAATTGGATCGGTATGCTCGACCGGCAACATGCAATCCAATGTGGCACAGGGGCCTGTGGAGTGAATGACAAAAGTAACGAGCCCCCGCGTGCCTGGGTTCGTGATTGAACGCCATGGAGACGCGACGGAGGTTGGTTCGGTGATTAAGGCGATCTTCTTCGACGCTGTTGGCACGCTGTTTTACCTGAACGGAACCGTAGGCGAACATTACGCGCTGGTAGGCCGCGAAGTTGGGTTGGATCTCCACCCAGTGAAACTGCAGCAAGGTTTTGTTTCGGCCTGGAACAGGATGCCTCCTCGTGACGCCAGTGACGGCCCGCGAGAGGATGATGACAAAGGTTGGTGGCGAGATTTGGTGGGATACATGTTTGCGGAAGTCGCGCCGACCGTGAAGGAGCTTGATCGAGATAATTTTTTCGAGATCGCCTACGAACACTTTGCCGAAGCCGGCGTGTGGCAACTGTTTCCTGACGTAATCGAAACCTTGGAAGCCGCGGCGCCGCGATTTCAGCTGGCAGTGGTCTCGAACTTCGATGGCCGGCTGCGAATGATTCTGGAGCAGCTTGGGATCTCCAAGTTTTTTTCTCATATTTTTGTTTCGAGCGAAATTGGTGCTGACAAACCTGATCCGGAAATTTTCAGGCGGGCACTGCGTTTTATCGGCTTGCCCGCAGAGCAGGTAGTCCACGCAGGGGACGATCCTCGAAGAGATTGGGCAGCCGCGGAAACGGCGGGGCTTCACGTATTCAAACTGCAGCGGCCAAATACCTGCCTGCAGGATGTGCTCCTAAGACTGTAGCGACGCTGTGTGGCCGTCGCATAAATATGGGTTGGCTGGGACTCGAACCCAGAACCAACGCCTTAAAAGGGCGCTGCTCTACCATTGAGCTACCAACCCGGGGCAGAGGGGATTCTGAAGGCAATGCGAATTTTTTCAACATCGAACGGTGCTTCGGACACGTCTGTCCTGGGTCGGACCCCAAGTAGCGGAATCGGAGTGAAGCAGGGCGTCGGAACTGCGGGAGAGAATCGGCCCGGGAAGAAGTCGCCGACCCCAGCCTAACAAGCTGCGGCGCGTTGTCTAATTTCGTTACGGCCGGGCCGGAGCAACTGCTGCGGCCATTGATTTCAACATCCGTCCCAGATCGCTGTTGGTCGAAATGACCGCAGTGGTGTCGTTCTGAAATGCAGCCCGCATCACATCCAGACTGCGCAGAAAGGTATACAACTCCTGCGCGTCGGCGGAATTAAACGCGCCTGCATAAATCGCGGCCGCTTCCGCATCGGCCTTGCCTTCAATTTCCAACGCTGTCTTAGTCGCACCCGAACTGATAGCCGCGACATCGCTCTCTTTCTGCCCGTTGATGTTCGCCGCTTCGCCCCTTCCTTCCGAACGAAACTTCGCCGCAATCTGATGCCGTTCGCTCGACATTCGCTCGATGATTTTCTCGGCGACAGCCGGGCTATACTTGCTGCGTTTGAATCGCAGGTCTAACAATTCGATTCCGAAATCGGCGATCTTCTGCCGCGTGCTTTCGGTGATTTGTTTTTCAATTGCGCCGCGGCCGAATTCGATATCGGGCAAAGCGCTAGGTAAAACGGTCCCGCTTTTTTCCAGCTCTTCGTCGCGGACCGGTTTTCGCCCTTTGGTCACGCGGATAATTTCGACCAGATCATGCGTGGCCACCGCGGTGCGCGTTTCGCTTCCCAGGATATCGTTCAGCCGGGAAAGCGCGCTGCGCTCGTCGTTAAGCCGATTGTAGTAAAGGAGCGGATCGCTAATCCGCCAGCGAGCAAAACAATCGACAATCAGATACAGCTTATCCTTGGTTGGACACTCGGTAGGCGGGCCGTCCCAGGCCAGAATGCGTTTATCGAAGCGCTGCAAGACATCGACCACCGGCAACTTCATATGCAGTCCCGGGGTGGTGATGGTGCGGATGATCTTGCCGAAACGCGTCACCACAACGTCCTCGTATTGCCCAACTGTGAAAAGCAGGGTTCCCCATTTGAACGCGCTAAAGAGAAAAAATATGCCTAACAACGACATGATCGGGCTTTGCAAAAGGCGCATTAGAAACGGGTATCTTCCCGAGTCGGGAGTAACGTCGATAACTCTCATGGCGCGGCTTTGGGCTGGTCCGAGGGCAGCAAAGGAAGCGTCTGCAGAATGCCTTTCAAGCTGTCGTCGACGATGACCTTCTTCTGCAGGTTGGGCAGAATCGATTGCATGGCTTCGAGATAGAGCCGCCGGCGGGTGATGTCCGGCGCCTTGCGATATTCGGCGAGAAGCAGCGAGAACTTCTGGGCTTCGCCCTTGGCTTCGTTTACTCGCCGGAATGCGTAGCCTTCAGCCTGTTTCTCTCGCTCCTTGGCCTGCCCGCGGGCATTCGGGACAGCGTCATTGTAAACGGCCCATGCCTGGTTGATGGCCGTTTGTTTTTCCTGTTGGGCCTGGTTGACTTCATTGAACGCGGCCTGGACGACCGGTGGCGGCCTAACAGTTGCGAGCTGCACCTGTTGAATCTGTAAACCGAGACCGTATTGCGAGCAGAGATCGGCCAGTCGCGTTAACGATGCCGTCTCGATATCGTGCCGGCCGATCGTTAGGACTTCATCCACGGTGCGGTCGCCGATCACTTCGCGCATCACGCTCTCCGAAAGGTCGCGCAAAGTTTGTTCCGGCTCGCGCGCGCCGAACAAATACACTTTGGGATCGGTGATGCGATACTGAACCACCCAGGGCACCAGCGCCGTGTTCAGGTCGCCGGTAATCATGGTTTCGGTATCCTCGGCTTGCCGATCCTGCTGGTAGTAATTGGTAACCCGGTTCGATCCAAAACCGAATTCGAGCTTTAACAATCGCTGGGTCGGGACGATGTGGATCTGATCGACATAAGGGATGGCATACGCCAGGCCCGGATCTATTGAGCTGTGATAAGCGCCGAATCGGGTCTTAACGCCCAGCGAGTTTGCCGGAACCGTCTTGAATCCGAACAGCAGTGTCAGCAGAGTGACGAAAATGCCGATACAGGCAATAATTCCGAGCCCGAGCCGGATCGGGTTTACTGTGCGCGGGCTGACGGAAACGACATCGGGCATGGCTAGACCGCAGTAAGTCGCGCCTAAATAGCGGGATATGCAAGCCAAAAACGCCGAAGGGACGTCCGGCCAATAGGGTCTTTTCGCGAAGAAAAAGCAGGGTAAAGTTTATCAACCACACTTAACGCCTATGAAAAACATTTTTACCGCAATCGCCGGCGCAGCCTGCATGGCCGCGATCTCGCTTTCCGCAGCCGATACTCAAACTCAACCGGCCGTCGGCAAAGGGGCGCCCGAGTTCAGCCTAACGAGTAATGATGGTTCGCCGGTGAGCCTGAAGGATTACAAAGGAAAATGGGTGGTGCTCTATTTTTATCCGAAGGATTTCACCAGCGGCTGCACTCTGGAGGCGCAGAATTTCCAGCGGGACCTCGCCAAGTATCAAAACGCCGGAGCGATCATCCTGGGGGTGAGCGTAGACAGCGCGCAATCGCACAAGGATTTCTGCGCGAAGGAGGGTTTGAACTTCAAGTTGTTAGCCGATCCTGATGCGAAGGTGTCGTCTGAATACGGATCGGTGATGGAATATCAGGGCTCGAAAATGGCGGCGCGAAACACGTTCCTGATCAATCCGAAGGGAGAGATTGCCAAGGTATACACCGGGGTGAAACCGGCAGGTCACAGCGAAGAAGTTTTAAAAGATCTGGATGCGCTGAAGAAGGGTTGAGGGAAACTCGGATGGCTTCCAATCGCAAAGCGATCGATTGTCGGGATTATCCCAGCGGAAAGAACTGTTCGTTGCGCATCTCCGGCACCGAGGACGAAGTGCTGGAAGCGGCCACCCAGCATGCCATTCGGGCGCATGGACACGAAGATACTCCCGAATTACGCGAAGAGATCCGTAACCTGTTAAAAGAGTCTAACGACTAACTTATTCGCGCAAACATCGCGGTGAACCAGGTAATTACTTCGCCTCCACCAACTCCGCGACAACCCGTTCCACCCCGCTGGTGACCAATGTGAACCGGTCGTAATCGATTTTATCGGGCGTGTCAGTAGTTTCGTGATAATGGCGATAGCGAAATGGCGCCGTGTCGGTAACCATGATCGCGCGATAATCATTCTGCCAAAAGGCCCAGTGGTCGGACCAGCCCACGCCGGGAATAAAAGAGGGCACTGCTCCGGCTTGGGATGGGAGCTTCTGCGTCGCGCGAAATGTCGTTAGGCATCGCTTGAGAAGGTGCCGGGAGCCGAAGTCGCTGACGAATCCTATAAAGTTCCCCGTCTTCGGATAAAACGCTCCCAAACCAACCGAGGGATAGGTCTGCGAGTTTGGAGCATCTGAAAAATAGCCGATCGTTTCCAGGCTGATCATGGCGCTGATTGGATCGTTGCGCTGTTTGCACCGGCGCGCGTAAACCAGACTGCCCATCTCTTCCGTTTGAAAATACGGAGGCTCCTCGTTAACGAACGCGACGAAGCGAAGTGTTTTGTTCGGATGCTGTCGGGCGAAGCGCCGGCCGAGCGCGAGTGTCGCCGCTACCCCGGTCGCGTTGTCATTCGCGCCGGGGGAGGTATCGACCGAGTCATAATGCGCGCCGATCACAATGATCTCGCGCGATTGTCCCGGGATCTCGACTTCGATGTTGTAACATTCCCGTCCCCGCAACTCGTAGCTGTCACGCCGCGGCTGCAGGCCCGCGGCCGAAAACGTTTGTTCGATATAATCGGCCGCGGCAAGCAAGGCCGGATAACGGTTCATGTTACGCTCACCGATGTCCCCCGCCAGCTTTTGCACGTGAGTCTGAAGCTCGGTCCGCAGACTGGCTTCATCACCGTTCAGAACCGCGGCGCGCGCGACGTTTTTCCCGGGCATGCGGACCATAAACCACCACGTTAGCACGGCTATCACCGCCAGCGCAGCGGTTACCCGAAAGATCGAACACAGAATGCGGCGAATCATCAGCCGGACCTGAAGTCGTTAGCCGATTTTTTTCCGAAATCGCAGCGCGCAAAGAATGAAAAGCAGGCCCGACATAATTATCAGGATCACCAGTTGATGCCAGTACTCGTGGAATTGCGCGCCGCGCAAAATGATTCCGCGCATGAGCGAAATGAAATAGGTAGTAGGCAGGACGGTCCCGATCGCCCAAAAGATCCAGGGCATGGTTTCGCGCGGAAAAATGAAACCGGAGAAGAAGACGCTTGGCAAAATGAAGGTCATCGACATCTGGAGCGCCTGCATCTGGTTTTCGGCTTTGGTGGCGACGAACAGTCCAAGGCTGAGCAAGGCGAACACGTATACGAACGTGGTAAATGTCATTGCCAGGATATTGCCGGCGATCGGAACGTGGAACAGGAAACGCATGATCAGAAAAAGAATGACCGCCATCGTCATTCCGATGCAGAGGTAGGGGACCAGTTTGCCTAACATCAGAGCCCATCGGCTCATCGGACTGACCAACAGCTGCTCTAAGGTCCCTTTTTCGCGTTCGCGCACCACTGCCATCGCGGTGGCGAACGTGGTGCCAATCTGAAGCACAACGCCGATCACGCCCGGGATGTAAAAGTTCGGACTCCGCATGGTCGGGTTGTACAGCATTTGAGGCCGGATATCGATCGGGATGTCACGGCGGCCAGTTTCGCGGACTAACGATTCCAGCGATTGGGTCAGGGCTACGGTGACCGCCGTGTTCAAAGCCTGAAGAGCGGTGGTCGAGTTCGATCCGTCTATCAAGATCTGGACCTGGGCGGGCAGACCGTTGCGGATTTTATAAGTGAACTTCGGCGGGATTTGCAGGCCGGCGTAGGCGTCTCCCCGCCGGATCATGCTGTTCATTTCTTCGATGCTCTGGACTTCCGCCGCGACCCGAAATGTTTCGGTATTCACGAATCGATCGATGAATTGGCGGCTTTCAACGGTGCGGTCCTCGTTCAAGACCACCATCGCCATGTGTTTGACGTCGGTGTCGAGCGCGTAACCGAATGCAATCATTTCCACCAGCGGCGGAAAAAACATGAAGAACAACGTCATCGGATCTCGCCAGACGATGATGAACTCCTTGAACAGGATCGCCCCTAAACCGCGGAACGGAACGCGTTTCATTACATTGTCCAGTTAGGCCGCTTTTTTCACCGCGCCATTGCCTTTTTCTTTCGCGTATTTTTCGCTCAGAGTCACGAACACGTCCTCCAGCGAAGGCCCGATTTCGTGAATGTCCACGTGATCGATTCCAACCTTCCGCAGCGTGCTTTCGATTTGCTCGCGACTGACATCATCATCCACCAGCAAGTGCATTGATTGGCCAAAAACCGTAGCGCTACGAACACCTCGAAGCTCGTGCACCGCGTTCAACGCCCGGGTAACGTGATCGCAGGTAACGTCCAGGCGGCGAGTTCCGGCCGGGCTGACTTCCGGCAATTTCTTCAACTCATCCGGTTCCCCGCAGGTGATCAGCTTCGACATGTAGATGTAGCCGACATGATCGCAACGCTCGGCTTCATCCATGTAATGGGTAGTGACGAACAATGTCATGCCTTCCCCGGCGAAACCGAAGAGCAGATCCCAAAGTTCGCGGCGGGCCACCGGGTCGATTCCGGCAGTGGGTTCGTCCAGGAACAACACGGTGGGGCGGTGCATCAGCGAACAGGCCATGGCGAGACGCTGGCGCCAGCCACCTGACAGTTGCGCCGCTCTTCGGTGCAGATACGGCTCCAAGTGAGTGATCGCGACGAGTTCATCGCGTCGCGCGATCAATGCCCGGCCCTTCAGGCCATATAATTTGCCGGAAAAGATCAGGTTCTCGTCCACCGTCAGCTCGTCGTAGAGAGAAAATTTCTGCGACATGTAACCGATCATCTCTTTGATCGGCTCGAGATCTTTCACCACATCATGGCCACCGATGCGGGCGGTTCCCTCCGTCGGTTCCAGGATTCCGCACAACATCCGGATGACGGTCGATTTTCCCGAGCCGTTAGGCCCGAGGAAGCCGAAGATGGAACCCTTGCCGACATTGAAAGACACGTGATCGACTGCAGTAAATGTCCCGAATTGTTTGGTCAGCCCTTCACACTCGATCATCGCAGTCATTTCGATCCGCCGATCACTCTACATTTGGAAAATACGCGTCGGCCGACATTCCGGCGCGCAGCCGATCATCACCGTTAGGCAACCGGATTTTGACTCCGAACACCTGTCGAATCCGATCTTCCACGGTCTGCACGTTCCGGGGGGTGAACTCGGCCTGACGATTCACCTGTTCCACTATGCCATCGAAATCGGTTCCCGGAAACGAATCCACCCGAATTCGGGCGTGATCGCCTATCTTGATTTTGCCTAACCACGTTTCTGGGACATAAACCCGAACCCAGAGGTGGTTAGGCAAGAGCAAAGTTGCCACCTCTCGATTGGCCGGTAGAACGTCGCCCACTTTCACACTCAGAACTTCCAGGACCGAATCCGCCGGCGCCGTAACCTGCATTTCCGCCAACTGCGCTTCGATGTCTCCCAACTGAGCGCGAGCCTGGGCTACGCGCATTTGCGCGGCATCGACTATTTTCTCCTGCGACCGCGCGGCGCTATCGGCCTTTTCGGCGTCGTTAGGTGAAACGACCTTTCGTTTCAACAGGTCCTGCTGCCGTTTGGCGTCGTCGCGAAGGAACTGCAACAGGGCTTTCTGCGATTCGGCGTCATGAATTGCCGTTTCAATCTGGGCGGCCGCGAGCTCCCGCCTGGCCCTCATTTCGCTGGCCGCCAGTTCTACGATTGGCTGGCCCGGTTTCAGAATGTCGCCTTCCTGGGCAAAGATTTTTTCCACTCTTCCGGGTGATCGTGGTCCCACGTGCACCTCGTCCACCTCAATCGTCCCCGAGACCGCGTTACTCTTGCTGTTGCAATTGCTCATGGCCAGCAGCAGCAAGCCCATGAAAATGGGATTCAGTAGCAGGCGAAACAATTCGCCCGCAGCACCTTGCCGACGCGGGTGGGGTCGCATTGCCCGCAATGTTGCAGCCAATCCGCGACGGTGAAAGCAATTCTTGGAATTCTTAACCACCGACCTCCCTGCGAGCTGGCGCTTTCGGCACCAGATATGAGACAGTTCCGGCAATATGGCGGGTTACTCAGGCACTCCACTTCCGCAAAAGCTCGGCATCAAACCGTCGTCGACCGTTACCGTGATTGATGAGCCGGCTAACTACCGCCAACTGCTCGGATCTGTCGCGAAGTCGGTGCAGTTTACCGACCAAGTCGCCAAGGACGCGGCCTTTGTGCACCTTTTCGCAAAGGAACGCAGCAAGCTGGACAAGAGCCTTCGACAATTACAGACAAAGCTGGCCGATGCGGGAATTGTCTGGGTTTCCTGGCCGAAAAAGGCATCCGGCGTTCAAACCGACATTACCGAAGATGTGATTCGCGCGGTTGCGCTTCCACTGGGGTTCGTTGACGTGAAAGTCTGTGCAGTTGATGACACCTGGTCGGGACTGAAGCTGATGATTCGTCGCGAACATCGAAAAGGACGCAGTGTTGCTCGGTAAGACACCAAAATGAAAACGCATCGGATCGATCATGTTGATTTGCGAGTGAAGAACTATCAGCAGGCGCTGAAGTTTTATCGTCAACTGCTTCCAGCGCTGGGGTTCACCTGCGAACGATCCGACGAAGAGTGGGCCACGTTTTACAGCGTGGGGGGTGACGCACCGTCCGCTTTTTTTGGGTTTACTGCCGATCCAAATCATACGCCTAACGGTTCCCGAATTGCGTTCTGGGCTGAAACCCGCGCAGAAGTGGATCGGATCGGGGTGCTGGCGCGGGAAATCGGCGCGCGCACCATCGAAGGGCCCGAACTTTGCCAAGAATACAGCCCTGGTTATTACGCGGTGTTTTTCGAAGATCCCGACGGGAACAAGCTTGAGGTCTGTTGCCGCGAAACTCCTATCATAGAAAAATAACGTTCTGCCGGGCTTTCTCGGATTCCGGCATATGTGCCAACAGACCGGTGTCGCTTTAACCGGTTAGGCTCTTTTTTAACGCCGAGATCCCGAATTCCTTTAGAATCGCCATTGTCCGTTCCATCGGCAATCCCACCACGTTTGAGTACGAACCGCGGATCCGTTCGATGATTTCGGTGCCGTGTCCCTGGGCCGCATAGGCCCCCGCTTTATCGAGCGGATCAATCTTAGCCAGATATTCGCGAATCGTCCGCGAGCTAAGTTTGCGGAATCGCACTTCCGAAATCTCGCAAAACATCTTCACCTGCCTGGCGGTGAAGCGGGCAATGAAGACCGTGGAGTAAACATGATGTGCGCGGCCACTGAGCCGCGAAAGAAGCTCGGCCGCATGACCAAGGTCGTTAGGCTTGCCGATGACTTCCGGTCCGAGCGCGACTACGGTGTCGGCTGCGATAACGACATGGTGCGGATGCGCCCTGGCGACAACCAGGCCTTTGCGCCGCGCGTTCCACGCGGTCACTTCGCGCGCGGTCAGCTGCGGATCGGTCTTTTCATCAATTTCGGGCGCGCTAATCTGGAACCGGTAACCGGCGGCCCTCAATAGTTCCTGCCTCCGCGGCGAGGATGAAGCGAGCAGCAGAGACGGCCCCGGCACGGTTAGGCATCAGCCTCAAGGCTTGGTGGAATTCTGCTGCAGCAGATCGCCGAGGTTCGGAACTTTTACTTCTTCGAAATCTTTCGGTGGCACAAACTCAGTCGCCGCGATGGGATCCTGCTTCACCGAAACCAGCGTGCTGGTGACTTGATTGCCGGCGATCGACATCACTGTTTTGATCGGAACACCGGTGATTGCGCGATAATCGGGCATGTACATTCCCTGGGAATCCCACAAACCCGAGTTAAGGCTTCGCAGTTGCTGCATGATTGCGGCCGCATTCGGATACTGTGGCGCAACCCAATAAGTTGCCTGGTAAGTAGGCGCGTTAAAGACCCACTCTTCCGTGTCGTAGCCGTTAATCTTTTCTTTCTTTCCCGTTGCCACTAAAGCCGGTTTCGCTCCCTCTGCTTTTTTTTCACCGCCAGTGTATTGATTGAGTAAGGCAGCAGCGGCTTTCATTTTTTTCGCCGAAATTCGCATGATTTTTTTTTGGTCCAACATCAGGTTCACCATGTCGCCTGTTTTTCCGTCGAAAATGGTCGCGACCGTCGGAGTGGAATCGATTCGCACCATGTTGTCCTTAACTTTTATGGTCATGGTTGTCGTGGGGCCTGCGCCTTCAACAGTTTGGACCATGGTCAAATCGGCGCGCGCAGTGAGCGCGGCAGAGCTCAACAGGAAGAGAAGTCCGGCACGTTTCATATGGCGTAGTTAGACCTCAGTGGCCCTAATGGCAAGAGGAACAGCCCCTCGGGAAAATGTTGCCCGCCGTGTCATTAACACCGGTCTTCAGGCCGATGAGAAATTTCCTCGCGAAAAATTAAGGCCAGCCGCTTCAACGGCTTTCATAACGCGGTGGAGGCACCGATTTTCAAAAGGTAAGACGTTAAAACGGCTATTGAAGGGTGATTTATGTTTTTTTCCTCACCGGGTTAAACCCGGTGCTAATGAGACACCGAATTGTGGACGTTTGCGAAATTCGCGATGCTCGTTAGACCGATATATCGAAAATGTACAGGAAAGTCCGAATATCCCAGAACAGGGTGGCGATTTGAAACGTGACGATAAACAGCGCCGCGTAACAAAGGCCGGGCCACCGGTCGAACCAATTCAATACCGGGCCGGTCCACAACTCGCGTAACTTTCGCCAGGAGCAGGCCAGCACCGACCCGACGCCCAAAATCAATCCTCCCAGAATATCGCTCGGATAATGAATCCCGATGTAAATCCGCGGGAACGAAATAACAACCAGGACGTAAAGCAGCATAACGATTCCGGCTCGCCGGCTCACCAGCCAGATCCCGGTCAGAAGGGCGAAGAAAAGCGAAGCGTGATCGCTCGGAAACGAACTCCAGATCGTCCAGTTGCTTTGGTCCGGAGCGCCATGCGGCACTTTGAAATGCAGGGACGGATCCAAAATGGGCCGCGTTCGCATGGGCAGGCCGTGGGCGAGAATGCGGGCAAAGGTCAGTGCCACCAGCGCGCCTAACAACGCGGTCAACAGATACGAACGAGCGCGCCGGCGGTCGGCTGAATCCGCGTAAAACCACGCCCCCCAAATGCCGGCGATCATCCCGCCGCCTTTGAGCAAGTCACTATTGCTAAAAAATACGACGATCGAGTCGAATAACGGACAGCGCTGGGCGAAATGGTTGAAGAAAGAGATGATTGGATCGTCGAACCAGCGCATCGGAACCCTCCTTAACCACAGGCTGCCACATTGCAACTGCCCGGAATCGGTGAAACGTAATCAGCCATGAAAAAGGTTGAACTCCTCCCCCCGCCTAACAAGCGAATCGTGCAGGACCATTAAGGCCCGTGCCCTCCATGATTTCCCGTCATTTGCAAACGGCGCAGCAGACCTATCAGATCAGCCGGAGTGCTGCGGCGGGGATTTTTATCGCTCCGTTCCTGATCCTGGGCCTGTTCTTTTTTCTCATCTCTTATCCGCCCACGCAGGATTTCGCCGCGTTGATGACCTTTCCCAATTATCCGATCGAATGGGTAACGTTTGCCTCATCGTTGGCCGGCGGAATTCTCAGTTGGCGGCTGGCTTTCCGGCTGAGAACGAGCGGCGAATCGGCGCTGATCTGGGGCTTTTACCTGATTTTCGGACTGGGTTTGATTTGGACGGCGGGGGAGACCAGCGCCTGGGGGCAGCAGGTCCTTGGCTATCGCACTCCCGCGTGGATGCAGGCCCGAAACGCGCAAGGCCAGATGACGCTTCATAACATGTACGGCTGGCAGGATCACAATCATTGGCTGCGAACCGTTTTCTCGCTGGGAGGTTTCGTCGGAATCCTGCTGCAGCGGAGCCCCCGATATCGAAAGATTGCCGCCCCAGCCATTCTGTTTTCCTGGTTTCTCGCAATCGGGATTAAGTGCGGCCTCGATTTTTGGACCAAGGGTTTTCCGGCCGAGATTGAATGGCACTGGGAAATGTTCAAGTGGATCGTGAACCGCGCGTCGAAAGTGGCGAAAATGCTGGTCGGAATAGCCGCGTTTCTTTACGTTTGGTTGAACGGCCGTTGGCTGGCGGGCCGGCCGAGGCAGGGGCGGTTATGAAGGACGTAACAAATTGAAAGAGGAGCGCGGCTGAGGCCTTAGTTTTGCTTGCTGGAGGGGCGGCCAGGTGATCTGGCAGGCACGTTTAATATTATTGAATTGCCACTTATATCGTAGTAGTTGTAGAAGATTAGCGTCTGGCGGACGAGGGAGCTCGTCTTTAGCGAAGGTTTAATTAACGAAATTTATGAAAAAACGATTTGCACCATTCTTGAATGTTTGTGCCACCCTCCTGGTGGCAATCGGCCTGACCATGGGCGTCGCCAGCGTCAGCGCCCAAGGCAATTCGGGGAGATCATCGGCCCCAGCTAAGCCGAGCCCCACCCCTAAACCGCCGAAACCGAGCCCGACGCCTAAACCGCCGAAGCCGAGTCCGACTCCAAAGCCGCCGAAGCCGAGCCCGACCCCCAAACCGGGCAAATGCATCGTTTGCGAACGTTCTGGCAACAAGGCCAAAGAGAAACAGGTCAAGTGCGACGATGTTGACAAGTTCCTGGCGGATCATCCGGGATCGACCGCTGGTCCTTGCAACGTCACTCCGGTGACGAATCCGTAAAAGGAAACCAATCTGATTCGAAAAGCCGTTGCGTTTAGGCGCAACGGCTTTTTGTTTTGAGCGGTCCGTCAGGCCCTTTGCTTGGAACGATTACTCGTTGATAAACCGCCGGTTGCGAAAGCGACCGTTCCGATCGCCCGCCAGGCTGCCGATCTGGTGCCGGCGCTGTTTCTTGCTGCCGCCTTTGCCACCATCCAGATCCTGATCGGCGGCACGCGCTTGTTATTCAGCCTGCCGGCCTACAGCCTTCTGGCGATAATGACCTTCCTGGCGCTGTTTTCCTGGCGCCGCCGTCGCCCTCAACCTAACCACCTTTGCCTAACCGGCACAGCGTTGTTCATGGGATATATTCTGGTGCGGGGGTGGGCTTCGCCGGTCGATTATCTGGCCCGGGCGGACATCTACTCGGTGTTAGGCGGGTTGCTGGTGTATTTTTTTGTGGCCAACGTTTTCACCGAAGCCAAGGCACGCATTTATCTTTTGTTTTTCCTGATGGCTTTGGCCATGGCTCACGTTTGGGTCGGATTTATTCAGTTCCGCAATGACGATAACTTCATGCCGATATCATGGCTGAAACGATTCGATTATGAGCGGCGAGCCAGCGGATTTTATGTTTGCCCGAATCACCTGGCGGGATTGCTCGAAGTGCTGGGCATTTTCGGGTTGAGCATCGCCTGTTGGAGCCGCTACCGGCTTTGGACAAAATTGCTGGTCGGGTACACGTCCATTGGTTGTTATGTAGGATTGATCCTAACCGGCAGTCGCGGTGGGTATCTAAGCACTGTCACCAGTCTGCTCGTTTTTGGCGGATTAAGCCTGTGGCTGACGCGACGGAGCGACCACGCGCCCTTCTGGCGCATCAGCGCGGTGGCGACCGCTACCGCGATTATCGCCGCCATCGGGATCATGTTTTTAGTCGGGACAAACGACTACCTGACCAAACGGGCGCAAAAGACTTTCGACACCCAGAATATGCGGGTGCAGCTGTGGTCTGCCGCACTCCAGCAATGGAAGCTCGAGCCGGTGTTCGGCACCGGAAGCGGAACGTACTTGTATTACGGACGCATGTTTCGGGCGACCCAAATGCAAGACGATCCGGTTCGGGCGCATAACGACTACCTTGACCTGTTAGCGGAGTACGGCCTGGTCGGAGTGGCTCTTTTTCTCGCCTTTTTCGTGCTGCATTTGCGAGCTGGCTGGAGGAGTCTGACCCGGATCGCTCCGGAGCCCACCATTTTGTCCGGACGGATTTTGAGCAATAGCCTGGCGTTGCAAATCGGTGCGATCGCAGCCGTTGCGGCCTACGTTGTCCATTCGGTTTTCGACTTCAATCTGCATATTCCGGCCAACGTGCTGTTGATGGCGTTTGTTTTTGCCATTTTGGCCAATCCCGGAAGCGAACGTTACGCCAAACCGGTCCCGCAAGATTGGGTGACTAACGGATGGAGATTAGCGCCGGCGATCATCGCGCTCGTTATCGCCATTCAATGTTATCGATTGTTGCCCGGGGAATATTTCGCCGAACGGGCGCGAGTGGCGTTGCGACGCGAACACGCCGGCACCGCCACCCATTACGCTGAGCGCGGGATTGAAAGAGAACAAAAGAATCCGAATTTGTATGACTACCTGGGAAGGGCTCACCGGCTGCGGGGTGACGCGCGGACGAAGCGGGAAGACCAGGGTTATTATTACCGGCGCGCAATCGCGGCGTTTAAGGAGGGATACAAACTGGCGCCGTTAGACGAAGATTTTCCACTGCAACTCGGATACGTCTACGACAAGTTAGGCCGGTTCAAGGAAGCGGAGTGGATGTATTATGAGGCGCTGCGTCTCGATCCCAAGTCCAAATGGACGAAGTATTTCTACGAGCAGCATCTTCTGCTGTGGCGGACCGGGCAAAATGAGATGACGGCGGCGGCTGCTCGGAAAACGCAAAGTTAAAAAGGACTTGGCAGAGGGGTAGGGGCGCGTCAGTTTCCAGAGTCTTTTGCGGGCATAGCTTAATGGTAAAGTTCCAGCCTTCCAAGCTGGCCATGCGGGTTCGATTCCCGTTGCCCGCTCATTTTTGTCGCCGGCTATGGCGATAAGGCAGGCTCGTTTCCCAGTACATGCCCAAGGTGTGGTTGGGGGGCGGAGACCGAGTGGCCTAACCGATTTAAACCGCTGAAATGCCTGAATTTAGGTAAAAACCTGAACCTAACAACTAATTACTAACACAACAGAAATAATGGCAATTCTAGTTAAACCTGATTTTTTTATTGACCTGTACAGCCTATCGCTCAGAATCGGGCCAACTTCTAACGGAGACCCCATTCATGAGTATTTCGAACAAACTTTTGTTCGTGGCCGTATTGGCCAGCGCCTTTTCTGTCATCCCAGCCAAAGGCGACGTCTTCACCACCTGCGGCGTCGACCTCGGCGCTGCCGGCCGCACCAAAACCTGGGCAGTTTTTACCCTCCTTACCAACAAGGACGGCAAAAAACCGGAGGGGAAAGATGAACTCAATAGCGGCGCTAAAGTAATCGGTGATTTCGGTGCAGCCGGCAAAGGCGACGTCAAGCTAAGCGGACATGCCATGATTGTCGGAGATCTCTACGCTCATACCGGAGGGAAGATCGAAAAGACCGATAAGGGCCGCCTCATGGGCTCGCTGTTCCAGGACGCTGCGACCGACGATCTGCTCGAGCAAGCCTCAATGGATGCGCGCAACGCGTCGACGTTTGCGGCCAGTTTAGCTACATCGCCGCAATTCTCCTCTTTGCGCGAGATCAACCTGAATGATAGCAAGGAAATGACCATTACGGGCGACGGTTGCACTGTCCTGAGCCTGAAAAATTTCAAACTCTCCGGCGATTCAGTTCTGACTCTGACCGGCACAGCCGGGACTGCATTTGTAATCAACGTGAAGAACGACTTTAAGCTTACCGGCGACGCCAGAATCGTTCTTGGTGGCGACCTAACCGCGGCTGATGTGCTGTTTAACGTGGTCGGCACTGGCGGCAAGGTTGAGGTAAGCGGCAAGGCGAGGGGCAGTGGAATCCTGCTCGCCGCCAGGCGTGAAGGTAAGTTCAGTGGCTCCTCGGTCTGGACGGGGGAAGTAATTACTAACAAGATTCGCATGGATGGGAGCGCCAGGATTGTGGGCGCCATTTCACCGACGGCCAATCAGTAGGCTGCCTAACTTTCCCAAAGCCGTTGCGACTTTGTCGTAACGGCTTTTGAAGTTTTTGCGGTAATCTCGTTTTATGCTAACGACCAGGCAGGGCTACGCGGTCCCTTCCACGCTGGCCGATGTGTTACATCCGGCGCCGCCGCCACGCCGGCGGCAGACACTTTACGTCGTTCTGTTATGCCTCGGATTCGCAGTGATCAGCGCATTGATTGGCGGAACTCGGCCGGTGTTCAGTCTTCCCGCCTATGGATTGCTGGGAATTCTCGGCGTGCTCACGCTGCTTTCGGTGGCAACCGTTAGGCCGGTCCCCAGCCACGTTTGTCTCTTGGGGACGACGCTATTCTTCGGTTACATCCTCGGCCGAGCCGCGCTTTCACCCGTTATTTATCTGGCCCGCGAAGATGCGTTCTCTGTTCTGGGATGTCTGGTCGTTTATTTCACTGTTGCCTGCGCGCTCACCGACACCAATCGCCGCCACGTTTTCGTTTGGTTCCTACTGGCGCTGGCCATGGTTCAAACGTTTGTCGGGGCCGTTCAGTTTAAGAATGGCGACAACTTCATGCTGATGCCGTTTTTGCAGCGCTTCGATTACGGATCGCGCGCCAGTGGGTTTTACGTGTGCCCGAATCATTTCGCCGGGTTCCTCGAAGTAGTCGGCTTATTTGGACTGGGCGCGATTTTCTGGGGTCGCTGGCCGCGTTGGGGCCGGATGGTTTTGATTTACCTTGTTGGCGGCTGCTATCTGGCTCTTGGACTAACGATGAGCCGCGCAGGCTACTTGAGCGCCACCTTCGGCGTGCTCGTTTTCGCTGCCGTTAGTTTGATTGTGCTGTCGCGAGCGAAAACTCAGCGCTTTTGGAGAAAGGTTGTCGGCGTAACGGTCGGGGCAATTGCGCTCGCGTTCATCGCGACGTTTTTGGCAAACAAGAGTTTTTACCTGAGCACTCGAGCGCAAAGCGTGGTGCAGGATACCGACAACGTGCGGTTCGATCTGTGGCAGGCTGCGCTCACCCAGGCCCAACTCAATCCGGTGTGGGGCACCGGTAGCGGTACTTATTTATATTATGGTCGCGAGTTCCGATCGGAACGTGTCCAGAACGATCCGATTGATGCGCATAACGACTATTTACATTTGCTCGCCGAATACGGATGGGCCGGCATCGGCGCGTTCCTGCTGTTTTTAGGGACGCATCTTTACCGGTCGTGGCAAAATATTCGCCGGCTGGGGCCGCGTCGAGGTCATCACCATAATCAGCGCGTTCGCAGCAATCGTCTGGCCCTGCAGATCAGCGCTCTGGCTGTGCTTGCCAATTATGTTGTGCATTCGGCATTCGATTTCAATCTGCACATTCCGGTCAATGCGATGTTGTTGGCGTTCGTGTTCGGATTGGTTGCGAACCCTGGTGTTGACCGCGACAAAACGGTGCACTGGTTAGGCCGGAGTTCGCTTATCTCATGGCGGATCGTTTTCGCCGGCATCGGCGGATTTCTGGTGTGGCAGGCCGTCCGGCTGTTACCCTCGGAATACTTTGCCGAGAGGTCGCGGATGGCATTGCGCGATGGGCAGGCCGGCACGGCGGCGGATTACGCGCTCAAAGGCGTAGCGACCGACCGTCAGAATCCAAATCTCTATCATTATCTGGGACGCGCTCGGATTTTGGAAGGAAACGAGGCCACCGATGAGAACCGCGAGACGGCGCTTTTCCAATCAGCATTAGTCGCGGTGGAAAAAGCGCGCGACCTCGCTCCGCGGGACGTTTACTTCAGCGCCGAATTGGCATTGATCAATGATGGTTTGGAACGTTTCACCCAGGCCGAGACCGAATGGCAAAGGGCACTTCAGCTCGATCCGAAATCCGCAAAATTAAAAGAAGACTACGAGCTGCATCGCAAACGATGGAGTGAAAGCCAGCCCGAAACATCCGGAAGCGAAGGGGAATGACGCTGAAACCGGCTCGGTAGCTGCTTATCGGGACCGGACCAAGTCGATTTTCAATGACAGAACAGGCCAACGATTCTAAAAAAGATATTGCTGCAGTCTGTGCTGCCAATTACCCTCCCCGCCAGAAGGGAGCGGCCGCTCCCGGATTGCCCGATTCGACCTTGAGAAACATGAGAACTTTTGTGGCTCGTTCGGGCCGTTTGCTCCTGCTATCGGCGGCATTTGCCTGGCTGCCGCTCACTTGCGTCCGGGGCGAAACTGAAGTGCCGGCTGATGCGGTAACCGCCAGCAGTACGAGTAGCACCGATGTTGGCGGCAGTAGCACCGATGCCGGCGGCAGTAACAACCTTGGCGTCGGGCTGTTCTCGCGATTTCCAATCAAGGTCTCGGCATCAGTTCAGGGTGGTTATGACGATAACGTGTCGACGACGAACGACGGAGCTTTGGGGTCTGCGTTTGTCACCAGTGGAATCGCTGTTGCCTACGAACTTGGAACTCCTCGCACGCAGCTCACCCTTTCATCCAATTTTGGGTTTACCTATTACACCGAGCTGGAGAACGATCCTTTCGAGCCCAACTTGAATTTGGCGATGTCGTTATCGCATAAAGTAACAGCGCGCTTGTCTCTCAGTTTCCAAGGTGCCGCATCGTATCAAACCGAGCCCGACTTCCAATACGGATTTGGCACCAATCGACGAGCCGGAAATTACTTTTTCACTCAGGACCGATTGGGCGTGCAGTATGTGTGGGCGCCCCGATTTGCTACGAACACCACTTTGGGGATTGCGGCGGTTCAATACGACGACCTCTCTGCGGGTTTCTTCGAGGACCGAGTCGAATACACCTTCGGTAATGAGTTTCGTTTCCTCGTTTGGCCAACGACGAACCTCGTTGCTGAATATCGGTTCCAAGTGGAAAATTACAACCACGCCAATCGCGATTCGGATGCTCATTATCTGTTAGGCGGTTTCGATCACGCTTTTAGTCCGCGGCTTAACGCCTCGTTTCGAGGAGGCGCTCAGTTCGTCGATTACAAGGATTTCCCGGATCAGAATTCCCCCTACTTCGAGGGCAACGTGAACTACAAGCTCGGCAAAGACACATCTCTCGGCTGGAACTTTCACTATGGAATCGAAGGAGGCGACATTGCCACCAATACCAGTCGAACATCGTTTCGGACCGGTCTTACGGGGCGATATAATTTTACTGCGCGGATAAGCGGTTCGCTGGCGCTCTACTATTATCACGACGATTACTCGTCATCGCGGTTTCCTAACCCGCTGCCGCCCCCAGCCACGATCGTAAGTCCCTCGTTCAACGAGGACTCGTTTAGCGTAAATCTCGCCGTCCAATATGCCGTCACCCGTAATCTCGGGGTCTCAGCCGGCTACGATCACAACGAAGTGAGCTCGGATTCGGTGGTGAGTTTCCGCGATTACTCCCGGAATCGCATCTGGGGCGGTATAAACTTCTCGTTTTAGCCGGGTTTTTAAAAAAACCATAAGTCTGTTTTACTCCGCGGCGATTTGCGGTACACTTTCTGTTCCTCTCCGGAACCGGGATATCTCATGGCTCAAAACGACGACGTAAAGCTTCACTTTCTCGACTATTGGCGTGTAATTCGCGTCCACTGGGTATTGGTTGTTCTGGCGTTTTTCCTGGTATTAATCACCGCCGCGATCGTCAGTTATTTCCAGCCGCGGGAGTATCAGTCGTCCGTTTTTATTGAGGTCAAGTCGACCGCCTCCAACCCGCGGATCTTCACTACCGGCGATCCGAACATGCCGATCCACGATCCGCAGCTGGCGCCGACCGTTTTCCAGGTCATTCAGCGCACCGGCATTCTTTATCCGGTGATCGAACAGCTAAAGCTGCAGGATAAATGGGCGAGAGACGGGGTTCGGCCCACCAAAGAGCAGGCCTACGCAATTTTGCGTAGCAAACTCGATGTCGATGAAGTGCGTAACACCGATTTGCTCCAAATCAGCGTGTTCAGCACAAATCCGCAGGAAGCCGCGGACATCGCGAACAAGATCGTAGCGGTTTATCAAGACAAACGGGTCGAGGAGGAAAAGGAAATTCTTAATCGTGCGGTAACGACGATGAACGAGGAAGTTTCCAAACAGCAGAAGCGAGTGGACGACTCTGCTGCGGAAATGGCGCGAATCCGAGAGGAAGAGCACATTATCGACCTCAACCCGGAAGGCACCGAAGACACTCAGGCGCCGATCAACAACATGGTCGTTAAGCAAGAAGGCGCCGTTAACGAAGCCGAGACCATGGTTGCGACTTTACAGTCGAAACTGGAGCAGATCGAGAAGTCGAAGGGCGAGGACCTGATGCGCATGCTCGCCACTTTGAATATTCAGGATCCGACCATTCAGAAGGCTTTACCGCAATGGCAGGACGCGGTTGCGCAGGAAGCGCTGCTGTTGAATTCCGGTTTCGGCGAAAACCATCCCAAAGTGAAAGCGGTGCACGCCACTCTACAGGTTTATTCCCGCCAGCTCGAAGAGCAGGTGGGCAGTATTCGCGTGGCTCTGGAGAAGAATTTGAAGACGGCCCAGGCGACGCGTGATGAACTGCGCAAACGCCTGGATGAGATCAATGCCAAGCAGCTGGCGAACAAGAACCTGAGCGCCAATTACACCCGCGCCAAAAATACTTACATCAAAGAGAAGCTTCTGCTCGACGGCGTTCGCACCCGTGCGCAAAGCCAGACAATGGAATTGGCCATGCCACGCGTAGCGGTCAGTGTGAAACAGGTCGCGGAGCCGCCGAGCTATCCGGTTCGTCCGAGGGTTGGCCTCAATCTGATGTTAGGCGGTTTGGTTGGTTTGGTGGTGGGTCTTGGTCTCGCCTTTTTCATCGAATATCTCGACACCAGCGTGAAGACAATGGAAGACGTCGAAAGCCTGCTCGGCCTTCCGGTTCTCGCGATCATTCCGAAGAACATTCATGTGCTCCACAAAGACCAGGGTGATTCCCCGGATGCGGAGGCCTACCGAATCTTACGAACGAACATCGAGTTCAACCGGAAGAGTCCACAGGCAAATACGATTTCGCTGGTTAGCGGCGGACCGGGCGAAGGGAAGTCGACCACCATCGCGAACCTGGCATTCATCTCGGCCCAGGGCGGCTATTCGACGCTGGTGGTGGACGCTGACTTGCGCCGTCCGGTGCAACACGACATTTTTGAAATCGATAACAGCATCGGTCTAACGAATTACCTAACGACCGAAATGCCGCTCCATGAAGTGATCTTCCCGACTACGGTCGAGAACCTCTCCATGTTGCCGTCCGGTATTCTGCCGTCGGACGCGGTGGGTATTCTCAACTCCCAGCGGATGTCGGACATGATCGCGGAGCTGAAGCAGCGCTACGACATCGTCTTTTTCGATTCCCCGCCCATGCTGGGTGTCAGTGACGCGTCGGTGCTGGCCAGTGAAGTCGACCAGACCATCATCGTGGTTCAGCATCGCCGGTTCCCGCGGGCCATGCTCACTCGAGTGAAACAAGCGGTGTTAGGCGTGGGCGGCAGTGTGCTCGGGGTCGTTCTGAATAACGTCGATCTTAAACACGATCAGAACTACTACTATTACACGAACTACTACGGCTACTACTCTCCGCGTGAGGAGAAGACCAAGCGTCGCCGGCAGCCACAGGAAGCTACTGCGCCGCATCGCAACGGTTATTCCGATTCAGAAGACGATTATTGATGCGCACTTCATTATTTTTAACGCTGTTGTTAGGCAGCGCTAGTCTCGTTTTTGGCCAGGCGGTTTTGCGGGTGGGCGATCCCATTGAGCTAAAGATCGGCGGTGTTCCCCAGGACGAACAGATACAGGTTAACAATACTTACGTAGTCGATGCGACCGGCACGGTTAACCTCCCTTACATCAATAAGGTGAGAGCCGCCGGACTTACCCCCAGTGCACTAGCGCGCGATGTGGAGAACGCCTATCGGGCAGGCAAAATTTATACCAATCCCAACGTCACAATCATCATGCAACCGGCTGCCCGATTCGTGAACGTGGGTGGCGCGGTGCGGCAACCAATGCGAGTGCCGTTCACGGAAGACATGACTCTGTTGACTGCGATCAACGCCGCCGGTGGATTCAACGAATTTGCCGATCAAAAACGGGTCAGACTCTTGCGCGGCAGCAAGGTCGAAGTTTTTGATGTGCGCCAATTTCGGAAAAATCCGGGTAAAGACGTGTCACTACAGCCCGGTGATCGCGTAGAAATTCCGCAGACAATTTTCTAACCTAGCGGCTCGGCATCGGCGGCTGGCATTTATCGCTCCGGGGGGAGTTTTTGCCCGCACTTCACCCCTGTCCCTGAGGGAAAGAAGACTGCTTCCTTGCTTTTGGACACCACATGACAAAAGCGAGTTGTTCCCAATCGCGAGCAGTGTGCTTCCGGAATAACGGCAATGTCCTCCCGCTCGGGGAGTGAGGCCTTTACTGGTCCGGCGCGATCAGTTCCCGGTTATTCCAGGCAAAACCGAGGCCGGAAAAAACCGTTAGGGCAACAGTGATCCAGATCAACGCGCGGCCGGCATCGTGCCAGGCGCGTTTCCACCATTCGGTGTCGACGTCCGCGTAATGCAATTCGATCAGAGACAGCAGCACCAGGAAGAAGATTACGGTAACGATCTGCCATGACGTCTTATGCTTGCCGAGACGCTCGGCGGGCAGCACCCGCCCTTTGGCACCGGCCATCATGCGCAATCCCGTGATCAGAAAATCCCGGGCGACCACAGCCGTCGCCGCCCAGGCTGGGATCGCTTTGAGCGGTACTAACGAGATGAAGGCCGCCGCTATCATGATCTTGTCGACTAACGGATCCATTAATTTCCCGAAATTCGTAATGCTGCCGTATCGACGCGCGATCTCGCCGTCTACGAAATCACTAACGCCGGCGATTAAGAAAATTACCAACGCTACGGTGCGGGCGTAGTGCCAGGAAGAGTTCAGTGCCAGCACGAACAACAAGGTGAGCACGAGCCTGCTCATAGTAATTCGATTGGCCCAGTTCATCGTGAGGTGACCGATTCGGGTTCGCGTTTAGCCGATGATTCCGCGCCGATGAACTTCGGGCGCTTCCATATCGGCACATTTTTTTTCAGTTCTTCCATGATCCATTGATTCGCGCGATAACCTTCGGCCCGATTGCGGCTCGTCGTTCGGACAAATACCGACGCTTCACCCGCCGGCACAAACCCAACGCGATGATGAATCATCGCGCAATGAAGATCGAAAGTCTCAATTGCCCTACGCGCGATCTGTTCCATCTGATGCGAGGCCATAGCCTGATGAGCCTCATAATCAATGCCTGAAATCTCACGTTCGCCCTCGAGCGGCCGCACCGCGCCGAAAAAATCAATCACCGCGCCGCTCCCGTGATAGGTGTCCGACGGCGCCTGAAGTGCGTCATGGGTCAGTAGAACTTTGCAAACGGGATTTGCCATGCCCTTGGATTGATCGGTAGACTGAGCCGCCGGTCATCGCCGGCCCACCAAAAGGAGATACTTAAAATGACTACCAATCAATGTGATATTGGGGTGATCGGACTCGCAGTCATGGGCGAAAATCTCGTCCTGAACATGGAGTCGAAGGGATTTTCGGTCTCAGTCTACAATCGAACGACCGAGGTTACCGAAAAATTCGTAAATGGCCGCGCGAAAGGCAAAAATATCGTTGGCGGCGAGACGCTCGAAGATTTCGTTCGCGCCCTGAAACGTCCGCGCAAGGCGATGATCATGGTAAAAGCCGGAGGGCCGGTCGATGCCGTGATCGGTCAGCTGGCGCCGTTGCTGGAAAAGGGGGATGTCATCATCGATGGCGGCAATTCGTTGTTCACCGATACTCAGCGACGCTGCAAAGATCTGGAAGGCAAAGGAATCCATTTCGTCGGCATGGGTGTGTCCGGTGGCGAGGAGGGCGCGCTGAAAGGCCCATCGTTAATGCCAGGTGGTCCGCGGGAATCATGGGAAATCATTGCGCCGATCTTTCGCAAGATTGCGGCGCAGGTGGATGGCGAACCCTGCTGCCGTTACATGGGCCCCGACGGCGCCGGCCATTATGTCAAAATGGTGCATAACGGGATCGAGTACGGCGACATGCAGTTGATATGCGAAGCCTACGCGATCTTGAAGAATGTAGCTGGAATGGGTGCGCCGGAACTGGCGGACACGTTTGAAACATGGAACAAAGGCGATCTCGACAGTTACTTGATCGAGATCACGGGAAAGATCTTTCGCAAAATCGATCCGGAGACCGGAAAGCCGCTGGTCGATGTGATTTTGGACAAAGCCGGTCAGAAAGGAACCGGCATCTGGACGCTGCAATCGGCCATCCAGCAATCGGTGGTGATCTCCACGATTAACGCCGCGGTCGAAGCTCGAGTGATTTCATCGCGCAAAGAGGAGCGCGTTCAAGCATCCAAGGTTTTGCCGCAACCGAAGCCGAAACCCTACAGCGGCGATCGTAAGACTCTAGTGGAAGCAGTTCGTAATGCCCTTTATGCGTCGAAAATCGTGTCCTACGCCCAGGGCATGGAATTGTTAGGCGCAGCCAGCACGCAATACAATTGGAACCTGAACTTCGGAGACATCGCTACGATTTGGCGGGGCGGCTGCATCATTCGGGCAAAATTCTTGAACCGAATTGTCGAGGCCTATCAACGCGACAAAGCTCTGCACAATCTTCTGCTCGACTCTTATTTCACCGGGATTATTCGGGACACCCAGGACAATTGGCGCGTAGCTGTGTCCGCCGCAGTGCAACAGGGCGTAGCAGTCCCGGCTTTTTCAGCGTCACTCGCGTACTTCGACAGCTACCGTTCCGAGCGGTTGCCGGCCAACTTGCTGCAGGGGCAACGCGATTTCTTCGGAGCGCACACTTACGAACGCGTTGATAAACCGGGAACATTCCACACCGAATGGATGCAATCCGATGACAGGCCGCCGGAACGTCCAGCCGAGCCGAAAGAGCCGTCCAAACGGCATGCGGGAGAATAGGCATGCCGATTTACGTCTACGAAACGACCGGTCCGAACAAGCCTGCCCGCCGGTTTGAAGTGAGGCAGCGCATGGATGAGGAGCCGCTTCGGACTGATCCTGAAACTGGCGAGCCAGTTCGCCGCGTGATTTCGGGCGGCCTCGGAGTCGTGGTCGCAGGCAAATCAAAATCCCGCTCGTCGGCCTCATGCGGACCTGGTTGTGGCTGCCACTAACAGCGTCGTTAGTCGTATCGTTTCTTAGGCGTGGGTATGGCGACGCTCTATCGCGCGTCTTACTCCAAACGCTATAATTTCTTTTTCCTGATCGCGCTGACGATCATGCTCGGACTTGTTGTCTTTTTCCGAAGCGCCTTGCCGCTTATTTTTGTCATCGCCGCGATGATTTATTTTGTTACCCGGGATTGTTGCGACCGGTATTGCTCTGGCGACGGACAGGCCGGCTCTTGAAGTCACCGAGGAGGCCATTATTTATCGGCCACGCACCATGCCCCCCATTGAGTTCGCCGATATCGTGGATGTGACGTTGCTGCCTCGCGTTCGAAAGCTTCGAAATCGGGGCACACGCAGTTACCTGCGTGAAGAATGGCGTCCGGTTGTGATCAGGCTGCGCGATCCAGCAAAATATTCCGCGCGGATGCCTGCGGTTCTTCGGTGGGGAATAAAAGATCCTGAAAACCCGGAACTCGCTCGCATCGAGATCGCCTTTCAGGGGATAGCGGGAGATGCGCGCGAGTTCTATCGGCTGGTGTCAGAACGCCTGGAAGGTAATCGCGCAGGCTCCGTGCAGTCAGCGTGACCTGGGCCGCTAATGAAAGTCGTGCGATTCGCTTCCGATCAATTGTTCGTGCTGAAGAGGACGAATATTGTGAGTTCTGATCAGAACCACGCCGTCCGAATTTTGCACTTCGCCTTCGATCAGCAGAAACGATTCTTCGGTAATGGTTAGGCGAAACTTCTCGAAGAAATCCGGATCAACAATCGCGTTGGATACGCCGGTTTCGTCTTCCAGGCTGATGAACACAAAACCCTTCGCGGTGCCGGGGCGTTGGCGGCAGATAACGTTTCCCGCGATTTGTATGATTGCGCCGTGCGGCGCCTGTTGAAGATCGATGGCGCGCCAGGCCTGGGGAAAATTCGGTCGCAGCAATTTCATCGGATGCGGCCCGGCGGTGAGGTCCATTGTTTCGTAATCGGCGCGGACGCGTTCGGGCATAGTCATTGGGCTTAGCGGGGAGTTCTGATTCCGGGGAGCACGCCCGTCTCGGGCGTCGGCGAAAGCGTCTCGCTTCGGTGAACTTTTAAAAGATTGTTTCGGCGAGACGCCGACACCAACGCCGGAGACGGATGTGCTCCCCGGAGACCCACTCCCCAGCAAATCATCATGCAGCGTTTCCTCCACCTGCCACATGGCGGCGCGACGATGATTGGAAAAACAATTCAAGGCGCCGAGTTCAGCGAGTTTGCGCAACTCGTCTTTTGACATGGCGATGCGTGTTCGAAAATCTTCCAAAGATTCGAACGGTCGTTCACTCCGTTCCCGCTCAATGGCTTCGCCATGTTCCTGTCTGAATCCGTTGATCACACAGAAGCCTAACCGGAAGGTATCATCGGAAACGACGGTGCATCGCCAGTTCGAGTGTTCGGCGCATACCGGTTGAATTTTTACCCCGTGGCGTTGCGCGTCTTTGACGATCGTGGCCGAACTGTAAAAGCCCATCGGTTGGTTGTTCAGCAAACTGGCATAGAACTCCGGAGCGCGATGCACCTTTAGAAACGCGCTGCCATATGCCAGGATCGCAAAACTGATGGCGTGAGATTCGGGAAATCCATACAGCGCAAACGAGGTGATCGATTGAATGATTTTGTCGATCACCGGAGGCGGAACGTTCTTGCGGGTCATCGCCGCGCGCAGTTTCACGCTCACTTTGTTCATTCGTTCCTCCGACCGATGAAAACTGAGGGCGCGCCGCAGCTCTTCGGCTTCTTCGCCGGAAAAGTCAGCCATGACCATGGCGATTTTGAGCATTTGTTCCTGGAAAAGCGGCACGCCTAACGTGCGGGCGAGGATTGGTTTCAGGCGGTCATCGAGAAACGTCACCGGTTCACGGCCCGCGCGCCTCGCCAGGTAGGGATGAACCATGTCGCCCTGAATGGGCCCGGGCCGAATGATGGCTACTTCGATCACCACATCGTAAAAACATTTGGGTTTCATCCGGGGAAGCGTGGCCATCTGGGCACGGCTCTCGATTTGAAACACGCCGATGGTGTCGGCCTGCTGCATCATTCCAAACGTGGCGGAATCGTCTTTTGGAATGTGAGCCAGATCGATCGGCCGTCCGCGATCGCGACAAATCTCCAGCGCATCCTGCATGACCGACATCATGCCCAGACCTAACAAGTCCACTTTGACAATACCGAGATCTTCGCAATCATCCTTGTCCCATTGGCCCACGACCCGCCCCGGCATGGACGCGTTCTCCAGCGGCACGAAGGAACTGAGTTTGTTCTGACAAATGATCATCCCGCCGGAATGCTGGCCCAGGTGCCGCGGTAACCCGTATATTGCGCGATATAGCCTAACGAATGCCGGCATCCGGGGATGTTGCTTGGGCAGTCCGGCCTGTTCGATTTGCGATTCGAGATCGAGGGTGTGTGGAAAATCTCCGTTGGCGAACAGGTGCGAAAAACGGTCCATGGTGCTGGGCGAAAAATTCAGCGCCTTACCGATTTCACGAGCGGCGCTGCGGCCGCGATAACTGATTACGTTCGCGGTCATGGCCGCTCCATGTTTACCGTAGCGCCGATAGATCTCCTGGATCACTGCTTCCCGCCGGTCACCGCTGGGAAGGTCGAGGTCGATATCAGGCCAACCTTTGCGGCTCTCGTTCAGAAAACGTTCGAACACCAGATTATTGCTGACCGGATCGACCGGCGTGATGGCCAGGCAATAGCAGACTGCGCTGTTCGCCGCGCTGCCCCGGCCCTGAACCATGATGTTGTGTTCGCGGCAAAAATTAACGATGTCCCAGACAATCAGGAAGTAACCGGGAAATCCGAGTTTGCTGATGAGCGCGAGTTCTTCTTCGATCTGACGTTTTACCGCCGCGCTGATCCCGGCATAACGTTGTTGCGCGCCAAACCAGACGATGGTGCGCAAAAAGGAATCCATGCTGTGACCGTCCGGCACCGGATACTCCGGAAATTCGTAGCCGATATTTTCGAGCGAAAATGTCAGCCGTTCGGCTAACCGCGAGGTGTTTTCGATAGCCTCAGGAAGGTCGCGAAACAATTGGCGCATCTCACGATCGGTCTTCAGGTGCCGTTCGGCGTTTTGAGTGAGCAATGTGCCGGCGGCATCGAGATGGGTGTGTTCGCGGATACAGGTAAACACATCGACAACTTCGCGGCCGTAGGATTTGGCATATTGGACGCCGTTAGTGGCGAGGAGTGGCAGGCGAAAATGCGACGCCAGATCGATCAACGCGTGGTTGACCTTGTCTTCACCGCGGATGAAATGGCGTTGTAATTCAACAAAGACATTTTCGCGACCAAAAGTATCGATCAGGAAACAAGCGCGATCAGCCGAGTTCCGGGGAGCGCGCGCGACTCGCGTGCCTGGTCCGGCGACTTGCCGGACGTTTTTACGGGGAGTTTGCGGCAAATCCCCGCAAACGGCACGCGAGTCGCATGCGCTCCCTAACAACGGCACTAAACCGTCTGCAAACTCCGGCAATTCACTCCACCTAACGGTACAATTTCCTTTTTCACTGCGAAGATGGGCCTGGGTTAACAACTGGCACAGATTGCTGTAACCAGTTCGGCTCTGAACGATTACGGGAAGAACGACGCCATCTTCCATCACCAGCTCGGCGCCGGTAATGGCTTTGGTGTTGTGTTCGCGGGCGGCGACAGAAAAACGCTGCGCGCCGTAAACGCCGTTCCGATCCAATAACGCGACGGCCGACATTTGCAGCTCGGCCGCAGTTTCGGCGATGTGTTCCGGAAAGGAACCGCCCCGGAGAAAACTAAACGCGCTGCAGGCGTGTAATTCGACGTAACTGCCCATACATCGTGCTTCCCATTATTGGAAAAAGTTGATCGGTCCGAACCGGACAGGCAGCAGTTGAGAGTTGCGAGCAGCGCGAGATCGGCCGCCAGCCCAAGGAGCAGCAATCTCCAGGTCGCCGAATAACGAAGATTTCAACGCGCGGAGAGCCGGTGCAAAGATCCAATCGGTGGCAGCTTTCCCGCCACCAAATATTTCCAGAGGGCGACCTGGAGATCGCCATTCCCTGACTGGTTGGTGTGTTTCGTTCATTGCGCTAGCGGGCCACATGCAGTGGCGATTAATCTCTCGCCGTTAATCATAAATCCCATCCAGTTCCCATTGGGTTCCGTTCCAGTGGAATCGGCACACCGCCCCGTTAGGCAATTCCGCGTCCCATTCCACCCGGGTCCATTGTTTAGTGTCCCACCACTCGCCGGAAGCCAGGTATGGCCCGGCGGTTTCAGCGATCCTGCCGGTTAGTTCCCCGCCTTTTAATTGTTTCGGCTGGGCCGCTTTGGTTTCCACCACCACGGGACGCCCCGGACGAAAACGTCGCAATGCCGCGCCTCGCAGCGGGTTCGCTCCAGGAGGAGGAGTTTCAGGGAGTTCCCAGGAAAAAGGTTCGATGCGGAATGCATCCGGTCGATGCGTTTCTTCCAGCACCGGGCGGCCCACTCGTTCCGATCCAACCAAAGCCGTTAGGCGAGCCAGAGTTTCATAAAGTTGATTCGGATTCCGAAGGCTTGCTTCAAACAAACCGAATTGATGAGGCAAAGGTTTGATCGGCTGCGCTTCCAGCGAGACGGCAATGATAGGGTGCTCAGATTTGAAATCCTCCAGATGAGTTTGCAGCATCCGGAAAAGCAAATCGACGTTGTTAGTCGGCTCGGGAATTTCAAAACAACGCTCATGGGTCTTCTTGTTATCGAACTGAATCCGCAGGGTGAGTGTTTTGGCAACCAGATAGATTCCGCTTAATCGGACCGCCAATTGTTCGAGGAAACGGCGTAAAACAAAGAGCAGCGGCTCGGCGGTTTCGATTTCATATTCGAACTCGAAACTTTCAACGAACGATTCGGGTGGTTCGATCAGTTTTAACAGCCGGATCGATTTACCCTGAGCTCGCTCCCATAACCGCACCGCTTCCGAGCCTAACCGCGCCCGAATGTCCTCTTTATCGAGCCGGGTGAAATCGCCGAAGGTGTGGATTCCCCATTTGTGGAGAATGGCGATGATCTGGATGGCGGATTTCGCGGAGTCGGGCTTTTTCGCCGATTGAAGGCGGGACAACGCGCGCGGCATATGAGGCAATCATTAGAGTGGAAGCAAACGCCGAACGCCGAATTTCAACGTCCAACGCTCAACGCTCAACGCCCAACGCTCAATGGAAGAGGGACTCATGCGGCATTTCGCTCGGCAGTTCGGATACTGGTGAAGAAGATCTTGATTAACTCTTCGGTTTCCATAAATGCCGGGGTAGTTTTTGGCTCGGGTAAAAATCGTGCGCGCTGAATTAATTGAAGCCAGCGACGTGTTTCTTTCAGTTCCTTCAGACAAACGCGGAGTTTGTGAACAAAATCGCGACGGGATTCTGCGGCTTCAACTTCTCCATGATTTCCGTATGGTGACGTTCCACACCGCAGAAGTTGGCCCGCGATGTGATTCGATGCCCGAGTATTGGGAAGAGCATCTACGATTTGGATGATCTGGGTGCTGAACTCCAGCAACCGCTCCTCAAGATTAAATCGCGGCTGCTGTCGTTGAGCGTTGGACGTTGAGCGTTGAGCGTTGGGCGTTGATTCTGCTGGCTTGTAACTGCGCTTTGGTGCTTCGCTCACACGAAGCGAAATAATGTTCGACGTTTTCTTCATGCTTGCTCAGCCTCCCCGATTCATCAGCCGGTCTTTGATTTCCTGGGGCAGGGACGATTGCGACACCCAGGCCATGGCGCTTTTGGGATCGGTTTTCACCCAAACGGAGACCAGTGATTCCACCTGGTTGTTGCGGGTGGAATCGTTGCCGATGGTTTGAGCCCATTCGATCGCAGTTTGGGGGTCGTTAGTCGATAACTGCCGCGAAAACGAGACTACCGTGGCGTCGCGCGACGGACCCTGCGGCAGCGTGCCTAACCACGTCGCAGCGCGATACGGATCGCTTTGGCTCCAGCGATTGATCAGGCTCTCGGCCGCTTTTTGACGCACCGGTCCTTCCGCCATCGCCAGGACCCAGTTGCCAGCCGAATCCGGATCGTTCGCCGCCCATTGCCAGCTGACTGTGCCGGCCACGTTGGCCTGGGCATCAGTGGACGATAACCGCGAAATGTAATCGGCCGCGGTGCGAGGGTTGGATTCGGCAATGACATTGATGATGTTAGGCAAAACAATGTCGCGGGCCGACGCGGAAGAGAGGTTATCGACCCAAGCGAATGCCGCCTGCGGATCTACCCGGGCCCATTGCCGAGCGACGTTATCGAGCAGGTTCCGGCGATTCTCGCCGTCCGGAACGCGACTGGCATAATCGGCTGCGGCCCGGGGATCGGCCGCCGCCCATTGGGAAACAATATTGGTGAACGCATTCTGGCGGGCAGTGCCGGCCGGAAGTTTTTCCGCCCATTGAATGGCCTGCTGAGGGTCGGTGGTGCCTAACCGATTAGCTACCGCCGCGATTGATTCATCCTGCACTTTGCCGGCAGGCAAACTGGCCACGTATTGAGCGGCGGAAGTGGGATCCGATTGCACCCACGACCCGACAATCGAGCGCAAAGCGTTCGCCTGCGAACTGGTGGAAAGAGTTTGCGCCCAATTGATGGCTGCTCGCGGATCGACATTGGCCCACTCGCGCGCGACACTGCCGATCGCATTATCGCGGCCCTGGCCCGATGGCAGGGTTGCCACCATCATCGCCGCTTTCTGTGGATCTTTGTTCGCCCAGCTCGAAAAAATATTTTGAAGCGCGTTATCCCGCCCCTGCCCGTTAGGCAAAGTGTTGGCCCAGGTGAATGCCGCTTCCGGATCGTCGCGCGACCAGCTCCCGGCGATGGCTCCCCAAACCATTGCCCGATTGGCTACCGGCAACTGCGCCGCCGCTTCCACCGCGGCGGCCGGATTAACGTTAGCCCATCGGGCGAACAACGATGCATACATTCCGTATTGATCCGGGCGCGGCGGCGAACTTTGCAGCAAAGCCAGCGCGGCTTTGGGATCTTTCTCAACCAACGCAAACACGACCGATTGCATCGACTGATCGCGCACTTGTCCCGCCGGCAATTGAAGCGCCCAGGCGGATGCGGCGGTGGGATCTTTTTCCGCCCAGCCGCCTAACGCGCTGGTAATGGCGCGGGTGCGAGCATTTCCGGGCGGCAAATTCTGGGCGTAGGTCAACGCTGCTTTCGGATCGAATTCCGCCCAGCGCCCCAGCAACATCGAGAGCACCATATTTTTTTCCTGTGGCTTGGGCAGCCCTTCCGCAAACGCCAGCACTTCGGCGACATTCTTTTCGTTAATCAGTTCCGAAAGTTTTCCAAACTCGACATAAGTGCGACGACCGCCTACCCGGCCCAGTGCATTTCGCAAAGCGTCGATGACATTTTCGTTAGTGGTGACGGCGGCAGGATTCGTTGTGGTTGAATTTTCTTCTTCGGAATGCGCGAGTCGCTTCGAGGGAACAACCGGCAGCGGAGGAGCGGTCGAAGCGGGTGTGGCCTGCGCCGCGGTTGCAACGGGTTTGGCAACCGCGGGCGCGGCCGTGTATCGACCGATCACGATGCCAGTAGCGAGGGCGACGCTGCCTACCAAAAGCACGAGCGTGATCGGCTTCATGGTGTGAATTTTAGCTGAATTATTCATATGTTCAAGTGAACATTTAGTTCTTTTTACCCGAACACGTTCACCTCCCGTAATACTCCTCTCCTACTCGCGCCGGTTCAAGGAGGCCGGCGGTCGCCAGTCCGGTTGAATAATAAGCTTTGGCACCGCCCGGCGCTGGACAGTTCGAGGGAATCAAATGCCCTCAGACAATTTCCACCGGGCACTTCGGGAGCGCTTTCAGAAACGCCCGCCCATACGGCTTGGTCACAATCCGGTTGTCCAAAATCACGACGATTCCTCGATCCGTTTTTGTCCGGATCAGCCGGCCCACGCCTTGGCGAAATTTTAGGATCGCTTCCGGTAACGAATATTCCGTAAACGCATCGCCTCCGCGCTCGGCGATTAATTCCAGTTTCGCTTCGATCAGCGGATGATCCGGCACCGCAAATGGCAACCGGGTGATAATAACGTTCGATAAGGCTTCGCCTGGAACATCCACTCCCATCCAAAAACTGTCGGTGCCGAATAAAACACTGCGGGGAGTCGTTTTGAACTTCGATAGCAACCGGCTGCGAGGCATTCCTGATCCCTGCACCAGCAGGTTTAAGTTTTCGTCCGCGAAAAATTTCTCCATACGCGAGGCGACTTGCTGCATCCCTCGATAACTAGTGAATAAAACGAACGCCTGGCCCTGGGTTTGTTTCACAAACGCTCCAATCCATTTGGCCAGCGCTTCATCACAACTGGCGTGGCGCGGATCCGGCATCTTTTGCACGATGATCAACTTCATCTGCTTTTCGAAATTGAACGGGCTGCCTAACTGCACCGGGAGGGCTTCGGTCGCGCCGATTCGTTCACGAAAGTAGGCCAGGTCCGGCCGGCCGACGGCCAGGGTTGCGCTGGTCATCACGCACGAACAATTTTCCCGGAACAACATTCGACGCAGGACTGGCGCAATGTCTACCGGCGCGGCGTTGAGCGACAGAAACTGGGCGGTTTTGCCGGTTTGCTCGACCCAATAGACATGACGCTCAGCGCTTTGTTCCAGGAACGCGGCAATGCCAATCCGCGCGTCGCGAATTCGCCGACCCATCTCCTGAAGTTCGGCCTTCAACAATTCATCGTCATTTTGCCTAACGACCTCGGAGATTCGGGCCTGTAACGCGATCAGGCGCGCGGTGATCGTGTCCGGGGAAAAATCGACCGCGCGAACGCGAAATTCCCGTCCTTTCCGGAAATCGCAACGCTCCTCCAGTTGAGTGAAGAAACGGTCGACTTCGTCCACCAGTTCCGCGGCCAACACGACTCCCTGGGCGTCCCGCGTAACTGTGAACAGACCTTTTTTGGTGCGCGCATTGTAAAGCCGCTGAATGGCGGCTCGCAGGCCGTATTGCGAAACGCCGATGCCGATGTGACGCGATGCCACCTGCTCGATGGTGTGGGCTTCATCGAATATGATGAAGTCGTTAGGGAACAAAAACCCGCTCTCCCGTATTTCCTGCTCATCCGGGCTGCCGAGCAATGTGAACAGCAGCATGTGGTTGATCACCACCACGTCCGCGGCTTCGAACCGTTTCCGGGCTCGATGGAAGAAACAGCGATTGTCGCGGCCGCAGGTCTTGCGCGTGCAGATGTGCGCTTCGCTGCAGACCTGCGCCCAAACCTTCGGATCCGGTTCGAATGTGAGATCGCTGATCGAACCGTCTGTCGTTTTGTCCGCCCATTCCGCAATCTGCTGGAGTTCGTTAGTCTCGGGCCCGGTGAAAAGTTCTTTCGCCTGCTGCAGCGCGCGTTCCAATCGGCGGGGACAGAGAAAATTTTGCCGGCCCTTCATCAGCGCGGCTTCGAATTCGATCGGCAGCACTTTTTGCAGGATCGGGATGTCCTTATGAAGAAGTTGCTCCTGCAGATTGATGGTGTGCGTCGAAATGATCGCCTTCTTGTTGTTTTCCAACGCGTAAAGGATCGATGGCACCAGGTAGGCGAGAGATTTGCCGACTCCGGTGCCGGCTTCGATGACGAGGTGGCGCTCTTCTTCGAGCGCCTCGGCTACCGCCACTGCCATCTCCTGCTGTTGCGGACGGAACTCGAAATTCTTCGCCTTCGACATCAGGCCGTCGTCGGCAAAGATCGCCCGGACGCGCTCAACGAAATCCGAGCCGAGAGAATCTTTGAGCGCGATCATGCGAACGCCAAGATTAAACGGAACCAGGCGTTGCCGCCAGCAGGCGTTCGCAAAACACCGTCGCCTGTTCGGCGAAAGCACCGAGCACCAAGCACCAGGGAAGCCTCAATATTCAAACTCCAAGTCGTGGCGCGATCATGGCCTTGGAGTTTGAAGCTTTATGCTTGGAGTTTCATTGGTGCTTGGAGGTTGGGATTTGGAGCTTCGGCGGCGGCATGGGTGCAGAATGGCGAGCGATGCGCTAGAGTTATGCGCCTCGATCTCTCCGCCGCGCCGTGAAACTCCTCGATCGTTACGTTCTCCGGAATTTCCTTCAGCCCTACGTTTATTGCATTGTAGGGTTTATTTCCATTTGGCTGATCTACGACATCAGCGACAACGTGTCGGTATTCATCGATCAGAATTTCGGGTTCCGGCGCACGGTGCACTATTACTTCACCCAACTGCCGCAGATCGGGGTGATTCTGCTGCCGATCTCCTTGCTGCTGGCCCTGCTTTATTCGCTCGGGCGAATGTCGCGCGCTAACGAGATCGTTTCGATGTTAACCGCCGGGCTCAGTATCCCCCGCATTATTTTTCCGCTGATTTTTGTGGGCCTGCTGACGGTGTGGGCCACATATGGATTAAATTACGAACTGGCACCGCATAGTGAATCGGCCCGGCGCAATTTGCTGATGAGCGAACGCGTTCGCCGCGAACTGCGGATCGAAGGACAAATTTTCCGGAACCGAACCGACAATCGCACCTGGTTCGTTCAAAGTTTCCGCAAGGGTGAGAATGACTTCCGAAACGTGCAAGTGCTGCAACAGAACGAGCACGACAAGATCATCACTAATTACATTGCGCTGGCGGCGAAGTTCGATCCGCAGGCAAAAACCTGGGAGTTACTGGGTGTAAAGGTCGTGCGCTACGACGATCAGGGAAACATTACCAAGGAAGAGATGCATGGGTCTCTGGTAATCAATAATTGGAGCGAAACGCCGTATCGGTTAGGCAGCGCCAATGTTCGCGCCGAAAATCTTAGCGTCCCGGAGCTGCGCGATTATCTGAAATACAATGCGGACTTTCCGCAAACCTTGCTCGCGCCATTCCAGACCCATTTGCAATATCGCATGGCGTTGCCGTGGACGTGTATGGTCGTGGTGCTGATTGCTGCGCCGCTAGGAATCGGTTATTCCAGGCGCGGTATTCTATCGAGCGTCGCGGCATCGATTATCCTGGTGTTCGCCATGCAGGTTCTTACTCATCTATTTGTCGCGCTTGGCGAAGGCGATCGCGTTCCGGCCTGGATCGCCGGCTGGATGCCGAACCTTATTTTCACCGTGGTCGGCGCTTACCTGCTGTTCCTGCGCGCAACCAATCGCGAAGGGCTGGGTATTCCTTTTCTCGGCCTGCTGAGCCGAAAATAACGCTGCAATCTTTCCGCGACACAACAACGCTCCCCATCATATTATATTCAGATAATGACGAACCCGCTTAAGGATGAATGGGCAATCAAGCATCGTTCCGATGTTTGCACCGCCACTAACCGGCCATTTCAGAAAGGCGAATATTTTTACACTTTGCTTTTTCCCGAAGCCGATGGCTTCCGACGCGAAGATTTGAGCGAGGAAGCGTGGTCGGCGCGCAATGAAAACATTCAGCCTTTTTCGTTCTGGCGCAGCCGGTTTGAGCCGGCGCCGGAAACGCCGCCGGAGCCGTTAGGCAAAGAAACCGCGGAACAACTGTTCCGGCGGCTTATCGCTTCCCCCGACGCGCCGGCCAATGCCTGCTATGTCCTGGCCGTGATGTTGGAACGCAAACGAATGTTGAAACAGATCCGCACCGATCAGAACGGCGATACCCGGGTGCTGGTCTACGAGCAGCCCCAGACCGGTGATGTATTTCTGGTGCGCGATCCGCAATTGCGGTTAGCCGAATTGGAATCGGTGCAGACCGAGGTGATTAACCTCCTGAGCGGCGCCACCGCGGAACCGCACGAAGCGGCGGTAACCGGTTCATCGAGCTGATCCGGGGAGCGCAGGCTGCCAGCCGGCTAATGCCAGTCCGGCTCGGACTTTCGACCGCTGTCCCGAGACAAAGTTTTCTCGTTGGGGTCTAGGGAATTCTGTCGGCAAGCTGCCGACAGCCACAGGCTGGCAGCCTGTGCTCCCCCGACAGAACCGCGCAGCCCTATAGGCCTGCGCAATGCTCCAACCTGTGGCAGATTACACGATGGAAACCGCGCCCGGAATCAGCTCGTCTCCCTTGCGGAAGGACGACGGCAGAGGCCCGGCTGAGGGCGCCTCCATTACTCCGAGTAGCCAGTCCGGCTCGGACCTCCAACAAGCCATCACTCCACGCTCCGCTCGCCTTCCGTGGTTCGAAAACCGGTTTCCGCTCTTTCTTGCCCCTATGGCGGGCGTTTCCGACAAGATCTTCCGGCAGCTTTGCAAGGAATACGGCGCCGATGTCCTCACCACCGAATTTGTTTCGGCTGAAGGAATTTTTCGGCGGAATGAACGGACCCGTGAGTATCTCGAGTTCGACGAGATTGAGCGGCCGATTGGCGTCCAACTATTCGGCGCCGACGCGGCCCACATGGCCGAAGCGGCGCGCCAGGTCGTCGATTGGGTCGGACCCGATTTCATTGATTTAAATTTCGGTTGTCCGGTGAACAAAGTCGTTTCGCGTAACGGCGGTTCTGCGTTACTGAAGGATTGCCCGACCTTAACCAGCGTGGCGAAAGCGGTGGTGGATGCGGTTACGCCATTGCCGGTAACGGCCAAGATCCGAATCGGCTGGGATTCGGATTCAATCAATGCGGTGCGCGTCGCAAACATCCTGGCCGAGCAGGGGATCGCGGCGGTCACGGTCCATGGACGCACTCGGGCACAGGGCTACTCCGGCGCGGCGGACTGGCAGGTGATTGGTGAAGTGGCGGCCGCCGTTTCGATTCCAGTGATCGGCAATGGCGATATCACCGCGCCTAACGACGTTGCCAGGCGACGAACCCAAACTGGCATTTCCGGCGTGATGATCGGCCGCGCCGCGATGAGCGCCCCTTGGATCTTTTCACAAACGAAACAATACCTGGCGACTAACGAGGTTCCGGCGCCCCCTTCGATGTCGGAGCGATGGGGAATCATTTTGCGACATTGCCGTCTGGCAGTTGAAGAATGGGGCGTGGAAGATCCGGCCATGCGTTCGATGCGGGCGCGTTTAATGGCCTACACCAAGGGTTTCCCCGCCAGCAAACAGTTGCGCGAAAAATTCCAGCACGTCTCCACTCTCGCGGAGGTGGCAGCGATCGCTGATGAGCATTTGACGCAATGTGTCCCGGACACGACGTCGGAAATGGTAGCGGTCTGAATGGAATCGCAAACTCCGCCGGCCGGGACGCCGCCAGTTAACTATAAGATCGGGAACGAGCGCCTGGTCCGCGCGACTGAAAACGCGTCGCGTAAGTTGAATTCGCTGCTGGAGAGACAAGGCCGACCTAACGGCGCCTTGCGGGTGGCGGTAATCGGCGGCGGTTGTTCGGGCTTGCAGTACAAAATGGATCTGGTCGATGGGCCGGCCAACCGGGACATCATGGTTCAAACCGCCGGAGTGCGAGTCGTGGTCGATCCCAAGAGCGCCCTGTTCGTCAGTGGATCGGTGCTCGATTACAGTGATGATCTGCAGAAGGGCGGTTTCAAAGTGACAAATCCGAATGCGGTGGCGCATTGTTCGTGCGGCGAAAGTTTCGCGGCATGAACATCGTGGCATCGGCGGCTGGCCGATGGGACAGGGAAGCTGCCCTGGGGTCAAAGCTGCCCCGCCTGCGCCGGTCATATCGTCGTTTGGGCAACCGATGCATCCTGACTATTTCGCTACCCTGAATCAGCCGCGGCGACCGTGGCTTGATTTGGAACTGCTGAAAAAAAATTATCAGCGCCTAACGTTCGAACAACACCCGGATCGAACCGATGGCGACACGCAGTCGGATTTCGCCGAGATCACCGAAGCCTATCGTGTTTTGGGTAATCCGAAATTGCGCTTGCAACATCTGCTGAGTCTGGAGGCCTCGGTTCCACAACTCAGTGAAGTGCCGTCCGAAATTGCGGATGTGTTCATGAACACGGCATCGTTGGTTAGGCAACTCGACCAATTCGTGCAACGTCGTGATGCCGCGGGCACCGCGCTCGCGAAATCTATGCTTCGAACTGAAGGGGGAACCATTCAGAAACAAGTCGGACTCGCGTTGGATAATCTGAATGGTTTATACGAGATCGCCCTCACCGAATTGAAACGGCTCGATGAACTTTGGATGAACGATCGCACTGGAGCCGCGCCGGAATTGGCGAAGCTGGCCCAGCGGTTCGGTTATTTGGAGCGATGGATTGGGCAGTTGCGGGAAAAACAGTTTCAATTAGCTAACGAGTGAGCAGGTTTCGACGCGTTGCATCTACCACCGCACCCAAAGCAGAGCCTTAGTCATCCCGACCGAAGTAGAGGGATATCGCTATGCGGAAGACGTCACGCGAGTAAGAGATCTTTCGAGTTCGCTCAGGATGACAAGCCTTGGGGTCCTCAGTTGATTTTTTTTCATGAATCATAACGCGTTTGACCTGTATACGGCCGGTGTGGGAAGAATCGTCAGCAAGCCGGTGATGTCGCCGTAATAATAATGGAACTCTTTTGGTGGCTATTCACTATCGTTCTGTTTGCGGTGGGATTGTTAGGCACAGTTTTACCGTTTGTTCCCGGCACTACGGTCATTCTGGCCGCCGCGATTATTCACCGAATCATGCTGGGCGCCGATCGAAGCGTTGGATGGATATGCATCGCAATCCTGGTCGCGCTGACACTTGCTTCCTACGGGTTGGATTTCCTCGGCGGATATTTCGGCGCCAAATATTTCGGGGCCACCCGCCGGGGCACGTTTGGCGCAGTGGTGGGCGCAATTGGGGGATTGTTTTTCGGAATTATCGGTCTGTTCGTGGGACCGGTGGTTGGCGCGCTGATCGGCGAATTCATCGCCGGCAAGAAACTGGTAGATGCCGGTCGGGCGGGTTGGGGTAGTTTGCTTGGAAACCTGGGCGGCATGTTCGCAAAACTCGCGATCGCCCTCGTTATGATCGTGATATTTTTAATGACCGTGCCAAAGCCTTTCTGAGAAAAACGATCAATGCGCCCCTTAATCCGGATTTTAGTTGGTATGTGTGTCATCAGCACGGCGACATCTTTTGCCGAAGACGAACCCACCGCCAAAGGCATCCAGGATAATTCCTTTCTGATCGAGGAGGCCTACAATCAGGAGGCCGGGGTGGTTCAGCACATCTTTAACGGTCTCTACCGGCACATCGGGCATGGCGAAGATGCGTGGGATCTGGCGTTCACCCAGGAATGGCCGGCGTTCAGCCAGCGACACCAACTTTCCTACACTGTTCCCTACAGCTTCGCGAAAGAGAACGGCGAATGGACTAACGGAGTTAACGACGTGCTTTTGAACTACCGGTTGCAGGCGCTGTTCGAAAGCGATCACGTGCCAGCTTTTGCTCCGCGACTGAGTCTTATTCTCCCGACCGGCGACGCCGATAAAGGATTCGGCAATGACGCGGTCGGCACTCAAATTAATCTGCCGTTCAGCAAAATCGTTAGCGATCGTTGGACGGTGCACGCCAATCTCGGTGCCACCTTTTATCCCGACGCCGACGATCATTTTCTGGACCGGTATTTTGTTGGCGGCAGTGCGATTTACGCGGTAACCCGCGATTTCAATTTGATGTTGGAATGTCTCGGCAATTTTGACGAAGACCTCAACGGGCGCGGCGGAACCGAACGATCGTCAGCCGTGGTTTTGTCGCCCGGTTTTCGTTACGCCTGGAATTTCCCTAACGGGATGCAAATTGTCGGCGGCGCGGCTGTGCCGATCGGGTTGAGCCATGACGCCCCGGATTACGGTGTCTTTTTGTATTTCTCGATCGAACATTCCTTTCTGCGACAAACGAAGTCGCAACTATCGGTAAAATAGCGGGGCGTCTTCCTTTTGTAGCCACGGTCTGGGACCGCCGGTCGATTCTCATTAGCACTGCACTTCAGGCGGGTGACCTAAAGAAAAGCGTACGTAGGCCGGCCGCGGTTAGGTTCCATTAAACCCGGCCTTTAGGCCAGTGACTTAACAAACTCGCGTAGGCCAGGCGCATTAGTTTCATTAGCACCGGCCTTCAGCCCGGTGATTATCGTAGAGTCTCAATAGTTAGCCGTTTTAACGGCTTACCCTCTGCACAGCGTGGCAAGGAATGAAAGCCGTTAAAACACCTGGCCCCACGTGTGTTTTTTATGCCCAAGCCAGTTCGGGAGGTAAGCCGTTGAAACGGCTGATTAATTTGCGCGTTCACAAATCACCGGCCTGAAGGCCGGTGCGGATGGAAGTATCAACAGAGATAAGGACGCTTGCTGGGTGGTCTTCGGCCCGTCGCTACCCGCTACAAAGAAAAAAACCGTCAATTTTTGTTGTCCGGCGGGTTTACTTTGTGCTACAAAGTATTGAATGAATCACGATCGGGTGACCGCCGAGGAAAATCTCCGGATCATCCGTCAATTGATGGAGCGGGCCACCGTCTATCGCGCCGTGGCCGCCCCAAGCGCCCTGGTAGCCGGTATTTTGTCGCTGCTGGCTGCCGGCGTGGTTTATTACAACAACGAAGTTCGATCTTTCCTGGGACGAACGGTTCGGCCGCGGGAGTTCGCGTTGCTATGGATCGGCGTTCTTATTCTGGCGGCGGTCGCCAATACGTTTTTTCTATGGCGCGAAGCCCAGCGCGACGGCCGGCCGTTCGTGTCTGCCGGGATGAAACTCGCCCTGCGGTCGATTGCACCGAATCTGTTGATCCCGACGGCGTTTTCTCTGTGGTTTTTTCAAACCGGTTATCTGGGTGCGCAAGAGCTGGAGCTGGTGACGGTGTGGGTGGCTTTTTACGGGTTGGCGCTGCTATCGACTAATTTGTTCGCCCCGCAGTCGTTAACGGTTCTGGGCTGGGCATTTTTGCTTACCGCCTTGGCCACCCCGGTGTTGAGCGACTGGATCGATGGCCTAACCGATGACGCCCCCGACACGATCATGGGTCTGGCGTTCGGGATCTATCACATCATCTACGCCATCGCCACATGGTCGAGCTCTGGCCGCCGGGTGGAACAATCTTCCCTCGAATGAGCGATGCTGGAATTCGACAAGCTCGACAAAGCCATCCACGAAAAGGGGCGGCTGGCGATTATGACCTTGCTGGCGACCCGGGTGAACTGGTCGTACGCGGACCTGAAAGGCGAGTTGGGGATGAGCGACGGGAATTTGATCACGCACTTACGAACCCTGCACAAGGCGGGGCTGGTGGCGACGACCAAAGAGGTAAAGGAACGGCCGCAAACCGCGTATTCTTTAACGGAAAAGGGGAGGGCAGCCTTCCGGAAGTATCTGGAAATATTGGAAGAAATAATAAAAATTGGAAAGAAATGAAAAAATTTTGCGTATATGCTTTGTATCACAAAGTAATGACAACCTTTTGCACGCTATTTTTGCTCTGTTTGGGGAACGACCGGTTTGGCCGGTCGCTGTCCCGGCCGCGCCCGTTCTTCACTTTCCCTCTGATATGAAGGTGATTCTGGCTCAGCATTTCGGGGTTTGTTTCGGCGTTCGCGACGCCATTGATCAGGCCAAGGAACTCGCACGTCAGGGGGCACTTACCATCCTCGGCGAGCTGGTGCATAACCCGGTTGTACACGAGCAACTCCGCGATCATGGTGTATTTCAAGGGTCGCTTGATGACGTTAGGCCAAAATCGCGCCGGGTGATGATCACTGCGCATGGCGCGTCCGATCTGCAGCGCCGGAAATGGCGCGATGCCGGGTACGATGTTTCGGACGCAACCTGTCCACTGGTTCATCACGCGCACCAGCAATTGAAGCGGCTGGTAAAAGCCGGTTACTTCCCGGTGGTCATCGGCAAGCCAGGGCACGTCGAAGTCCGCGGCCTAACCGAAGACTTTTCTGACGCCGTTGTTTGCGAACAGGTCGGCGATCTCGAAAAACTGCCGGAACGCGATCGTTACGGCGTCATTTCGCAAACGACCCAGCCGATCGAACATGTTCGCCGGTTAGTCGAGGAAATCCGCGCGCTCCATCCGAATGCGGAGGTTGTCTTTGTGGATACCGTGTGCCGGCCGACCAAAGAACGCCAAACCGCCCTGCGCGAGATTATCGAACGGACCGATGTGATCGTGGTGGTAGGCGGCTATCACAGCAATAACACGCGGCAACTCGTTCAGACCTGCCGATTGGCCGGCAGAACGACGTTTCATGTCGAACGTCCGGAAGAACTGCAATATCACTGGTTTCTCGACGCGCAGATGGTTGGCCTAACGGCTGGGACATCCACTCTTCCGGAAACCGTTGAGGCTGTGCACAAACGCCTTCTCAGCTTTGCCAACGGGGAGAAATGAGGATTACGCATTTGAAAACAATGTTGCGCGGAGACGCCGAAAATCTGTCGGCGTGGCTGGCTGCGGCCGGTGCTCGATCCATGTTCGGTTGTGTGTTTGTCATCATCGTCGGCGCGGGCCTGTACGGTTTCACTATCGGAATTTGGCGAGCGCCTCTCCAATCGCTCTATACTGCCCTGAAGTTTCCGCTGTTGATTCTTCTCACCTGCGCCGGAAACGGGCTGGTCAACGGGATGCTGGCGCAGGTGCTCGGTTCGGGTTTGTCGTTTAAACAGACGACCCTGGCGATCTTAATGAGCTTCGCTATCGCGGCGGTAATTCTCGGCAGCTTTAGTCCGGTCACGCTGTTCATTTGGTACAATGCGCCGCCCCTTGGATCCGTTAACGCGACTGCCGGTTACAGCCTCACCTTGCTGACTCACGTCTTCCTGATTGCGTTCGCGGGCGTCATGGCGAATCGACGACTTCTGGAGCTACTGAAAAGCGTCAGCGGTGGTCAGGGGCGAACCGCCCGGGCGGTGTTTCTGAGCTGGCTTGTGGGGAATCTTTTCCTCGGCGCGCAACTCGCCTGGAATCTGCGGCCATTCATCGGGCATCCAACCATGGCGGTGCAATTTTTTCGCGACGATCCCCTGCGCGGAAATTTCTACGAAGCAGTCTGGGCCGCGTTTCGAAATCTTTTCCTTAAATAACTAATCGTTAGACCCAATATGCCAAATCAAATACCACCACCAGTACCGCCGCAGCGCCGCAACCCATTTGCTTTCGAGCCGATGCCCGATGGCCAATCCACCGTGGCTGCAATCGAAGCACTGTTGAAACATCCCGGTCGCGTCATCTACGAACTGCAACAGAACTGGCGCGCGAATTTGAGCGCGTGGCTCCTGGTTTTTGCCTTACTGGGCATTGCGTCCTACGGACTGGTTGTCGGAAGTTTTTCCGGCGGTCAACAGCTTTGGATTGCGCCGGCCAAGCTTTCCATCGGTGCCGTGCTTTCCATCCTCATATGTATGCCAAGTCTTTACATATTCGCGTGTCTTGCCGGAGTCGAAACACGGGTGCGCACGATTGCCGGCGTACTTTTCGCGGCGGTTGCGTTAACGGCGTTGCTTCTGATCGGGTTCGCGCCGGTCGCCTGGATATTCTCCCAAGCGACCGATTCCGTCGCGTTCATGGGAGCGTTGCACCTTTTTCTGTGGGCCATCGCGGTCGCATTTGGATTGCGGTTGATCGTGGCCACGAGCCGTTTGCTGACCGGTTACAGTCACGGACATATGAGCCTGTGGTGTCTTATATTCATTCTCGTCTGCCTGCAGATGATGACCACGCTGCGACCAATCATCGGAAGTTCCGACAAGTTCCTTCCCGGCGAGAAAAAGTTTTTTGTCGCGCATTGGTTCGAAACCATGAACTCTTCGGCGAAACCAAAGGACGGCAATCCATAATGAGGGCCTAACGACCGCCGGAAATCGCTCCGTGCGCACGTTCTTTATCTGGGGAGCACAGACTGCCAGCCTGTGGGCGAAGGCGACCCTGCCTTCGCGAACCTCATTTTGAAAGCTTGTTTCGGCGCAGCGGCCGAAACCAACAGGCTGGCAGCCTGCGCTCCCCAGATAAAGAGGTGCTGGTCGCCCGCTCTGTGGTAAACTGTTGACCGATGGCAGATGATCGCTGGTGAATCGCAAGGTTCGCTGGAGGAAAGTCCGAACACCATACGGCGGCATGCCGCGTAAAATACGCGGGCGCTCCGAGCGAAAGTTCGTAGCGACGGAAAGTGTCACAGAAAACACACCGCCCGTTCTTTGAACAGGTAAGGGTGAAAAGGCGAGGTAAGAGCTCACCGCTCGCGAAGTAATTCGCGAGGCACGAAAAACCCCATGCGGTGCAAGACAAAACAGAGGGAGGACAGCCGGTCCGACCCGCCCCGAATTATTTCGGGGTTAATCCTCGGGTATCGTCGCACCACGTCGGCTGTAGCGGCGGTCTACGACCGCCGGAAATGGTCGATGGGCGGTTTCGTCGCGCAATTGCGGGACGGAATTGAGATAAATGATCATCGGGTCCGCTTCGGCGGACGAACAGAATTCGGCTTATCGCCATCAAACTATGAAGGGCGCTTTCGGAAACGAAGGCGCCCTTCGCTTTATCAGCCGTTAGGCAGACTTCGACCGCGCTTACCGGCGGCGGTTTCGGCCGTTTCCAATATTTCTTTCAAACGATGGAGATCATCGCGCAGTTGCTGCTCCGGCGCTTCGCCAAACAATTTGGCAATGGCTGCGCCCAGAACACCAGCCGGCGGTTGATACTGCAGCGTCACCTTCACGTTTGTGTTCCGGTTGTCGAGTTTCTCGAATCGCACCGATCCGGCGTTCTGAACTTCTGCACCGGGCAACGATTCCCACGAAATCAGTTCACCGTCGTGATCGGTCACTATTTGAGCAGTCCATTCCACATCGCGATTGGCTGGACCCTGCACAACCCAATGGGACCGGAGGTCATCCCACTCCTCGACACTCTTCACGTGCTTCATGAATTGCGGCAGGTTTTCCAGGCGTCGCCAGAATCGGTAAATTTCTCCCGCCGGTCTGGCTATGGTGATCTGTTCGGTGACCTTGATACCCTTGTTCCCGGGAACCCCGGTCTCATCGTTTAACTGCCGCGAATTGATCCCGAGCCGTTGATACAACCGGCAGTGGCCGGTCACGCCGCGATGGATCAGCGCGGCGGCGCCGGCAGCGAGCCATAGCTTGCCCCGCGAGTTTTGCCGGAGAGCGAGACCGAGCAAACCGACTCCGGCCAGGATGGAGCCAACGCGTTCGTTGAACTGAACATTGGTGCGAAGATCTGCACGAATCGAATCGAGTTCGCGACTTTCAGCGAGAGGTTGTGACATTAACGGCATACGAAGAACCAACGAATCGCGACCCTGACTTGGCTGTGGATATTTTACGTGTTTCAATTCTGAAGCCGTCCCCCGCTGACCGCCCCAAGCTCCTTTCCGAGGAAAGGGCGGCTTCGCTTTTGGCTCCGGCATCGTAACTTAAAGTCTCATCATGCCGGCAGAACTTTCACCTAACGAGGATCGGCCGGGCGTCCCGATCGCGCCGCCATTGTTATTCGTGTTGCCGATTATTGCGTCGATTCCGTTTGAATGGCTGTATCCCACGACTGTGGCTCAAGGTTCTGTCCGCTGGATTTCCGGCGGTTTATTTTTCGGGTTTGGGCTTGCTTTGAACATCATCGGCTTCCTCACTCAACGTCGGGCCGGGACCGATCCGATTCCGTTCCATCCAACCACGCGAATTGTAACGCACGGCCTGTATCGCTTTACTCGTAATCCGATGTACATCGGGTTCGCGCTATGGACCTTCGGAATTGCCACATTGTCCGATTCGATGTGGATGTTGGCCGCGGTTCCGATCGGTCTTTTCCTAACGGATTTGCTTGTTGTTCGGCGCGAAGAACGTTATCTCGAACGAAAATTCGGAGAAGAATATCTTGATTATAAGCGACGGGTGCGTCGCTGGATCTAAGCGGTGAAACGAGTCGGACTCATCCTTCTCTTCGTAGTCGTGGCCGTGGTTGCTGCCGCGGCGCTCTATTGGTTCGGCCTCTGGATACCTAACGAACCGTCGACGGCGAAGTTTCCGGTTCGCGGGATCGATGTTTCGCATCATCAGCACGCGATCGATTGGCCGGCGGTGAAACGAGCCGGAATGCAGTTCACTTACATCAAAGCGACCGAAGGCGGCGACTATCGGGATCCTGAGTTCGGCCGTAACTGGACTGACTCGCGCGCGGCCGCGATCACCCACGGCGCCTATCACTTTTTCACTCTCGGCAGTTCCGGCAAACAACAGGCGGAAAACTTTCTGTCTGTTGTTCCGGTCGAGGCGGGCGCGCTGCCGCCGGCAATTGATCTCGAATTTTCCGGCTACAATCTAAAGCAAAATCCGTCGCGCGTGGATTTCGCCAAAGAGCTCTCGACATTCTACGACGCGCTTCTCGTTCATTACCAACAGGTGCCGGTGATTTACACGACGTATAACTTCAAAAATCATTATCTGAAGAACATGCCGGTCGAGCGGTTGTGGTTTCGCGAAATTTTCACCCGGCCACGAATCGGTAACGAAAAGTGGACGTTGTGGCAGTATAGCGAACGCGGAAAAGTTCAGGGTGTCACCACGTTCGTCGATCTGAACGTTTTCAACGGTGATGCCGAATCGTTTAGCCTCATGTTGAGCGGACGACGGTGAGAGGACTTTCCGGATAGCGCACGTGTCTCCCGTTTTGGTAAAGACGTCTCCTCTTTGCGGATTTATTTGGCATTTGTTTCAACGAAGTTTGTCTCGGCGAGACGCCGATACCAACACGCGAGACGCGTGCGCTACCCGGAACATCCGCGTTAGGCCTGCAGGCAGTCGTTAAGGCAATCGAGCAAATGCGAGATCGTGTCTTCGTTTTCGTCGCCCATGTTCGAAAGCCGAAATGTCTGTCCCTTCAGTTTGCCGTAGCCGCCATCGATGAGGAGATGATGTCTGGCCCGTAAATCTTTGACCAGGTTGGCGACATTGATTCCACGGTTGTTCTTTACGCAGGTTAACGATTTCGAGCGAAATCCTTGTTCAGCAAAAAATTCAAAACCGACGCTGCCGACCCAGTTATGAACCAGTTCGTTAGTGCGTTCGTGGCGTTGATAACGCTCCGTTAGGCCTTCCTCGAAAATATCGTCCAGTTTGGATTGCAACGCGTAAATGTGCCCGATTGAGGGCGTGGTTGGCGTCATGAATTCCGTCTGCTGCTTCCGGAACTCCAGGAAATCAAGGTAATAACCGCGGTCCGGCTGTTTATCCGCCCGCAGAAACGCCTTTTCCGAGACGCTGAACAAGGAAAACCCGGGCGGGAGGGCCAGCGCCTTTTGCGAACCGGTTAACATCACGTCGATTCCGAGCGCGTCCATTTCGATCGGCACAGCGCTGAATGACGAGACCGTGTCGACGACCAACGCGACGTCGGGGTATTTTGCCATCGTGCAGCAAATTTCCGGTAACGGATTCATCACCCCGGTTGAGGTCTCATTATGAATCAGTGTCACGGTATCGAATCTTCCGGAAGCCAGAGCGCTGTCGAGTTGCGCCGGGACGATGTGCTTACCCCATTCGACCTGCAATGGCTCCGCCATCTTTCCGCAGCGGCGGGCCACGTCCAGCCATTTGTCGGAGAACGCGCCGCACATACAGCAGAGGACACCCCGACTAACGAGATTCCGAATCGCTCCTTCCATCACGCCCCAGGCCGAGGTGGTTGAAAGAAACACCGGCTGCGTTGTCCCAAAAAGCGTCTGAAGCCGCGGATGAATGTCGCGGTATAAATCCCCGAAATCCTGGCCGCGGTGACCGATCACGGGTCGCGAGAACGCCGCCAGCGTTTTGGCGGAAACCTCTACCGGTCCCGGGGTGAAAAGCTTGTCGTGAGGAGACATGTTCGGAAACGAACATGCAACGCTCAACGCTCAACGTCCAACGCTCAACGTCCAACGCTCAACGTCCAACGCTCAACGC